>OOCW01000138.1_pt1 | contig 80072 bp, 84 predicted proteins | sample 1671201 | NCBI WGS metagenome assembly OOCW01 (sample SAMN06348132, study PRJEB24527) | human gut metagenome | biome: human gut; feature: ankylosing spondylitis patient; material: feces | host: Homo sapiens | place: China | collected 2015-10
ATAATTTCGTGTTGCACACATAATATTAACACCTATTATTCCATTATTTGATATAACCTTTGCTCTCTTAATATGTTTTCCTAATGCTCTTATATTAGCTTTTAAAGAATCTATTCCAAAATCATTCTCTAAATATCCAGGTTGTGCAGCAGATATAACTCCTATTGCACCTTCCTTTGCTACAGCTCCTGCAAGTGAAGATAAGCTTACACCTACTCCCATGCCGCCTTGTATTATTGGTACTTTTGCAACTAAATCTCCTATTTTTAATGTATTTAATTTCATATATTAATCCTCCTAGTAATTCAAACTGAAACAAGTAGTTTTAATAACTACTTGTTATATATAAGTATATCCTCGTTACAAAAATATGTCAATATATAATAATCCAAGAAAATTTTTCTTAAATTTATTTATAAAAAAAACACATATGTATAATGAAAACATTTCTATCAAATAATATTGGTTCTTCATTATACGTATGTGATTATCTTGTTTTATAGATTTATTTTTATACAAAAAGTAAACAATTAAATTAATAAAATTGTAATCATAGAAAAAGCTTATCATTCTTTCCTGAATTTTTTTAAGATAAATAAAATTTTATTCAAACTTAAGATATGTTGTATTCTCAGGTACTCCGCTTACTGATACATTATCACCTTCATTTAATGAATCGATAATACTCATATCATCATTAGAAAGTTCAAAATCAAAAATACTTAAGTTTTCTTTTATTCTTCCTTCATTTGATGATTTTGGTATAGGAATTATCCCTCTTTGTACATGCCATCTTAATATTATTTGAGCTATGGTTTTCTTATATTTTTCAGCTAACCCTAGTATTAATTCATTAGAAAATAATTTACCTCTCATTATAGGACTCCATGCAACAAGTTGAATATTATTCTCTTCACAATATCTTAACATATCATTTTTTGAGCTTTGAGGATGGATTTCAACTTGATTTACCATAGGCATTATTTCAGCTGTTTTCTTTAATTCTTCTAAATGTCCAATTTTAAAATTACAAACTCCAATGGATTTTACTTTACCTGTTTTATAAAGATGTTCAAATGCTTTCCAAGTTTCAGAGTTTAATTTATTTGGCCAATGTATAAGATATAAATCGATATAATCTACTTGTAATCTTTCTAAAGATTTATTAAATGCTTCAATAGTTTTATCATATCCATGATCATCATTCCAAAGCTTTGTAACAAGAAAAATATCTTCTCTATTGATTCCACTTTCCTTTATTCCATTTCCAATACCAACCTCATTTCCATAAAAAGAAGCAGTATCAATTTGCCTATACCCTATCTTTAAAGCATATTTTATAATCTTAGCAGTTTCTTCATCATTTCCAGATTTATATGTTCCAAATCCAATAGAAGGCATTTTTACCCCATTACTTAATATCTTAAAATTCTTATTCATAATATACAACCTACCTTTTACTTTCTATTAATTTTACTCTATTTTAGCCAACTACTAGTGCTTTTGTAGCTATATTATAAAATAGTGAAGTATCTAGAATCCCTATTATTTTTTAGATTATTATTAAAATTAGAAATATCAACAATATTTTTTTATTAAATTCAACATCAATTTATATTTTTTCATCTGCAATAGATTGAGCATGTCTGCTTATATTAGCATAAACATCATCTTTTCCAACTGTTAAGAAAAGATATAATATTTCAATTACAGTCATAGCTGATATTCTAGAAAAATAATATTCGGATAAAAATAATTTTTCTCTAGTTGATGTTTTAATATGATAATTACAAATCTTTGCCAATGAAGAATTAGCACTATTAGTTATTCCTATAGTAGTGACTCCCTTTTCTGAAGCTATTTCGACAACATCAATTAATTTCTTTGATGCACCGGAATTTGAAATAACTATAACAACATCATCTTTTGATAAATTATATGTATATGCAATTTGAGTTTCCCAAATAGTATTAGTGACAGCGGGAATTCCAATTTGATTTAACTTATAACATCCATCTAACGCAATAGGTATTGTATTTCCAACTGCTACAAATTGAACTATTTTTGCATTTTTTAATATGCTTAATATTTCTCTTAATTCTTCCTCATTAATCATTGAAATTGTTTGTTTTAACTCTTCAATTTTATTAGCTAAAATATTATTAAGAGAATCTTTAATATTATTTTCACTAACACTACCCGAAATGGTGAAACCTTCCTTTTCAGAATCAACAATTTCTTGTGCTAATGTTATTTTTAAATGATGAAACCCTTTCATATTGCATTTTTTACAAAACCTTGTAATTGTTGCTTCACTAGTTCCAGCATTTTTAGCTAATTCAGAGATGGTCATTTCAATTACTTTTGTTTTATTAGCTAGAATATAATCAGCTATTTTTTTTTCTGCCTCAAAAAAGTTATTATATTCTGAACAAATTATATTCATAACTGACTTTAAATTTTCCACACTAACACATCCTTACATTAATATATCTCTTACTAAAAATATATCAATAAAAATTATTTTTGTAAATATAAATTTTATAAAAATAATTTTCGTCATATAAACTTTATTTTCATAAAATTTTCACCTGGATTTAAATATATTAGCTTTAGTATAAATAAAAAAGAGTAAGAAAATTTAACTCTTACTCTTTTTAACAATTTAATATTAATTTTAAGACTATAATACTTATTTGTTATTTTTCATGCTATTACTATGTTTTCTACATTTTTTAAATCATTAGCTGTAACAACTAATATATCTTCTGGCATTATAACCGTATTTCCATTTGGAATTATTACTTTATCTTTACGCTTTATCATAACTATAAGAATATCATAAGCTATATTCGAATCTTTTATAGATTTGTTAACAATATTACTCTTATCATTAACATAAATCTCCATTAAATTTGTACTCTTTCCTTCTTTATAATCACTGAAGTTCATTAGATTATTTCCAGATAGAACTAAAGTATCTCCAGGAAGAATTACTGTAGATCCATGTGGTACAAATACATCTCCTTTACGCTTTACCATAACAACAAGTATGTCTTCAGGAATATTTGCATCCATAATACTTTTATTAGCCATAGGATTATTATTACTAATGGTAAATTCCACTAATTTAGTGCTTTTATCTTCTTTATAATCATTAAATGTTTTTAGAATAGATTCTTCATCATCAATTAAATCAAGCTTTCTTGCTACAGTAGGTATAAGAGTACCTTGTACTGCTACTGAGAATAGAGCCATGAAGAATATCATAGTTAAGTACCACAATAAGTCTTATATGCACATCCTGTAGGATTAGGTGTTTTTGAATACTCTTCATTTATATTTGAATAATCATAAGGATTTTTAATTACATCTAAAAGTTGTTTCATAAGGGTATAATCATTATTATTAACTGCATCATATAAAGCTTCTTCAACTTTATGATTGCGTGGAATAACTGTTGGATTACTTATTTCCATCAGATGTTTAGAGTCATCACTAGATTTTTCTTGTCTCATTAATCTTTCTTGCCAAATTTTATACCACTTCTTAAAATCATCACTTTTAAATATTTCATCTTCTGTTAAATTCTCTAACGTTAGATTACGAAAAGTATTTGTATAATCAGCTTTATAATCTTTCATAATGTTTAAAAGAGAAAAAATAAGCTTATTATCATCATCTTCAAAATTAAATATTCCAAGTTTAGCTCTCATTCCATCCTCCCAATATTTATTATATAAAGTTCCATAATTAGCTAACGATTTCTCTGCAATTTCAATTGCCTTATTAGTATCTTTATCTAACAAAGGTAATAATGATTCCGCAAATCTTGTTAAATTCCAAACTCCAATTTTAGGTTGATTACCATATGCATATCTGCCATTAATATCAATAGAACTAAATACAGTATTAGGATCATAAACATCCATAAATGCACAAGGACCGTAGTCAATAGTTTCTCCGCTTATTAACATATTATCTGTATTCATAACACCATGAATAAATCCAACTAATTGCCATTTTGAAATGAGCATTGCTTGATTTTTTATTACTTCATCAAGCAAGTATAAATAAGGATTTTTATTATATTTATCATTATTAAAATGCCTTTCTATCGTATAATCAGCTAATAATTTAAGATCATTAATATCACAAAAATTTCTTGCAAACTGGAATGTACCAACACGTATATGACTTTTTGCTATACGATCTAATACTGCACCTGGTAATAAATTTTCTCTAATTATTTCTTCTCCAGTTGTGATTACAGATAAGCTACGAGTTGTTGGAATTCCTAAGCCATGCATTCCTTCACTTATAATATATTCCCTAAGCATTGGCCCTAAAGATGCTTTCCCATCTCCACCTCGAGAATAAGGCGTTCTTCCTCCACCCTTAATTTGGATATCAAATCTTTCATTATCCTTTGATATTAATTCTCCTAAAAGAATTGCTCTGCCATCTCCTAACATTGTAAAATGACCAAATTGATGTCCTGCATAAGCTTGGGCAATAGGACTTGTCTCTTCTAAAACTTTATTTCCAGATAGAAATTGTATACCTTCATCACTTTGTAAAAACTCTTCATTTAATCCTAAATCTTGAGCTAATGTTTTATTAAAAACTACTAACTTAGGATTAGGTACTTTACTAGGAGTTTGAAATGAAAATAAATTTTTGGGAAGAGTTGAATATGTATTTTCCAATTTAAAATATCCATTTGTTAATTTATATTTATCTTTCATAAAGTCTCCTTTAAAATCGTATTTTTAATGCATTGTTAAATAAATTTTAATGCTATATTATTTATTATATTTCTATTTATATATTTTCTAGTATAGTTATAATTTATACATAGTATAAAAAATAAGGCTAATATTAAATTTTACCATTAGATTTAATATTAGCTTTTTTATTTTTTTACATTCTGCATTTCATTTTTAATATTATTTTCAAATATAGGAAACTCTTCACCAACCACTTTTTCAAAAGCTATATTAAAGTCAGAATTTTTTAATTCAAGTAATAAATTTTTAATAACAGTTTCATTATTCATGCTTATAATTTTATTTATTGAATAAAAACTTTGTATATATTGTTTTCCAGAGGTTATATTATTCCAATCATTTGCACTGGAGAGCTTTTTAAATGGAATAAATTCAGAATTATCATAGCTAAAATATTGTATACGCTGAGATATATAATCTGCTATCCCATCATTTATCCATACCGGTACATTTTTAGCTAAGATATTATTTTCTTTTAAAAACTGTGAAAAATAATAATGTGATATCTCATGAGTTAATATTTTACTAAAATTATTTTTATCATTTGAAATATCATAAGAATTATCAACATACATATAAATCGTTTTAAGAGAATCAATATAATATGCAGATAGATTATCCATATTTCTACCAAACCTAGATAAAAACACATCTTTATCATAATCTAATTTTATTGTTAATGAGATATTTACTTCATCAAATATTCTTTCACAATCATACTTTGAATTATCTATATACTCTTTTAAGAAAGGAATTGCTTCTTCTATATTATTTTTATATAATATTTTAACATCTTTATAATTAATTTCATTAAATTCAGAATTATAATTATCTGTCTCTAAATTTGAAATATAGTAACTTCCAAATACGTTTATAATTTCTTCTAAGTTATTAATAGTATAATTCCATAATAAGACTACAATAATTAGAAATATATTTGTTAGTATAAAAATTATTTTCTTTTTTCTTTTCTCTTTTATTAAATTTACACTTATTCTTAAAATTGAGAATATCAATAGTATTATTAATACTATTGAAAAAATTGTTGAAATAGTTTTATTTTCTAATGTTGATACTATAACATAAAGAAGAATTAGTAAAATATTGATTATTATCTCTACTAAGTATCTCATATATCCCCCATAGAATTAACGATATACCTAGTTTATTAATATTATGTATTCATTAAGAAAATGACTTTTTATTTATTTTATATTATAAAAAATAAAAGAGTAGCAAATTTGCTACTCAAACTAGTTTAATACTTCATATATGTCATATAATTCCAATTCTTTTCGAATGTTAATTAATATTATTTTCTTAAAATATTATTAATAACTTCTTCAGTAAGACTTTTTATTACTTCAACAGCTAATGATACTGATGCTTCTATATCTTCTTTAGCACAGTAGTTATAATGACTATGAACATATCTTGATGGAATACCTAAAACTAATACTGGTACTGCCTTATAAGTTAAACTTATCTTCGCGGCATTAGTAGATCCCCCGCGTCTAACTGCATTTTGATATTTTATTGAATGCTTTTCAGCAATTTCCTCTGCATGTCTAATAAATAAAGGATTTGCTATATAACCTTGATCTAGATTTCTTATTTGTGTTCCATTTTTTAATGCACCTTGTGATATATTTTTAGAGTAATATAAATCATCTGCTGGTGAACCTTCAAAAACTATTGCTAAATCTGGATTAACAACTTGAGATGTAACTTGAGCTCCTCTAGTACCAACTTCTTCTTGAGCTGCAAAAGCTCCAACAACATCTACATTTAATCCACTTATTTCAGACAATGCTTTTAATGTTTCTATAATACAAAAACATCCTATTCTATTATCAAAAGCTTTGCCATAACAAACTCCATTTTTTTCATTAAAATCAAATTCAACTTTTGGAGCTATTGGATCTCCAACTCTAATATTAAAAACATCTAAAACTTCCTCTCTACTACTTGCACCAACATCTACAAAAATATTCTCTATTTCTAATGAATTACTACTTCTTTCACTAGCTGTCATAAAATGAACTGGCTTAGAAGTTGTTATGCCTTTAATAAGTTCACCATATCTATTTCTAACATAAACAGTATGTGCTGGAATGTTTGTATTATGCCATCCTCCTAATTGAACAATACTTAATAATCCATTATCATTAATAGCTTGGACCATAAATCCAACTTCATCAGTATGGGCATCTAACATAACAACTAATTTATTACCATCATAATTTTTTAGTTTTGCATAAACATTATTCATAGAATCATTTTCTATTATCATTTCATTGCAATGTTTCTTAATTACATTTGTAACTTCATCTTCAAATCCTGATGGTCCAAATGCATTTGATAATTCTTCTAAAATTTTAATATTAATCATATTTTAACCCCCTGTGTAAGAATTAATATTCTAAATATATATTGTAGCTTTATTGTAATTAACATATTATATTGTTTTTCATTATAAATTGTAATATTTATATTTTATTAATAACCCCAATAACTATTTAATAACAAACTATAATATATATTATCATTTTATTGCTTTTTATGTCGTTTTTTACATTATACATGGGTTAAATACATTTGTCTACTATATAAAGAAAAAAATACCAAAAATGTTTAATTGGTATTTTTTACTTCTATTTTTATTATATTAATTTTTAGTATTTTGAAATTTTTATTGGGTATATGTGAATATATAGTTTATTTACTATATTTAATCAATATCATCATTGACATAATTATAATGATGATTAATTCCTTCAAAAATTATATCATTATTTTGAGCTATTTCCTCAGCTGTTAAATCTTCACTTCTTCCATGAGGATGATTATAATTATCAAAATTGTACACATGTTTATGAGCACCCATGGGATGAAACTTAGGCTGATTATGATTTGAAGTATCAATATCTTTTATAACCTTTCCATTTTCATCGAAAATTCTTCTTTGCTTAACCCTATTATTTTCTACTAAATCTATTATACTATTTGGCTCACCTTCAATTGGAAGTTTTCTATTATTATCTTCAACTTTAATTACAAATCTCTTTTTGTTCATATTTAGATATTAATAATTTCCTTTCTACTAATGATATCACTTAATATTATTATACTTTATCTTTGGAAATAATTTCAATATCTAATATAGAATCAATTCTAATACAATTTCAACATATATGCAATAGCTGCTAAAACTTTATAATTAGCATTCCAAATATATTTAAATTCTGAAATTTTTAAAGGACATGTTCCTAATCCAACTTCAATAGTTATACTTGGTATTGGATTATTTGGCTTGGAAGATGCCCAATCTTTAAAGCCACCTGGTACAACTTCTGAATATTCACTATCACTTTTTTCTTTTGTATATCCTGTTACACATGCAATAAGGTCCGCTAGTTCACTACACTCATTTTTTACTAAACTCCCCTTATAATCCCAATAAATTAAATTTCCAGATGAGTGGTAGCTAACTGTATAAATAAAATTATATTTATCAACTAAATTAACAAGTGCCTTAGATTCAGGTTCTGAATTACAAAATTTCCCCTTATAATTCTGAAAGGAACATTTTTTACTTTGGTTTATTTCATTCCATGCAGCATCAAAATTTCTATTTAAATCTACTCCTCTAGCATTTGCCTTCCATTTTTTTAGATAATTTTTGAATCTATCACAGGTATATCTAGAATTTAGATCATTATAATAACATTCATAAATAGAATCTTTTAATTCTTTACTTCTTATCCCTTTTATGCCTATTTGACTTATTGTAATTCCATCTGGATTTACCATTGGAATTAAATGAAATGCTACCGAATTAAATAATTCTCTATATTTAATTCCACAATATTCCTTATTTTCATAATTATTTAAATAATATTCTATTTGCTTCATAACTAACAGAGATGTTAAATATTCTCTGCCATGAATTCCTGCATGTATTAATACATGCTTTTCACTATTACTATTTCCTAATATTACTTCATGAATATCTCTATTATCAAGAGATTTTCCAATAATATTTATATCTACATTATCTTTATATTTTTTTTCGAAATATTGTAAATCTGTAATCATTTTATCATAAGTATAATTTGTTTTTGATGTATTTACTATTTTATATTACCTCCTTAAATGCTTATAATATATTTTATAATATATCTTCAGTTTCGTTCCCCTAAGAAAATATTAAGGTAAAAACCTCTTGTAATATATGTATTTTTTTGTTATAAACATTTAAAATATTTCTTTTTTTTTTTTTGTATAATATATAATAAAGCTTTATTTCAAGGAGGGGATAAAATGAAAAAACCACTAATTGCCATAGCTGGTGGAATAGCTAAAGATTCTAGGATAGAATTTGTAGGTGAAGATTATACTAGAATAAATAATAACTACCCAAAAGCAATTGCAGATGCTGGAGGAATTCCTGTTATTTTGCCTTTAATAGAAGATATTGATATTTTAGTTGAGCAATTATCTATATGTAATGGATTATTGCTTCCTGGAGGTAACGATGTTAATCCGTTATCATATAAAGAACTTCCTAGGCCCCTTTTAGGAAGTTCTAATGCTTTAGTTGATTGGTATCATATTAATTTAGCCAAAAAAGCCCTTGAATTAAATATGCCCATCTTAGGAATATGTAGAGGATGTCAGATTCTTAATGTTGCTTGTGGTGGAACATTGCATCAAGATATATCCTATGCTACAGATTCACCAATACTTCATAAACAAGAAAGTCATCTTTCTGAAAGATGCCATCCTGTTTATATAGAGGAAAATAGCATTATACACGAAATATTTGGAGATAATTATATTGTCAATAGCGCTCATCATCAAGCAGTTAAAGAGGTTGCCCCTAACTTTAAAAATACGGCTGTATCTCCAGATGGAATTATTGAGTCTATTGAAATGATAAATAGACCATTTGTAGTAGGAATACAATGGCATCCTGAAATGATGGCATCATATGATGCTACAACATTAAAGCTATTTAAAAAATTTATTTATAGTTGTAAAGGTTAAAATTTTAGACCTAAAACAAATAATTTATATTTTTTGTTTTAGGTCTATTTTTATATTTATAATCAAAAAGAGAGTCAAATTAGACTCTCTTTTTGATTATTTCGCTACTTTATAAGCATTTTTAAAGTAAACTTTACCTAAAGCTGTTACTAAAATACCTTCAACATCATCATTCCAAGCCATTACTGTTGTATAGAAATATACAGGAATAACTGGAGTTTCATCCATTAATATATCCTCTGCTTCCCTTAATAGTGCTTCTCTTTTTTCAATATCAGTTTCAACTTTTGCTTCAGCTATTAAAGCATCATACTCAGCATTGCTAAATCCTGAATCATTGTTACCACCACCAGTTATCCACATGTCTAAGAATGTCATAGGATCACTGTAGTCACCAATCCAACCATGTCTTGCAATTTGATACTCTCCATTTTGTCTTGTATTTAAAAATACTGCCCATTCTTGATTTGTTAATTCAACATTTATACCAACTTCAGCTAAATTTTGTTGTACAATTTGACAAACATCTTTGTGAGAACTTTCTGAATTATACATTAATTCAAGTGTTGGAAGTCCTTCACCATTTTCGTATCCTGCTTCTTTTAATAATTCTTTTGCTTTTTCAATATTACTTTCCATATCTTGTGGATCATAATATTCTTTATCAGAGAATTCACAACCATCTGTTGATGGAATTCCTAGTGGTACAAAACTATAAGCAGCAACTTGATCAGCCTTACCAACATTATCTATTATTTCTTGCCTATCAATTGCTAAACATATAGCTTGTCTTACTAATTTATTACTTAACGCTTTTTTTACATCATCACTTAGGTTATCTTGTTTACCAACATTAATTGCAAAGAAATACGTACCAAGCTTTGGAATGATTTGAACTAATCCTTCTTCTTTACCAGGTTCAATTTCATTTGAAGGAACAGAATTTACAACATCAAAGTTACCAGCTTTTAATTCAGAGTAAGCAGTTGTTTCATCTGTTACTAATTTAAATGTTAATTTCTCTAACTTTACATTATCTGCATCCCAATAATTTTCATTCTTTTCAAATACTAATTGATCTTTCATATCCCATTGTACTAATTTAAATGCACCATTTCCAATATATGTTTCAGGACTAGTAGCCCAAGTATCTGGGTTAGCAGAAACAATATCTTCTCTTACTGGTGAGTAAGTTTGATGAGCTAGTAATTGAGTAAAGTATGCAGTAGGTGCTTCTAATGTAACTTCTAAAGTATAATCATCTAATACTTTAAGACCAACTTCATCTGCTGAAACTTCTCCGTTATAATATTTTTCAGCATTTTTAATATAGAAGAATTGATAGCAATACTCAGCTGCAGTATTTTTATCCATTCCTCTCATCCAAGCATAGTAGAAATCATTAGCTGTAACAGGTTCTCCATCTGACCATTTAGCATTTTCTCTTAGCTTAAATGTATAAACTAAACCGTCATCAGATACTTCATAACTTTCAGCTGCAGCAAGTTCAGCTTCATTTTTATCATTAAGTACCATTAAACATTCAAAAGCATTAACAATAATATTTGAGCCATCTATAGCTGTGTTAAGCACTGGATCAATTGTTTGTGGATCAGCGCCTAAGTTATAAATAATCTCCTGTTTTACCTCTGTAGAAGTACTATTAGATTTACTTTGTTCATTAGATGTATCATTACTACCACATCCAACGAATAAAGATGTACTAATAGTTGCAGCCATTAATACTGCACATAGTTTTTTCAATTTTGGATTTTTCATTGAAATTGCCCCCTTTTAAAATAAAAATACTTATTACAATTTGGTTTAATGATTTCTTAAAATTTTATGAACTATTCTTATTAAAACTTTAAATTATAGTTAATATAAATAATATAGTTGCTTTTCCCCAATTGTACTTAATAATTTATTGAGTACCTTAATATAATCACCAATCCTATTGTAAATTTGTTTACTATAATAACCATATAAGGTTATTATTTCTTATATTATAATATTAAATCTACAAAAAAGAAAGAGTTTTTTTAAATATTTGGTTGTTTTTTTTATCTTTTATTAGTATTTTGGTAAGTTTTTGTTGTTAAAGCAATTAAATTGTTAAATGTTTACAAGTTCTTTGTAAAAAAAATAGATAATCCCATAACACATATTCTTAGTGATTATCTATAATATCTTTTTATATTTTATCTCATTTATATTTCTATAAATATAATTTATGATTGCTTTTTAACTTTATCTATCTTATTTAAAGCTGTTACTACTAATGCAGAGATTATTACTAGCCATATCATGAAATTAGTTGCACCTAAAAAATTATTTCTTTGTTCCATATAACTAATAAATGTTGTTACTTCTTCATTAGTAAAAAATAATTCTGTTTTAAATGTAATATAATATGCAAGTAAAATAAAAATACCATATAATAATGGTTTAATAATTAATACTCTTTTCATATTTCCTCCATATGTAATTATTCTATAATAATCTATGTACACAATATTAATTATATGTTTATATAAATATAAAACATCAGTAAAATAATCTTCACGGATGTTTTATATTTATAAATTATTTATAATATATCATTTTATTATATTAAATAAAACTTATATTAAAATTACTTTATAATCTTAGTTTATTTAAATTAATATTAAATTTTAATAAATATTTTTTAAGTTTTATTCATATAAATCAATAAAAGCTTTTGGAGGAGTTTTTATGCCAAATATATCTACTCATATTAATTTTATAAGGATTTTAACAAATAAACATTTTGATGCATTTGATATTAAATTTTTAATATTAGGTAGTATTGCCCCTAACTATTATTCTATTTTTAATGATATTCCCAAGGAATGTTTATCTCATTTTAAAGAGAATCAAAATGATAAATGTGATTTAACAAAATTTAAATTAAATTTATCTAATAAAAGTTTGAGCTATTCAGAGGAATCATTTGCCATGGGGTATTATATTCATCTTTGGCTTGATAACTATTTTGATACAAATATTGAAAAATTTTTTCTTTCTAAATATAATCTTAGAACACTGGATTCTCATGTAATAATAAATGAAAATATTAAAAATTATGATATAAAATCAATAGTTGACTTTATATCTAAAATAACTGTGATAGAAACACCATTTAAAGACTTTCTCCCTATAAAGCTAAATAAATCAATAAATATTTTTAATGATTTTAAATATAAATGCCTAAATAAAAACTTTAATACAATTTGCCCAACAATTTTCCATGAAGATGATTATATTAATTTTATTAATGAATGTTCAGATATATTTTTAAATCAATGTAACTTTAAAATATAGTTAAATAAACTCAGTATACTTCATCTAATAACTGTTATAAAACAAATAATAAGATTGCCACAATTCAATTGGACAACCTTATTATTTATTTTAATAAAGATATTTGTAATAAAGTAACTAATTATTTTTAAAGATTTCTAAACTTCTATCTAATATTCCAGTTAAAAAGGCTAATACTATACCATAATTAGTAATAGGAACTTCTTCATCTCTACAAAAATCAATTCTATTTAATATTGTTTTTCTATTTATCATACATCCACCACAATGAATAATTAAATCATAATCTTTAATATTTTCTGGAAAATCATGCCCAACTCTAAAATCATAGTTAAGCTCTGCACCTACATATTTATTCAAAAGTTTAGGTATTTTTATTCTTCCTATATCTTCATGAGAAATATTATGGGTACAGCTTTCTGATATTAATACTTTAGAATCTTTATTTAATGAATCAATCTTTCTTGCTCCACTAACAAAAGACTTTAAATCACCTTTATGATTAGCAAAAAGAATTGAAAATCCTGTTAATTTAATATTTGCAGGTACTATTTCACTTACCTTTTTAAAAGCTTGAGAGTCTGTAACTACCAAATCTACATCTTTTATATCTCCTAAAGCAGAAGCAAGTTCTGTGTCTCTAACTACATATGTCTTAATTCCATTATCTAAACAATCTCTTATACATTGTACTTGTGGGAGTATTATTCTGCCTTTTGGCGCCTCTGAATCTATGGGTACTACTAATATAACTTTTCCTCCATAAGGAACTAAATCGCCTATTATAGGAATTTCATTTTCAGAATTTTGTAACTTACTAATAAGTTCATTTTTCAACTTATCTATACCTTCTTTTGTGTAAGTAGAAACAAAAATTGCTTCTGTATATTTTTCCTTTATTTGGTCTAACTTATCTTTTTCTATATCTTCTATTTTGTTTATAACTAATAAATAAGGTATATTATATTTTTTAAATTCTAATTTTATTTCTTCATAATCATTAGGATCTATGTTATTTACATCCATTACATATAAGGCAAAATCTGTCCTCTTCATCATATCCATTGTTCTTTTTATTCTAAGTTTACCTACTTCACTTTTATCATCAAGCCCTGCTGTATCTATAAATAAAACTGGGCCTAGTGGTATAAGCTCCATGGCCTTTAAAACTGGATCTGTTGTAGTTCCTGCAACTTCTGATACAATGGCAATTTCTTGACCACAAATACTATTAACTAATGATGATTTTCCTGCATTTGTTTTTCCGAATATTGCTATATGCTTTCTATTAGCATTTGGTGTACTATTCATTTAGACCTCCTAAATATAAATATCCCTTTGACCTTCTTTTAATTTAATTATTCCATCATTAATGAATTTTCTTATAGCTTCATTATTTATTTTTTTAGCTTCTTTCATTACTAATTTCTCTGCCTTTTTACATGTACTTTCATCACCATAATCCAACGCATATTCCATTAAAGTCATTAATGCATTTGGCTCACACATTTTTTGAATTTCCCCAGTTTTTGCAAGGCCCATAAAGGTCTCTCCTGTTCTTCCTTTTCTGTAACATGCTGTACAATAGCTAGGTATATATCCCTCATCCAATAACCAGTTTAAAACTTCTATTGGCGTTCTTTCATCTGATGTTTTAAACTGTTCTACGGTCTTTCCTTCTTCTCTTTGTTTATATCCGCCTACACCTGTTGAAGAACCAGAGCTTACTTGAGTTACTCCAAATTTCAGTGCTTCTCTTCTCATTTCTTCATCTTCTCTTGTAGACATAATTATTCCTGTAAAAGGAACTGCAATTCTAATTATAGCAACTACCTTTTTAAACATTTCATCACTTAAAAGATTAGGGAAATTTCCTAAAGTAACTCCTTCAGCTTCTCTAAGTCTTGGAACTGATATAGTATGGAAACCCACTCCGAATTCTTTTTCAAGATGTTCATTGTGCATCATTAATGATAAAACTTCAAATTTTGGGTCTGATAGGCCAAATAATACTCCTCCACCAACATCTTCAATTCCAGCTTCCATTGCTCTATCAAAAGCATTTAAATGATATTCATAGCTAGATTTTAATGAATTAGGATGCATTACATCATAAGTTGGTTTATGATATGTTTCTTGAAATAAAATATAGGTCCCTATATTTGCCTCTTTAAGTTTTTTATAATTTTCAACTGTAGTTGCTGCAATATTTACATTAACCCTTCTTATATTTCCATTTTCGTTTTGAGTTTTATAAATTGTGTCTAAACTTTCTAAAACATATTCTATTGGAGCATTTACTGGATCTTCACCAAGTTCTAATGCTAGCCTCTTATGTCCCATCTTTTCTAATATCTTAACTTCTTCTTTTATTTCATCTTGAGTTAACTTTCTTCTATTGAAGCTATTACATTTTTTATAACCACAATAAACACAATTGTTAACACAATAATCACTTATATATAATGGTGCAAATAAAACTACTCTTTTCCCATAAATAGATTTTTTTATTTCTCCAGCAACTTTAAACATTTCTTCTTCTAATTCTTTATCTTCTAATTGAAGTAATGCTGCAATATCTTTATGAGAAATTCCCTTCTTTTCTCTTGCTTTTTCTAAAATATTTACTATATCCTCTCTAGTTGCCTTCTTTCCTTCTTCTAATAATTCATATACCTCTTCATGATTAATATACATTAAATTCTCTCCACTTCCTTATTAATTTATAAAAAGAATATTATCTAACTTAATTCCATTATTTTTGTTATCAACTAATTTTTTATTAATCTTTTCTCTTTCCTTATCACTTAATACTAAGCTATCTCCACGTGTAATCTCTAAGTTAAATCCTGCAGAATTAATTCTTCTTTCAATACATGATCTACATTCTGCAGCTTCATCTCCAGTACATATTTTTCCATCATATAATGAGTATTTTTCTCTAACACTAGTTGGAGAAAGGTTTGGCATTACAACATTACCACCAGCTTTAAGACCTTTTTCACGTCCCAGTGGATCAATACTTCCAAGAGCTGTAGTTGCCGGTAATAAAATTTTAGGTAACATTAGTCGAATTAAAGCTAACATAGTTGTAGTTTTTTCTAGAGTTCCAGCTTGTTCATTAGCAAGTGGCGTATCTTTATGTGGAATAAATGGACCAATTCCACACATATGTGGATTTAACTCTTTTAAGAATATTAAATCATCAATTAAGTTACTATTATTTTGATTAGGTAGGCCTACCATAAATCCTGCCCCTATTTGGTACCCTATTTCTTTTAAGTTTCTAAGACACTGTCTTCTATTTTCAAAACTTCCATTTGGATGTAATGAATCATACAATTCCTTAGTAGCAGTTTCATGTCTTAACAAATACCTATCAGCACCTGCATTAAACATCTTCTCATATGATTTATATGAACGCTCACCTAAAGATAAAGTTATTGCATTATTAGGATATTTTTCTTTTATCCTCTTTATGATTTCAACCATCTTTTCATCAGTAAAGTATGGATCTTCTCCACCTTGTAATACGTATGTCTTATATCCTAGTCTATCGCCTATATCTGCACATTCTAAAATCTCTTTTATAGTAAGCCTATATCTATCAGCTTTACCATTAGATTTTCTTATTCCACAATATTTACAATCTCTTATGCAATAATTTGTAAATTCAATAAGACCTCTTATATAAACATTTTTACCATAATTTTTTAGAGCAACTTTATGAGACTTTTCTATTAAATACGCTTTATTTTCTTGAGATAAATTATCTAAAAGAAATAAAAGTTCTTCTCTTGATGCATTAGTTGTATTATATAGCTTGTCTATAATGTTCCTTACTTGCATATTTTTATTTAAATCTCCCTTTTAGCAATAGCTGTTTTTACAACTACACCATCAATATTACCAAGCTTACCTGTTAAACTATTTATTTCTTCTAATGTACCAATTACAGTAATACTTATAACTGAAATTCCTTCTTCAAAAGGTATTCCCATTCTCCCTTTTATACTTCCCCTAAAGCTTGAAACTACACCATTAAATTTTTCTTGGCATTCTTTAGGTTCTTCTAAGATTGCACTTATAACAGCTATTTTTCTCATAATTCTCATCCTCCAAATTTTCACTATAAAAAAGCTAGCTTTCTTAATCAAAAAGAAAGCTAGCTAAATAATATATATAAACGAAAAGAGGCATTTATATATACTTTAACTTAATTTATTAATCACTCTCTTTTAGATCAGAATTAACTTTTCTATCAGATTCTATTAACACGCTTTTTAATATTATATTATTTTTGTAAATAAATTCATATTTAAATCATATACCCATTTGAAATATTTGTCAATTGAATGCATTCTTGAAAATATAATATAATTGTTATTACAGTCATTAGGGCAAAACAATACCCAGTATGCTACTAATGCTAATTTAGAAGTTTTAAAGATGGAGAATTCTAATAAATCTAATTTAAAAAGTACTATAAGACTGAGCCTTAATACAGTTTCATTAATATTTGCTGGAATTACTTGTATTTTAATTAATTATATAATATAAAAACAGAGTTGAAATCTTCAACTCTGTTTTTATATTAAGCATTATCTGAATTAAAATTCCATTCAGAATAAAATTCATTTAAAAACTCTTCCATATATTTATGCCTTTTCTCAGCAATTTCTTTTGCTGATTTTGTATTCATTAAATCTTTTAATTTTAATAATTTTTCATAGAAGTGATTTACTGTATGATTATTTTCACTTTTTACTTCTTCTAGTGAGGTAAAATTAATTGGTTTAATATTAGGATCATAAATAACTCTATTTTTATTTCCACCATAAGCAAATGTTCTGGCTATTCCTATAGCACCAATAGCATCTAATCTATCTGCATCTTGAACTACTTTCCCTTCTATTGTTTCTTGGCTTGAGTCTACTACTCCTCCTTTAAAAGAAATAGTATTAATAATTTTTATTATTTTAATTAATTCTTCCTCATTAACTTGAATCTTTCTTAAAAATACCTCTGTATTAGTAGTATTAGTATCATTACCACTTGAGAATTTCCAATCATCTATATCATGTAATAGAGCAGCCATTTCAACAATAAAACTATCTGCATTTTCTTTTTCTGCTAAATATCTAGATAAATTATATACTCTTTCAATGTGAAACCAATCATGTCCACTACCTTCACCATAAAGCTTTTCCTTAACAAATTCTTTTGTTTTTTCTATTATTAATTTTTTATTCATTTGTTTATCCTTTCATATACCTACACTATATATTTTATTTATATGATAATATATTAGGTAAAGTATTCTCTAATTCTTCTTTAGTCCAACCACATCTTCTTGCATAATCTTCAGCTTGATCTTTATCTATTAAATTAGAGTTAAAATATCGTGAGTCTTCTGAAGCAAAATATAATCCACATACTGAAGATACTGGATCCATCATATAACTTTCAGTAAGTTTTACTCCAGTCACATTTTCACCATCTAAAACATCAAATAATCTTTTCATTTGACTTTGGTCAATAAGTGATGGATATCCAAATGCTGGTCTTATTCCTCTATAGCTACCCTTAAATATCTCTTTCATACTTAAATTTTCATTTGGTGCATATCCCCAGTAATCTTTCCTTATATCTTCATGTAACTTTTCAGCAAAAGCTTCAGCTAGCCTATCACACACAAGTTTTAACATAATTGAACTGTAAGAATCACCTTCTGATTCTAACTTCTTAGCATATTCATTTGCTCCAAGACCGGCTGTTACAATAAATCCACCCAGATAATCTTCTTTTTGTAACTCTTTAGGTGCAATAAAGTCTGAAAGACATAAATACTCACCTTTGCTTTTTTCTCTTTGCTCTCTAAATAAATTAAATGTTGTAGCTAAACTATTATCTTCATTATAAATTTCAATATTATCTCCGTTTGAATTAGCTTTAAAAATTCCAAAGACACCTTTAATGTTTACAATATTATTTTTTTCTATAAAATCTAACATTTTATTAGCATCATCAAATATCTTTTTAGCTTCTTCTCCATAGTTTGAATCTTCTAAAATATCTGGATATAACTTTTTCATATCCCATGCTACAAAGAAGAATGTCCAATCAATATAAGGTCTTAAATCAGATACTTTATAATCACTAACTTCCTTTATTCCTATAAAATTAGGTTTAGAAATAATTCTATTATTCCAATCTATTTTAAGTCTCTTTTCCCTAGCTTCTTCTAGTGATATCATTTTCTTTTCATATTTATTATAATTATTTCTTATTTCTTCATACTCTTCTTTAATAGACTTAATATATTCATGTTTATTCTCTCCTAAAAGCTTCTTGCATATTTCAACTGTTTTTGAAGCATCATATCCATATACAATTGTGCCACTATAATTAGGAGCTATTTTTAATGCAGTATGTGGTTTTGATGTTGTAGCTCCTCCAATTATTATTGGTATATTCATATTTCTTTTTTCCATTTCAGATGCTATATGACACATTTCATCTAAAGAAGGTGTGATAAGACCGCTTAGCCCAATTATATCTACATTTTCTTTAATAGCCGTTTCTATTATATCTTCGCAAGGAACCATAACTCCTAAATCTATTATTTCAAAGTTATTACAAGCAAGAACTACACCAACAATATTTTTACCAATGTCATGGACATCCCCCTTAACTGTTGCTAAAAGAATTTTACCTGCTTTAGATGTTTCACCTTGTTCTTTATCCTTTTCTATATAAGGAAGTAAAAATGAAACAGCTTTCTTCATAACTCTTGCTGACTTAACAACTTGAGGTAAGAACATTTTCCCATCTCCAAATAGTTCTCCAACTTTAGTCATCCCATTCATTAATGGACCTTCTATAATATTAAGAGCTTTAGGGTACTTGTTAACAGCTTCTTTTAAATCTTCCTCAATATATTCAGTTATCCCTTTAACCAATGAATAGCTCAATCGTTCATCTAAATTATTTTCTCTCCATGCATTTTTATTACTTTGAGTTGTAGTAGATCCATTCTTATAGTCCTCTGCTTTATCTAATAATCTTTCTGCAGCATCTTTACGCCTATTTAAAACTACATCCTCAACTAGCTCTAATAAATCCTTTGGAATATCATCATAAATTTGTATCATTCCTGGATTTACAATTCCCATGTCCATTCCTGCTTCGATTGCATGATATAAAAATACTGAATGCATAGCTTCTCTTATAGTATTATTACCTCTAAATGAGAATGATAAATTAGAAACTCCTCCTGAAACTTTGGCATATGGAAGATTTTCTTTTATCCATCTAGTTGCATTTATAAAATCAACAGCGTAATTATCATGTTCTTCTATTCCCGTAGCAATTGCCAAAATATTTGGATCAAATATTATATCTTGTGGTGGAAATTTCAATTTATTAACTAATAAATCATATGCCCTAGCACATATCTCTTTTTTTCTTTCAAAAGTATCTGCCTGTCCATCTTCATCAAATGCCATTACTACAACAGCTGCTCCAAATTCTTTAACAACTTCAGCATGATTTAAGAATTCTTCTTCTCCGTTTTTCAAAGAAATAGAGTTTACTATTGGTTTTCCTTGAATACTTTTAAGACCTGCTTCAATAACTTCCCATCTTGATGAGTCTATCATGATAGGTCTTGATGATATATCAGGTTCAGATGCTAACAGTTTTAAGAAATAATCCATTTCTTTAGCACTATCTAGTAAGCCATCATCAAAATTAACATCTATTATTTGAGCACCATTTTCTACTTGATCCTTTGCTATAGATAACGCTTCTTCATATTTTTTTTCTCTAATAAGTCTTGCAAATTTAGCTGAACCAGCAACATTAGTTCTTTCTCCTATGTTTATAAAATTATTTTCTTTATTACTTCTAACTACTTCAAGTCCACAATAGATACTTTCTTTTTTTATTTCTGGAATTAATCTTGGTTCTAATCCATCTACAGCCTCAGCTATTGCTTTTATATGATTTGCTGTAGTACCACAACATCCACCAACTATATTAACTTTTTTTTCTTCAGCTAATTGTCTTATAAATCCAGCAGTTATATTAGGTAATTCATCATACTCCCCTAAAACATTAGGTAATCCTGCATTAGGATAAACTGATATAAACATATCTTGAGTATTTGCTAATTCTTTTATAAATGGAATTATATCCTCTCCACCGAAAGAACAGTTTAATCCTATAGAAATAACATTTTCATTTCTAACAGATTGTGCAAAAGCATCTAATTTTTGACCTGATAAAGTTCTTCCTGATTTATCAGTTAAAGTACCTGAAATCATTATAGGAAGACTTTTCCCTTTTGTTTTATAAACATTATTTGCTGCAACTATGGCTGCTCTAGCATTTAATGTATCAAAAATAGTTTCTATTAATACACAATCTATTCCACCATCCATAAGTGCAGAAATTTGTTCACTATAAGCTTCCACAAGTTCATCAAAGCTTATATTTCTATACCCCGGATTTTCTACATCTGGAGATAAAGATGCTGTTTTATTAGTAGGACCTACAGATCCTGCTACAAATCTTGGCTTATTCGGATTTTTTGCCGTAAATTCATCAGCCACTTCCCTTGCAAGTTTTGCTGATTTATAGTTCAAAACATAAACTAGATGAGCTAGCTCATAATCTTCTTGTGAAATACTAGTTGAATTAAATGTATTTGTTTCAATTATATCTGAGCCAGCTTCTAAAAAACTCCTATGTATTTCTTTTATAACTTCTGGTTTTGTTATAGATAATAAATCATTATTCCCTTTTTGTTCTTTATTAAAATCTTTAAGTAATTCACCTCTATAATCTTCTTCAGTTAACTTAAAGTTTTGTATACTAGTTCCCATAGCTCCATCTAGAACTACTATTTTCTTTTTTAAAATATCAATTAAATTGCCCCTATTCATTTGCTTTCCTGCCTTTACTTATAAGTTTTAGAATAATTATACATTTTTTCAATTTTATTTACAATATGTATAATTACAAAATTATAATTCAGTATATTTTTTACTATTGCCCTTAGCTTTCTCTACTGGATATTTCTTTTCATTTTTATCCATCTTCTTATTAATAATTTCATTTATATCAACATTTAAGGCATCAGCCATATGTAAACAATAAACTATAACATCAGCTAACTCCTCTTCAACATTTTGTTTATTGTAATTTTCATTATCCCATAAAAACTCTTCTAATAACTCTGCAGCTTCTATAGAAATTGCCTTTGCTAAATTAGATGGTGAATGAAATTGATCCCACTCTCTATCTTTTCTAAATTTTCTTATTCTATTTATTGTATTTTCCATTACCTCTACTCCTTTACTATTATAATTTTTATATATTTTACCATAAGTTATGAAAATAATCATAGCTAATAGATAACTTTTATTCTAAGCAATACTAAAAAGATATTTACTAGAAAATAATAAAAGAGAATATATAAGACTGCTATTTTACACATTTTATATACTCTCTAACAATAAAAATAAATAGTTATATATTTTTTAATATAAAATCATAAGATTAATACTAACTTTTTTAAAATTAATATTTTATCCATTTAATAATTTTATAACTTCATCAAGATCATCATAAGTAAATATACCGCCTAAAAAAACAATTAATTGTCTTAAAGGGATAGAGTTAATGGTTTCTTCTATCACTTCTGGGGATAATGCTTCTAATGAAGAATACTCTTCACTTACACTGATAAACTCAGTTGTTGAAGCATATTTATCAATTAAAGGTTTCAATTTAATAGCTGACTCAGGATTTGATAAAATATCACCTATTGTACTATTTTCATCATAAATAACAGGTATAGTCACAGTTGATTCAACAAATACTTTTTCTCTACAAAGTATATCTCTTGATGATTTACCAATAGCAATATTGAATTCTCCACTTTCTACATGCCAATCACTAATTTTAGTATTGTAATAAGCAAAAGCACGTTTGGATAATTCAAATTTTACTGTTTTAGTTTCACCAGGATTTAAAGCTACTTTTGTAAATCCTTTTAATTCTCTAATAGGTCTAATAACTGTACTTTCTAAATCTTCAATATAAAGCTGCACTACTTCTTTACCAAAAACCTTGCCTATATTAGTTATATCTATACTAACATTTAAAGTTTCTGTATCTTTCATAGACTTTTTATCTAATTTCAAATTAGAATATTCAAATGTTGTATAGCTTAAACCATATCCAAATGGAAATAATACATCTATATTCTTTTTATCATAATAACGATATCCTACGAAAATCCCCTCTCTATACTCCACTCTATCCTTTTCTCCACCATAGAATATATAAGAAGGATTATCTTCTAATCTAATAGGAAATGTTTCAGCTAACTTACCGCTTGGATTTATATCACCATATAATACATCAATAGTTGCACCCCCTACAGCTTCACCCCCTAAATATACTTCTATTATACCTTTAACTTTGTTTATCCAAGGCATTTCAACTGGTGATCCATTATGAAGTATAACTATTGTATTAGGTTGAACTTTGCTTACTGATTCTATTAAAGCATTTTGACAATCTGGTAATCTCATATGTCTTCTATCATATCCCTCTGACTCAAAGCTATCTGGTAACCCAGCAAAAATTACAGCATTTTCTACACTACTAGCTAACTTGACTGCTTCATTAATTAATTTATCATCTATAACATCATCATCTATATTATATCCCTGAGCATAAAAAATCTCTTGTTTTGTTTTTACAGCTTCTAAAGCACTTTCTACTTTAAAAGAATTTATATGTGAGCTGCCTCCACCTTGATAGCGTGGATTTTCCGCAAATAGACCAATAAATGCAGTATTAGATTTACCATCTAAAGGTAAGATATTATCATTTTTTAATAAAACAATAGATTCACCTTCCATTTTTCTAGCTATTTTATGATCTTTTTCTTTATTATATATTGTGTCTGGCTTCTTATTTTCTTCAAATCTATAAACCATATTTAAAATTCTTTCTACAGCGTTATTAAGAATATTTATATCTAATTTACCTTCTTTCACAGCTTTTACTATTAATTTATCTCTTAATCCACTAGAGGATGGCATTTCTAAATCTAATCCAGCTTCTAATCCTTTGACTCTATCTTTAACTGCCCCCCAATCACTAACAACACACCCATCAAAATTCCATTCATCTCTTAATACATCATTCAAGAATCTTTTGCTTTCTGAAAGCTGTATACCATTAACCTTATTATATGAACACATAACTGTCCAAGGCTTTGAATCAATTACTGTTTTTTCAAATGCGGCTAAATATATTTCCCTAAGTGTCCTTTCATCAATTTCGGAACTAGATGTCATACGCCTAGTCTCTTGATTATTTGCAAGAAAATGCTTAAGACTTGTTCCGACATTCTTACTTTGAACACCTTTTATATAATTAGTTGCCATTTCTGAAGATAAATATGGGTCCTCTGAAATATATTCAAAATTTCTACCACATAACGGTGATCTCTTAATATTTGTAGCAGGGCCTAATATAACACTTATATTTTCACTTTGACATTCATTAGCTAACGTTTCACCTAAACTGTACATTAATTCTCGGTCAAAGGATGATGCAGTTGCGCATGCTGTTGGAAAACATACAGCTTTTATACTATTTTGAATACCTAAATGGTCGCCCCCTAAGTCTTGCTTTCTAAGTCCATGGGGGCCATCACTTAACATAATTTTAGGGATTCTCAATCTTTCAACTGCTTTTGTATGCCAAAAATCACTTCCTGAACAAAGACTTGCTTTTTCTTCTAAAGTCATTTCTGATATAAGTTTTTTAACATCCATTTTATATTCCTCCCATATACCTATTCACTGTTATACTTACTTTTACATTTACTACAATTATTATTACTAATATATTCACTTTAATAGTTTCATTGTTAACTTTTAAGCAGAATTATTAATTTATAAATTTTACTATAAACCTATATTTACAACTGAATATCAAGCGGAACTTACATTAATAACTAAAAAAGATTATATTAATAACAAATAATTATTAAATATAACCTTTTATTTTTATCAAAAAATATTAATATTAAATTTTATGATCTACTTTAACCTTTTTATAGAATGAAAATATACCTGATCCTATAATTCCTAAAATGCCTCCAAGTGCAAAGAAAAATAAAATATCTCCTGCTAAAGCTCCAATTATTATTCCTAAGCCCACCCCGCTAGCTAATCCTTTTGTTAAATATTCATAATCTTTTTCTGATAAAATTAATTTCTTCAACACTTCTTTTACACCCCATAATATATACCTAAAAATTTAATTTATACTTATTAGACGTATATGTTACATAAAAAGTTCCATATTTTTTTATTTTACATAAAATTTATATAATCCCTTATTAATATTAAAAATTAACACATACTTATTATATTTATTTTTACATATATAGTTACTTAAAATTTATACAACTTATTACTGTTATATAAAAATAAATCTAGCTTAATTAAAATTAAACTAGATTTATAAACTAATTCTAACATTAAATATTCATTTTCTCATCTACTATTTCTTCTAGAATTTCTGCTGCATCTTCTACACAACCCCTACAAGAACGTAAAACTGTTCCTGTAGTAATTCCTTTTAATTCCTTACATAAAACTGAAGTATTTTTTTCTTTAAATCTTCTTTCAATTTCATTTAAAAGTTCTATATCATCCTTAATTGGTTCTGCAGGATTTTCTGGATTTACATTTTCATTTAAGTAATTAACTATAACATATGCACCCATTACAGCCCCACATACTTTATATGCTCCACCACTATATCTTCTAACCATATCTTTCATTGTAGCTTCATCCACATCAACTAAATCACAAAAAGCACATGCCACAGCTTGAGAACATGTATATCTATTACTATGCAACTCTATTGCTTTATTTTTTCTTTCTCCCATTTTAAATCATCCCTTTCTTTTATCATAACTTCATTTAATATTATATAGACTTTTTTTATGATTGTCACATTAATACTTTTTTCTTAATTTTACAGCTACATAATTTTCTAAGGTATTTTGTAAATTAATCCTATTTATAAATATATACACTTAATTGTTAACTAATTTTAATATCTTGATTGACAAACTATTTTTGAGTCAATATAATTTTTCTAGGAGGTAAATTATTATGTTAAAAAGTAAGGTTTTAAAAGTTTTAGAAGAAAATAAAGGAAAAACGGTTTCTGGCGCTGAAATGGCCAAAACTTTAAACCTATCAAGAACTTCAATTTGGAAAGCTATAAATTCATTAAGAGATGATGGATATACCATTAATGCTGTAACAAACAAAGGATATTCCCTAGCAGATAATACAGATCTTATATCTAAAGAAGGTATTTCTCTATATTTAAATAAGGAATTTTCAAATATAGAAATATATACTTACAAAACAACTTCCTCTACTAATGAAGTTGCAAAAAAGCTAGCTTTAACTGGAGCTAAACACGGAACTGTTGTTATTTCAGAAGAACAAACAGCTGGTAAAGGTAGAATGGGAAGAGCATTTTACTCTCCAGCTAATACAGGTATTTATATGAGTATTATATTACGTCCAAACCTAACAGCAATGGACTCTGTATTAATTACAACATCTTCATCTGTAGCTATATGCGATGCAATATATAAAGTTGCAGGTATAGAATGTCAAATTAAGTGGATAAACGATATTTATATAAATAATAAAAAGATAGGAGGTATCTTAACTGAAGCTTCAACCAATTTTGAAAGCGGAACTATTGACTACTTAATTTTAGGAATAGGAATTAATTTTAATAATCCTAAAGATAATTTTCCAGATGATCTTAAAGAAATTGCAGACTCTCTTTATAATGGTAATAGTAATGGTATAAATAGAAATATACTTTGTGCAGAAATGCTGAATAATATTTTAAGTATTATTCCAAAGATTAAGGACTATGACTTTATTCCGGAATATAAAAAAAGAAGTATCATTCTAAATCAAGAAATAATGTATACAAGTGGTGGAATTTATTCCAAAGGTAGGGCTATTGATATAAATAATGATGGTTCTTTAGTAATAAAACATGATGATGGCTCTATAAAAATATTAAATTCAGGTGAAGTAAGTATCAGGAAATTAAGTTAAAGGAAGAAATATAACAATTTAAAACAAAAAATAATACCATAAGGATATATAACTTATGGTATTATTTGGTTATTACCATCCTCTTGAATAATCTTCATAACAATCTAAACATAATTTTTGTCCTTTGTGTAATCGGATCTTATGTTCTGGTGCTATTTCTCCACAAGCATCACACTTTATTGAGTTAAATGATCTTGCATATTCTGGAATCCTTATTTTTGTGTCCTTTATATCGAATAAGACTTCTTCTGGTACATCTAAAATCTAAAAATTAATCCTCTTCAACCAAAAAGAATTACATTTTAAATTTCTTTCAAAAAGAAAAGAGACATAGCCAATAAAAGCTATATCCCCCTCACAGAGATAATATCCTTAATATTATCTATAATATAATCAGCATCTTTAAGTTCATTATCATTTCCATAGCCATAACCACAACCAATAGAAAATAAATTATGCTTCTTTGCCAATTCAATATCAACAAATCTATCACCAATAACAAGAAAATCCCCTTGGTACTTTTCTTTAATAATCCCGAAAATTTCATACTTAGGCATAAAGTCAAAATCTTCACTGCAATAAAAATCTATAAAATACTTATCTAAATTAAATCTTTCTATGTGTTTATTCATATAACTAGATTTACAGTTACTTAAAAATATTAATTTATATCCATATTCATTTAATTTATTAAGTGTTTCAATAGCACCATCATATAACTGAGCTTTTCCTTCATCTATATATTCAATCATAGATTCTCCTATAATTGAACTACACTTCTCTTTTTCACTCTTTGGCAAATTAGGCATAAATGTATTCCACATATCCTTTGCACTTAAACCAAGAAATTTACTTATTTCTTCTTCTTCAAATTCCCTTTTCTTTGCATAACCATTAGCAACTAAATAATCATAAGCTTTCATAAAAGCTGGTTTATATATTTTTATACTATTATGCAAAGTACCATCGTAATCAAAAACAATGTATTTCATAGACTAAAAGTTCTTTAAAAGGTTAGCCATTTCAATAGCTGTAACCGCTGCATCATATCCCTTATTACCAGACTTAGTACCAGCTCTTTCTATAGCTTGTTCAATACTATCAGTAGTTAAAATACCAAAGATCACTGGTTTTTCTGTTTGAAGTGATACACTTGCAATTCCTTTTGACGCTTCTGCACAAACATAATCAAAATGAGGTGTTGATCCCTTTATAACTGCACCTAAGCAAATTACTACATCATACTCATCATTTTTAGCCATTTTCTTTGCTACAAGTGGTATTTCAAATGCTCCTGGAACCCATGCAACATCTATATTATTTTCCTCTACTCCATGTCTCTTTAAACCATCTAATGCTCCACCTAATAATTTTGATACTATAAATTCATTAAATCTTCCTACTACTATTCCAACTTTAAGCCCTTGTGCCACTAAATTTCCTTCTATTATTCTCATTTCTTCTTCCTCCTAAATTTTCATTTATTTTATATAATTTTTAATTTATAACTTGTCCTACTTTTTTAGCTTGAATCCTTATTTTTCTAAAAGTAATATAAACTATACTTGTTCATTGGTTTTACTATAAAACTCTCATAAGTTTAAAGCATATGCCCAAGTTTTTCTTTTTTAGTTTGTAAGTAAAACTCATTTTTCTCATTATGGTTCATTTGAATTGGAACTCTCTTTACAATCTCTATTCCACAACTTTCCAAACCATCTATCTTCCTAGGATTATTAGTCATTAAATTTATCTTAGATACTCCTAAATCCTTTAGAATTGCAGCTGCTACATCATAACTTCTCATATCTGCTGCAAAACCTAGCATTTCATTAGCTTCTACAGTATCATATCCCTTATCTTGAAGAGCATAGGCTTTTAATTTATTAATAAGGCCTATACCTCTTCCCTCTTGTCTCATGTAAAGTAAAATTCCACAGCCTTCTTCTGCAATTCTCTTCATAGCTGCATCATATTGTTCTCCACAATCACATCTTTTAGATCCTAATGCATCTCCTGTTAAGCATTCTGAATGAATTCTAGTTAAAATTTCAGAATTATTATTTATATCACCTTTAACTAATGCCACATGATGTTCTCCATTTAATTCATTTATAAATCCATACATTTTAAAATCACCATATCTAGTTGGCATTTTAATTTCAACAACTCTTTCAACCCTTGCTTCTTTTTTTTCCTTTTCTCTTCTATACGCAACTAGATCTTCAATAGTTATTATTTTTAAGTTATGAACCTTTGCAAATTCCATTAATTCTGGAGTTCTTGCCATTGTACCATCTTCATTCATTATTTCACATATAACTCCAGCAGGCCTTAATCCAGCAAGTTTAGCTAAATCAACAGAAGCTTCTGTATGGCCACATCTTTTTAATACGCCACCTTCTTTAGCAATTAATGGGAATACATGTCCTGGTCTTCTGAAATCCTCTGCCTTACAATTATTATCAAGTACTTTTTGAATAGTTAAGGCTCTTTCAAATGCTGATATACCTGTAGTTGTATCTACATGATCGATTGATACTGTAAAAGCAGTTTCATGATTATCAGTATTCTTTTCTACCATTTTACCTATTTTTAATTCATTTAATCTTTTTTCTTCTATAGGCATACAAATAAGTCCACGTCCATATTTAGCCATAAAATTAATAGCTTCCCCAGTAACCTTATCTGCTGCCATTAATAAATCTCCTTCATTTTCTCTATTAGGATTATCAACAACAATAACAATTTTTCCATCTTTTATATCTTTTATTGCTTCTTCAACACTATTAAATTTATACATAAACAATTACTCCTTTCATATTAAAAAAATCCATTTTCCCTTAGAAAATCTTCTGTTAATGATGTATTCTTTTTGTTTTCTTCCTTTGTTGCTAATCTCATAAGCTTTTCAACATATTTTGAAATCACATCACATTCAAGATTAACAGTTTCACCAATAGCTTTATTTAACAATGTAGTTTCTTGTGCAGTATGAGGTATTATTGAAACTTTAAATACATTTTCATCTACATATGCAACTGTTAAACTTATACCATCAATTGTTATTGAACCTTTTAAAACTACATATCTTAAAATATCATTTGTAGTTTTTATAGTAACCCAAGTAGCATTATCTTCTTTTATTAATGAAATAATTGTACCAGTTCCATCTATATGTCCACTTACAATATGACCACCTAATCTACTTTGTAATGTTAATGCTCTTTCTAAGTTAACTTTACTTCCTACATTTAAATTTCCTAAATTACTTCTCCTTAATGTTTCAGCCATAACATCAGCTTCAAAACTATTTGCTTTTAAATTTGTCACAGTAAGGCATACCCCATTAGTACAAATACTATCTCCTACATTTGTATTTTCTAAAACCTTATTTGCTTTAATTAATAATTTTGAAGATTTGCTACTTTTTTTTATTTCCTGTATAACACCTAATTCTTCAATTATACCTGTAAACATATAATCACCCACCTAACATATATATCCTTCAACTAAAATATCTTCATCTACAATATTGGTAGTAATATCTTTCAATTTAAAGGCATCATTTAATTTATCTATTCCTATTCCACCTACTGGTGTTTTAGAGGATTCTCCTCCTATAATTTTAGGAGATATATAAATCATTACTTTATCAACTATACTTTCTTCTAAAGCAGAATAATTAAGTGTTGACCCTCCTTCTAATAAAATACTATCTATATTTAATTCCCCAAGTTTTTTAATAAGAGCACTTAAATCAACCTGTCCATTTTTTTCGTCTATAATTAGCACATTAATATTCTTTTTTAATAACTCTTGCATATTTTTTATATTTGCCCTTTTAGTAGTTGCTATTATTGTTTTATTATCTTTATTTTGTAATACTTTAGAATTCATAGGTATTCTTAATGTGCTATCAACAATAATTCTTATTGGATTACTTCCATTTTCTATTCTACAAGTTAATTCTGGGTTATCTTTAATTACAGTATTTACTCCTACCATAATTCCAGAAAGCTTATTTCTTAAATTATGAACTTGTAATCTTGATTTTTCAGAACTAATCCATTTAGATTCACCAGTTGTTGTTGCTATTTTCCCATCAAGAGACATAGCAGTTTTTAATACTACAAAAGGCTTTTTGCTTAATATATATTTTATAAATACTTCATTAAGTTTTTTACATTTCTCTTCTAATACACCAACCTTTACTTCTATACCAGCTTTTTTTAGTTTATCTACTCCATTTCCTGCAACTAATGGATTAGGATCAATCATTCCAATAACCACTCGCTTTATATTATTTTCAATTATTTTATCTGCACATGGTGGCGTTTTACCATAATGAGAGCACGGTTCTAAAGTTACATACATAGTGGCTCCACTTGGATCTTCCTTTAAACTTTTAAATGCATTTACTTCAGCATGTCCTTCCCCATATTTTTCGTGATAGCCTTCTCCAATTACAATTCCATCCTTTACAATTACAGCTCCAACCATTGGATTTGGATTTACTTTTCCTTCACCTTTCTTTGCCAATTCAATGGCTAACTCCATAAATTTTTCATCCAAATTTATCACCTCACAATGAAATTAATTTGAATTTAATAAATCATTCAAAAAAAGCCCTGAGCTTTTTACTCAGGGCTTAACATTTTACAATCATTCTTATATTATCATTTTATTTACAATTAAACTTAATAAAAAATATTTAATAAATATAACTATAAAAATAAAATTTATAAAAATAATCATATAAATTTTGTGAAAATAAAAGCTCTGAAATATAAAATATTTCAGAGCATAAATACACAAAACTAATATAGTAGTTAAAAATACTATATTTACATTTATCTTCTTCCATCCAGACTTTACTGTCGGCCTCGGAATTTCACCGAATCTGCTAAAATCGCTCGCGGGCTTTACCGCCGGTAGGGAATTTCACCCTGCCCTGAAGATTTATTAAATTATAATTAAATATTATTATAAATACTATTTTCTGTCAATACTTATTTAATTTGTATTTTTTCTCTTGATGCTCCACTACTTAAATAACATTTATAAGGATTAATCTTATTAATTATATCATCAATAAAATTACTTATATTATTTTCTTTAAATTCTTTTTTTAAAATATATTTTGCAGAAGTATCAATTTGATCTAAGCATGTTATTGCTAAAGATTTTCTTATATTATAGCCACTATTTATTGCTTTACTAAAATCATTATAAATATTTTCATTTAATAAATCTAAATCTAATAAAGCAAACCTTAAACAACCTTGAAATCTATTTGGTATATTAGTTAAATCAACTATTTTATTATATGGCGCACAATTTAATTCTCCAGGTAGTGGACCTGCTCCATGCCTTGTTAAATAACTTCTAGTTATATAAATAACTTCGATATTAACTTTATTTTTTACTTCATTTGAAAACTCACTATAAACTTCATTCAAAATTTCAATTACATTTTCTATGCCTGTTTTTGAGTGAGTTACATGAGGAAAATACTTATAGTTTTCATGTAACATTAAACCTTGAGCACCTTCAAATATTAACGTTGTAAAATTCCTATTTATCTCTTTAAATGATATGATTTTTATATTTTTAATAAATTTTTTTATATCTTCAATAAAATTAAATATTAAGTTATTATTTTCAAGTATACTTTTGAATTCATTATCAATATTATTTACTCTAAGTTCCTTTAATCTTTCTGTAACATAATGATTTTTAATATTCATTAATATCTCATAAACTTTAGTTTGATTAAGATTCATTATTTCAGTAGCTAAATTTCTTAATCCTACTCTAGCCATATTATCAAGAATAAATCCCATTGAACCAGTTACATCTAAGCCAATAATAATAGGTGTTGCATTTGGATTATCAATACTATCACAGCTTTCTCTATAAGTTATTCCTCTTGGATCTAACTCTGGATTTAAACTTCTAGAAGTATATATATCTTCAACCCTCTCTCTTCCACTAATATTCCTTTGTGAATATTCTCTCCAATCTCTTTCTGACCATCTTCCTGTTCCCATAAATTAATACCTCCTAAACATTTTACTTATTTTCAATTTGATATTAAGTATTTTCAAAAAAATATTTTAAAAATATTTTATTACTGCTAATAAAATATAATTAACTTTATATCATATAGATAATATCAATTTGATTTTATATTATAGTATATTAAAAATCTCATAAATAATGCATAAATTTATGAGATTTTTTTAAATTATTTAAAACTCATATTCCCAGTTTTCATTAAACTTATAAACTTGTGCTGGGCGATATGGCTTTCCTTCAAGCTTTTCATCAGTTTCAACTATCATATTTCCAATTTTTCTTCTAAAGTTCAATAACTCTTTTCCCATTATAGCTTCATAAACATATTGAAGTTCTTTTACAGTAAAAAGCTTAGGTAATAAATTAACTGCTATTGGAGTATACTGAATCTTATTTCTTATCCTATCAATTGCATAGTCTAATATTTTATAGTGATCAAAGGCTAATTCATCATTGCTACTATTTAGAAATTTATAGCTTACTTTCTTTTGCCTAAAAATATTTTTCTCTAATATTTCAGTTACTTCATAATTTATTTTTATTTCATCATCTTCTGAAACAAGACTTAATAAATATCTCTTTTTAATGTCAGTGGTAAAGTTTTCAGTACTAATTAGTTTCTTATTTATCCAAAACCATTGAACTTCCTTGGCATCATCACCAGCAATTGGTTTTACACTATTCTTTGAAATTAGTGCAACATTACCAACACTTATAACTCTAGTTCTTGGGTCCCTATTAATTTCACCAAAAGTATAAAGTTGCTCAAAATAGACTTTATCTATTCCTGTTTCCTCTTTTAATTCTCTTTCTGCTCCTTCTTGTAGACTTTCATTCATTCTCACAAATCCACCTGGAATAGCCCATTTTTCAATAAAAGGATGTTCTTTTCTTTTTATCAATAACACTTGCATTCCTTTTCTAGGAACTTTACGTATATTCTCTTCTTCCTTATCTTCTGTTGTAAAAATAATAATATCATTAGTAACACTAGGTCTTTCATACCTTGCTGGATTATATGTTTTAATAAACTCTTCTTCTGTTAATCCATCTTTATCTTTTATATTAACTTTCATAATTTATTTTTAGTGAAAGAATATATGACAAGTCCAAACTCCCACCAAATCCTCCAATCTTTATTGTTGTTTACTTTTTAGTATTTAACAAGTTATTTATATATCAAATTTAGATATATATGTTCCTTTATGAAAAAACATTTTCCATTTCCCATCAATATATTTCCATATTGTACTACAAAATTAACTGTAATTCTATTATTTGTAAATAACTTTAAAAAAATTATCTCAAATTATAATCTAGATACTAAATTACAATTTGAGATAAAATTAAATATTTATCTAATAAAATTTGTTCTTTCAACTGGAACTAATTCAGGAAGTGGTACATTTTTAGCTGCTTCTTTACACTTAATTAAATAAGCCATATTTCTAGCTAATACCTTCATTGTTCTGATACCCTCTAAATCTTGTACAACTTCTTCTGGAGTATTTCCATGTATTTGATTCCAATAAACAGATGATACTATAGGCATTTCATTTATTGTAAAGTATTTATTTAATTGATCAAAGGCAGCACTAGCTCCTCCTCTACGACATGAAACAATACTTGCTGCAAACATATGTCTTAAGTGATTCTTATCTGTTGAATAAAAAAGTCTATCTAAAAATGAAGTTGCTGCTCCACTTGCTGCAGCATAATGAACAGGAGAACCTACAATAAAACCATTTGCACTCTCCATCTCTTTACTTACTTCATTAACTAAATCATCATGAACACATTTGCCCAATTTTCTGCATCCATTACATCCAATACATCCTATTACTGGCCTATTTCCAACCTCATAGAATTTAACTTCTATTCCCTCATTAAGCAACTCATTTTCAATTACTTTTAATGCTGTATATGTGCATCCTTTCGATTTTGGACTTCCATTAAGTAATATTACTTTCATTTAAAACTCTCCTATAACAATTTTTCTATAAAAATTATATAAAAACTTCATTTAATTTATAACTATTCGTTAGATTAATTACCGAAGTTTTAAACTTATCTAAACTCCCTCAAAACCTTTAAAAATATAATTATTAATACATTTCTATTATACTTTGAGTACCATAGTCTCCGAAACCATTTTTCTCTAATTCCTCATACATTTCTAATACCTTATTAAGAATAGGTAAATATTCACCCTTTTCTTCCATAACCTCCTTAGCTATTTTCATATCCTTTATAAAATGTTTATTAAAGAATCCAGGTGCATAATCCTTTTCAATCATCTTATATCCATTGTTTTGAAGTTGCCAACTTCCAGCAGCACCTTTTGATATAGCATCTAAAACAGTTTTAGGATTTAGACCAGATTTTTTAGCATAAGTAATTGATTCAGCTACTGCAGCTACTGTACCCGCTATAGCAACTTGATTACATACCTTACAGTTTTGTCCACTACCTGCTTCACCTAAATAAATTATATTTTTACCCATACATTCAAATATACTATACATATATTCAAAATCATCTTTATTTCCACCTACCATAATTGATAATGTAGCATTTTGTGCACCTATATCACCTCCTGATACTGGTGCGTCTAAAATATGAAATTTATCACCTAGTTCATATAATTTCTTAGCAAGAATTGGTGATGAAGTAGTCATATCAACTAAATAGGCTCCTTCTTTTGCATATTTAAAAATTCCTTCATCACCCAAATAAACTTCCTCAACATCTTTTGGATAACCTACAATGGTAAATATTGCATCTGCATTTTCTACACATTCTTTAATGCTATTTTTAACCCTTATACCAAATTCCTTCAATGGCTCACATTTCGAAATTGTTCTGCTAAAAACAGAAACATTATGACCACTCTTTGATAAATTTATAGCCATAGCACTCCCCATGACTCCAGTTCCAATCCAAGCTATATTCATTTTTACCTCCAAATTTTTTAATCATTATAAATTATTTTACACTATTATAATAATTTTATCATTTTTATTTATTATTTTCCATTTATTCTAAATAACTATATAAAAGCCACAACTATTAAAATTATATCTCTATAAATTAAGAGATACTATCTTACTAGCCATGACTTTTTCTATTAAATCTATTCGTTAATTAAATTGATGATCCATTTTTTTAAAGAAATCCACCTTTGGTTCAAGGAATTTAAAAGTATGGGTATTAACATCTTCAAAATAAGAAGCAATAGGATCTAATATTTTATCCCAACTCCATAATTCATCACCTATATTTAAATAGTCCTTAAACATTTCACAGCCATCAGGCGCTATTGGATGAACTAAAATCGCAATAACTTTACATGCATAAAAACAATCTGCTAATACATTAGCCTTTAACTCTTCATTTTTAATGTTATTTGTCCAATGCTTATTTACTTCTCTTATATATTCGTCTAAAACATATGCTATTCTATGAAAATCTTGATTATACATATGTCTTTCATATTCATATACTACTTTTTCAGTTAATAACTTAATCTTTTCATTAACTTCATTCATAGGAATTCGTTCATTCATATTTTGAAGTGTATAAAAACATGAACGAATAAGTCTATTAAATACATTTGTTAAAAGATTCCCCTCTTTTAGTACTGGATCAGCCCCTACTTTTTCTTCTTCCTTCATATAAACTTGTGGCTTAAATCCAACACTTTTAGATGATAATCCTAAGCTCATAAAGTGCATACGCAATTGATCTTTAGTATAAAACTTTAATAATTCTTCTGCCATTGGTGGCTTGATATCAGAACTACTACTTGCTTTTTTATCCATAAATAAAATATGTTTATTAGCAACTATATGTGGTAATTTCACTTTTTTAATATCTATCTCTTCTCCTTTTGCAATCTTTAATCCAATAAACATAGCCATTTCTGCAATTGAATAAAAATAAATATTATCTTCTCCAATAAATTGATACACCATTGAATTATCATCTTCCCAATAACTTTTCCACTTATCAGTATCCTCTCCTATTGCTTCCAAATAAGTCTTAATAAAAGAAATTGGAGCCCATAATGATTCTGGCCATACCCAAAAAGTTAGATTTTTTAAATCATCTTTATCTGGTACCTTCACTCCCCAAGGAATATTTCCTGATAATCTAAATGGAACTAATGTCTTCCCACTTGTATAGTGAATATTTAAGCTATCCAGTACTTCCTTAGCTCTATCTCTATCTTCAAGCTTTTCAAAAACAAAAGAAATCGATGATTTTTTCTCGTCATCTATAGTTTCATGTTTTGGTAATCTTTCCTCTAAATCATTAAGATTATCAATATATTTTCTTGGAACATATATTAAGGGCTTCTTTAAAAACTCTTCTATAGCCTTAATTTCATATTTTCTTCTATTTGTATTTTTCTTTAAAAAATCATTAAGTTCCTTCATAACTTCTATAGACTCATCTAAAGTAAAGTACCAATTATCTACACTTTTTAATACCGGCTTCTTTCCAGATAATGTACTAATTGGATTAATAAGCTCAGAAGCCATATATTGATGTCCTAATGAACATTCTTCAGCATATGCTTTATCAGAATTACATCCTGAAATAGGACATTTTCCAATGACTTGCCTTCCATTAAGAAATGTTTTTTTATCTTCATCATAGAATTGTAATGCTGACATCTTTTCTATATAACCATTTTCAAATAATATATTAAATATCTCTTCAGAAACTTTATTATGAATTTCTCCAGACCTTCCAAGAGCTGAAGCCCCAAATATATTTAAACTAATATTATAATCTTCTAATGTCTTCTTTTGACTTAAATGATTAGTTTTAACATACTCTTCTATAGTATTTTTATATCCTTCTTCTTTTAACCTTCTATAACTTTCAAGTATAGGAGAGCCATAACAATCTGTACCAGATACAAAAATAACATTTTCCTTTCCTATTCTATCTCTTAAAAATCTTGCAAATATGTCTGCATGAATAAACATCCCTCCAACATGACCAAAATGAAGATTTTTATTTCCATATGGCATCCCAGCTGTAACAACAGCTTTTTTAGGAAAAATTGGTCTTTCATTTTTTTCTAATTTTTTACTTATCATATTATATACTCCTTTCAATTTATTTATATTTCAACGTCAAAAAGCCCCTGTAGAATAAAATTCTACAGGGGCGAAAACTCTATTTCGCGGTACCACCCTTATTTTCTTAAAATGTTACCATTTTAAGCTCTTCAAGTACACCATTATCTAAAAGTTAGATAAATCATACTCTAGTTCTGTAACGTGAACCTACGTCATAGCATCACTTATAATTTAATATTATAAGATCCGTATGCAGCTCCGAGTCTTGTTTCATTATGATCTCATAATTTCCTTTCAGCAATTGGAAACTCTCTGTGTAATCAATCATAATTACTCTTCTCTTCATAGCTTTTTGATAATTATATAGCTTATAATATCAACTGTCAATTGTATTTAATAACATTTTTATTGTTATTTTTTTATTTCATTTGCAAACTTTCCTATTTTCACCAAATCCATATTGAAGATAATGATCCACACCAGATACAAAATCACCTTTTTTAACTGCAGCCGCTACATCAGGATTAAGTTCTAGATATTCACCTTCATTATATTTTTCTGGAATAGGTGGTAATGGTAATCTTCCTTCCTTCTTTCCATAATCCACATAGTGCTTATAAGGATCATCCTTATAGCTTGGACTCTTAGCTACATCTGGATATTTTTTTAGATACCAATTCTTACTGAATACATACATGGAATAGTTCATCTCCTCATTATCACTATTTTCTAATTTATTTTTAAATGAAGTCCATCTGCTCCAATTATTTTCTGACCAGTTAGGACATATCTTATGACTTGCATCATAATGTCTTACAACATTGCTATTAGCAATGTTATATCTATTTTGCAAATACTTAACTAATTCTAATACGTTATTCTCTGTTGTTTCAGATATAATACCACTAGAGTTACAACACATTTCTATGGAAATAGAATTTTGATTAGTAATACCATATATACCGTGACCATCTCCTATAGACCAAGCTGCATTAGACTCTTCTACTGATTGCCAGATAGAGTTATCATCTACAAAATAATGTGCACTTGCACTTCTATCTCCACCATAAAAATAATCAACATTATTCTTAGCCGTATCACCTTTGTTTGCTGTATAATGAAGAACTATATATTTAACACTATTACCATTTCTACTTGAATAATTAAAAGAACTTATTTTTCTTTGAATTGGCAACATTATATGCATCTCCTTTCATTTATTATATTATGAAAATAAGTTTACACTTGTGATTATAATGTTAATTAAAGTGATTTAAATGTATTTTATTATAATTTATATTATCCAAAAACAAAAAAAATCAAGAAATTATGAACAGCCCCCTGTCTACTTGACAGGGGGCTGTTCATAATTTCTAATTACTTGAGTTTTTTTGTTTTATAAAAGATAAAAACATATTTTCTTATCTATATTATTATGCCTTCAAAATGATCAATTTCATGTTGGATGATTTGTGCTGTAAATCCTGTAAATATCTGCTTTTGCTTATTAAAATTTCTATCAAAATATTCTACTTCTATTTTTTCATATCTAGTTGTTTTTCTAAAGCCAATTAATGATAAACAACATTCCTCAGTTTCATAACCGTTCTCTTTATTTAATATAACTGGATTTACCATAGGTATAATAAGATCACCTATAGCAAATACTAATATACGTTTTTTTACTCCTATCATATTAGCTGCCATACCAACACAATATTCTAAGTTTGCTCTTAATGTATCTATCAAATCATCTATAACTGCTATATCATCCTTAGTAGCTGGCTCTGATTTTTGCCCTAAAAATACTATATCTTTAACAATTGGTTTTATCATCTTTATTTCAACCTTTCTAACTTAAATTTAATACTCTATATTATTATCTTTACACCATTTAATAGCTAGATTCTTTTCAGCATCTTCTCTATAATCATACCACTCATTAATAAATCCTTCATTTTCAATTGCTTGCCTTAACTCTCTAAAAGAATCTTTATTATTTAATATTTTATCCTTTAATTCTCTATCTTCAATGTTATTACAAAAATCAATCATCATACCATACTCATTAATATCATCATGGGATGGAAGCTGAATATAATCACTTGGATTTTCTTTAAAATCATGAAGCGAAAGTATAAGTTCTTTTTCCCATTCTTCAAAGTTATCTATATTATGTATATCATCAGCTTTATAGCTTGCAGTACTACTATCTTCTATATACATTATAACTCCTGTATTTTTATTATAGTAATGTTGTAATAATTCTCCTTCAAATTCTATACATTCTATTACATCATTTAAATCTACTTTTAATTTATTACTCAATTCTACTCACATCTTTCTATTTATTACTTATTATTTTCAATAAAAATTAATTACCATTATTATATTAAAATATTCACAATATCTCAATAAAATATAAAAAGAGGATGAAAATATCACCCTCTAAATCTATATTATATTCCATTTGTAACTTTTATATTTCTAGGCAATGCTTTTAATATTGCTAATACAAGTAATACTGTGATTGTTTTATCTATTAAATCAAATAATATTTGTGTAGAAAATATACTTGCTACTATGTTTAATCCTGCATTTTTTAAATACATTATAATAAAGGAAGTTCCTGAAGAAGTTATACCACCAAAAACAAAAGCCGAAATTAATGCTGCTACAAAAGCCCCAATTATAGTTGTTATTATAATCCCTAAAACCACAAATTTCCCTTTAAATAAATTCTTCTTATAACATATACCTGCCATTAAACCTATAATTACTTGAACTGGCATATAATACAATGAATATGGATCAAAAGTTAGCCCATTAATTAATGAAGTTACAACTCCTGTTAACATTCCACCTACAGGTCCAAATAAAAAGGCAGATAAGAATGTACCTATTGTATCAATAAATATTGGTAATTTTAATGCTGTAGCAATAAATGCCCCTACAATATTTATTACAACTGCTATAGACATAATTGTAATTTTAAAAGTATTAGTTTTTTTCATAATATAAAATCCCCCTTATTATTTATACTTTAATTAATTAACTCCGTATTTAGGATTATTAAGTACTATTTCAATATCTTTTTTATTCTCTGGGAATAATCTTTCAAGAAACATTTTCATAAATCTTTCAGAATCAACTTTTGTTAAAATAAGACCATTATGATCTTTTCTATAAAATTCTCCTACATCAACTAAAGTTTGTCCTACTGCAACTCCCTCTATAACTATATCTAAATAAGATGTAAAACCTTCACAAAGAGTTCTATCTATAAAATAAGCTACAGCTAAAGGATCATTTATTACACACCCTAAAGTTCTTTCTTGCTTCCAATGAAAATCAACATAAAACCTAGTTATATCTACAATAAAGTTAGCTACATCTCCACCTATTTGCTTAATAAGTTCTATAAGATTAGGTGTTAATATTATTTCTCTAGTGACATCTAATCCAACCATTGAGAAAGGTACTTTACTTTTGTCAAAAACCTCCTTAACGCCATGAGGATCAACCCAGTAGTTAAATTCTGCAACTTGTGAGCAATTTCCATGAGACTTAAAGGCTCCTCCCATAGAAACTATTTCATTTATCATATTAAATCCTTCTTCATCTTTTTCTATTGCTTTTGCCAAATTAGTTAATGGACCCAATGCAATTATACTTATATCTCCTTTTCTTGCATTATCTAAAATGAAGTCAACACCACCATAATTAATTTCTACATCTGCATCTTCATAATTAGTTTCACCAAGGCCATCTTCCCCATGTGTATCTTGAGCTGTTACAAGTTCTCTTTCTAATGGAACCTCTTCTCCAATATATACTGGTATATCTTCTCTATTCATAAGCTTTAATACCTTTAATGCATTTTTTGCACCTTGATCCGCTTTAACATTTCCTGAGACTGTAGTAATTCCTACAATTTCTAGCTCAGGTGAATTCAATGCTAAAATCAAAGCTAGTGAATCGTCTATACCTGGATCACAATCAATTATTACTTTCTTTTTCATTTTTATCTTCTCCTTTACTAAATAAATATAAAATTTATATTGAGTAAATAAAAAAAGGAATAAACTTATAGTTCATTCCATCACAAAACAAAGGGAGCTATTAATAATAGCTCCCTCATATATTAAAATCTAGTATTATTTTATTGAAATTTTTACAACAAAATTATCCTAACATCCTTAATAATTTTAAAGCTTGTTAGGGGTCCTAGTTTTTTATAGAGGGATGGTTACGAACCTCTCTCAGAATTACTCTGAGTATATAAATTTTACCTATTTAGTATATATGCTTCCTTTTAATTTATCAATAGCAAATTTTATTTATATTAAAATAATTTATTTAATAGGCGAATTTTTTAACTTCTCTTGATAATCTTTCACAGCTTCTAATGCCTTTAAGCATTCTTCACCTTCACTTATATTAATATATAATAAAGTTGAAATATTTTCACTTTTTTCACTTATTCTTGTTGCAATTCTATAATGATCTTCAAGTTTCTTGACTTCCATTTTATATATTAAATCTAAATGAGTTGTTTTTCCATTAAGCCTTACATTTATATTATCTTTTTCTATTTCTAATTTAACATTCTTTTCAGTAATTCCTTCACTTATATTTCCAAACTTAGTAAATGTATATGATGCTTGATTATAGTCAAATCTATTGCTTTCTTTTAAGTTTTCTAAAATATACTCTCCATCTTTAACAGCTTCTATAAATTCTTCTTCCTCATAAAATCGATATTTCCCAATATAGTCTAAAGTATAGCATCTAAAAATATTTATATTTTCAATTTTATCCACTATAAATCACATCCATTATCTTATTGTAATATTAAAAACACTGTCTGTTTATTATAGTTTATCCTATCTTAAAGTATTATATTAATAGAAAAAAGGGCCACTTCTAAATAAGTAAAATTTAAAGTTTACTCATTATGAAATAAACCTTTTATAAAAAATTATGCTCCAATTAGATTTCTAACAAAGCTTGTTTTTGGATTTCTTACTACTTCCTCTGGAGTATCATTTTGAATTATCTCACCTTTATCCATTACAATTACTCTAGTTCCTAATTTTAGTGCTTCCTTAATATCATGTGTTATAAATAAAATAGTCATATTAAATTCCTTATATATACGTAATATTTCATCTTGTAAAAGTCTTCTTGTTATTTCATCTATAGCTCCAAAAGGTTCATCCATAAGTAAAATCTTTGCATCACTAGCTAATGCTCTTGCAATTCCAACTCTTTGTCTCTGTCCACCAGATAATTCATTTGGATATCTATCTAACATATCTTCTTTTAATCCTACAACTTTTATTAATTCCCTAACTTTATTTTCAACTTTTTCTTTGCTATCTTTTTTTATCAAGTTAGGAATATAAGATATATTTTTTCTTACATTCATATGTGGAAATAATCCAATTTCTTGTATTACATAACCTATCTTTCTTCTTAAAGCTATTTTATCAATCTTAGATATATCGTAATTATTTATATAAACTTGTCCAAAATCAGGATTAACTAATCCATTAATTAGTTTTAAAAAAGTAGTTTTACCACATCCTGAACTTCCAATAATAGTAACAAATTCCCCTTTATCAACCTTTAAGTTAATATTTTTTAATATCAATTTATCTCCATATACTTTTTTTACATTTTCTACTTCTATAAGACTTCTTTCTTTCATTATTCTTCTCCTATTAAATATTACTTTAACAATCCCTTCTCTCTTAAGAAATCTTCTGCAACTTTCTTCGCATCTTCTTTTTCGGATTCAACCTTGTAATTTAATTCAGCCATCTCACTTTCTGTTAAAATATTATTCATTTTCATCAATATATCCTCAAGTTCAGGATGATTTTTTAATGTATCATTACGTATAACAGTGCCACAATAATAGGTTTGATAGAAATTCTTATCATCTTCTAACAACACAACATCAGAATTAGCTAGCTGTCCATCTGTTGTGAAAACATTCATTACATCTATTTCCTTAGAATTTATAGCATTATACTTAAGACCAATATCTAAATCTACAGATTTTTTAAAACTCATTCCATATTCTTCACATAAAGCATCAAAACCATCTTCTCTTTCATAAAAATCATACTCAGCTCCAAAAGTTAAATCTTCTGAGTATTTTGCTAAATCTGAATAAGTTTTTATATTATATTTTTCTGATAAATCTTTTCTTATTGCCAATCCATAGGTATTATTAAATCCATATAATCCAATCCAGCTCAAATCATAATTATTTTTATATTTTTCTTGTAATTCCTTATATAAAGTTTCATCATCTAAAATTCCATCTTCCTTTAATACAAAACTCCATCCTGTACCTGTGTACTCTGGATAAAGGTCAAAATCTCCCTTTACTATTGCAGGATGTATATTACTAGTACCTCCTCCTATTCCTTTTGTAATTTCTACATTTAAATTTGTATTATCCTCAATAAGTAATTTTATCATTTCACCTAATATAAACTGTTCTGTCATTGGTTTTGTTGCAATCTTAATAGTATCACTTTTACTAGGGCACCCAAATGATGGTATAGATAATACTAGAATTAGTATAAGAACTAAAACTCTTTTCATCCATTTCATTAACCTAACCTCCATCTTTTTTTTATTTTCTTTTCAATTTTACTAATTAAAAAATCTGCTATTAAAGCTAATAATGCAATTAACAAACTTCCTGCTATTGTTAGCGTTGAATTATTTGTTGTAATTCCTCTATAAACTGCAACACCTAATCCTCCTGCTCCAATAAAAGAAGCAATACCTGCAAGAGCAATTGTCATAACAACCATATTTTTAAATCCAGCTAAAATTACTGTAGTAGCTAATGGAATTTTAACTTTATATAATATTTGAAACTCAGTACTACCCATTCCTCTTGCAGATTCTATAATAGATTGATCTATATTATCTATTCCTGTATATGTATTTCCAATCATTGGTAATAATGCGTATATTGTAAGGGCTATAATTGCTGTAGTATTTCCAATTCCTGAAAAAGGTATTAAAAATCCTAGTAAAGATATTGATGGAATTGTATAAAGAAAATTTATTATTGATAGGACTAATGTTGATATCTTTTTATATTTACTTATTATAATACCTAATATTCCACCTAAAACTGCTGCTATAAATATAGATATTCCTGAAATCTTTAGATGTTCTAATGTTAATTCTAAAAAGAAATCTCGTCTTTCAATATATAGATATATTAAATCTCTAATTTTTTACACCTCCATATTTTCACTATTCTTTATATAATACTCTTAATAAAACAAAAAAATTTCCTAAAAAATAAATTTAGGAAATTTATGTACTAAAAACTTTCTTTTTTAATAATAAAAAAATAACATAAATTATTACTGTTGAAATTAATAAAATAGGAAAAAAATATCTTTTATTTAATTCATATATACAAGATGATATAACAGGTGCTATTGCATATCCTAGAGATTCACATGCACCTACAACTCCAAAAACTATTCCTTTAATTTTTTCATTTTCTCCAAACTTAAGTAGAGAGTTTTGAAGAGCTGAGTTTAAAAAAGTTGCACCTAAAAAGTATATAATGATTACTATGGTAAATAGTGCTATACTTTTTACCATTGATAATATAAATAAAGATATTATCATAACTATGAATGATATGAGTAATTGCTTCTTTACGCCTATTTTATCACTAGTCACTCCACCTAAGGGGGCAAAAATTCCAAATACAAATAAGTAAATTGAAATTATTACTGATGTATAAAAGGGAGTAGAATTTAACACTTCTTGCCCATAAAAAGGAAAAATACATACTATAGCTCCATAAATAAAATCACCTAATAAAGCAATACAACCTAAAAGAATTATTTTAGCTAATAGTCCTTCATTTTTTATTGTTTCTATTATTCCTTTTATTTTACAACTAATACTTTCTTTCTCTTTTTTACACTTGTTAACAAATTTAGCTTTTCTAATTTTTATAATTATAAATATTATTGTTAATAAAATTCCAATTGAAGTTAAATAAAATACTAATTTATAGTTATTTAATTTTGTAAATATAAAACCTCCAATAATAGCTCCAATTGCACCGCCAAGAGTAAAAACAGCTGATGCATATCCTATACATTCGCCTCTTTTATCTTCATCTAATGATCTTGATAATAATGAAAATGTTGCTGGAGCAGATATGCCAAGAACAGCGCCTTGAAGTATATAAATAATACTAGCTATAAAACCACTATTAGTAAATGTATATAATAAAGGAACTAAGGTCATCAATCCAAAAGAAATTATTAATACTAATTTATCTCCTAATTTATCACATACAATCCCAACTAAAACTTGAGCAAGAGCCTTTGAGATGCCATATACAGACATTACTATACCTATTATAAATGTGCCTAATCCTAATGTATTAAAGTATAATGGAATTATTGGTATCATTAAGCTATAACTAAATCCAAATAAAAGTCTCTGAATACAAAAATACAATAATTCTTTTTTCTTAAATACTATATTATCTTTTATACTCATAATACACTCCTATACAATAAAACAGAATACTCTTATTTTAGTATTTATTACTATAGTTTTTATTATTCATATATTATTTATTGCATTTAGAATATAAAAAAACATATATAAACGTAACTAAAATAGATACTATTAATAATCCTAAAAATAAATAGTTTTTATTAAAGCTATAAATCCAGGATGATATTAATGGACCAACGGCATAACCTAATGATTCAGATGCTCCTACAAATCCAAATACAAAACCTTGAATTTTAGGAATAGACCCAAACTCTGAAAGGGAACTTTGTACTACCGCATTAAGAAAAGTAGCTCCTAAAAAATATATAACAATTATTATAGTAAAAATTGTTATATTTCGAGTTATTATTAATCCTAATAATGTTAAATTCATTATAGAAAATGATAAAACAAATTGCTTTCTATTTCCAATTCTATCACTAACCCATCCTGCTATCGGTGCGGCCAAACCAAAAACTAATAAATATGTTGATATTATTGAAGATGTATAAATAGTTGATACCCCTAATACTTCTTGTCCATAAAAATGAATTAACGCTACTACACATGAATATATATAATCCCCTAAAAATGCACTTGCTGCTAAAATAATAATCTTATAAGTCAAATTTCTTATTTTTATTTCATATAAAATATCACTTATATTATCATTATTTTTAACCTTTACATTTATATTTTTAACTTTTTTAACTCTAAATGTTACATATACTAAAGTAAAAAATATACCTACTGATGATATGTAAAATATAACATTAAAGCTTTTTGATTTTGCTAATATATACCCTGCTATTGCTGCACCTATACCACCGCCTAATGTAAATACTGCTGATGCTAATCCCGTACATGCTCCTCTCCTTTTTGGATCCAAAGTTCTAGCTAATATAGAATATGTTGCCGGTGCAGCTATTCCAAGTATAGCTCCTTGAAGAACATAAATAGTACCTGCTTTAAAGCTTGTACCAAATAACACATAAGCAATTGGAATTAAGGACATTAATATTAAACTTAACTTTAATGTTAATTTGTCTCCTATATTATTAGAAATAATTCCAAATGGAATTTGAATTAAGGTTTTACTAACTCCATATAACGAAATTATTATTCCTATTGTTACAGTTCCCATACCAATAGATTTAAAAAACAACGGTATAATTGGTATTAACAAACTATAACTAATTCCAAAAATTAACCGATATATGCAAAATCCTCTAAACTCTTTATTACTTAATAAAAATTCATCATTCATATTTATGTTTTCTCCTTAAACATAGTTAAATAATATTATGTTTATTCAATTATGTTTAATATTATTAATAATGGATAACTAAATCGAATTGTAGCTATTGTTATTTTAACAATAGGTTTATATCAAATCTGTAAATCTCAGAAAAAAGGAAAAGTATTAGCTATTTTAGGAATAATATTAGATGCAATAAATATTATCTATGCAGTTTGTGCACTTCTTTTCCTAATATAACTAAGTAATAATTTATTCTTAAATTAAAACAAAAATCCCATAAGAAATCATTTAAACTAGTTTCTTATGGGATAATATAATACTTTATTTAATATTATTTTATTTAATTTTTATTTCAAGTTGAATTATAGATTTTTCAGCTTCTTTAGAATTTACCCTAGATAATATAGAGAATTCATTAAAGTTACCTATAGTTTCTATATTATACTTATTAATATATTCAAGCATCATTTTATAATATCTTAAATTATTTTTGTAACCATCATCATAATACATAGTAAGATATTTACCTTTTGGTAATATGACATTTTCTGTTCCTTCACTTACATTTTCATGTTTATAAAGCATTATAGCAGTATAAACTACCTTATCTTCTCTTTCTAACATCTCTAAAGATGCTTCAAATACTAATTCGGAATGTAACATCCAATTATCTTTTTCTGAATCAAGTAAAACTTTTCTCAAATTTAGTTCTATATCTTCTTGATCTTTTAATATACATTCATACTTCTTAACTATTCTTTCATCGTTATACTTAATAAATATTTTATTTTCTTCTATTTCCTTAGTTTCCTTTAATCTATCACCTAAAAAGTTAATATATGATTTAACAGCTTCAAGCTCTTTTATTTTATCATCTAATACTTTTCTCTGTTGATCAATTAATTTTAACATAGAATCTGCTGATATTTCATTTTTTAATAACTCTTCTATCTCTTTTAATGATAATCCTATAAGTTTACACTGCTTTAATAAATCAATCTTTATAAACTGATTTACTGAATAATATCTATAATTATTTTGTTCATTTATATAAGCTGGCTTAAGAAGTCCCATTTTATCGTAATATCTCAATGTTTGAATTGGAACATTAGTTAATTTAGATATTTCTCCAACTGAAAAATAAGTTTCCATCTTAAAACTCTCCTAAGTTAATTTGAATTTTCAATAGCCTTTGTAGTATAAGACTTTATATTAATAGAATACTTCAATATAATAAAAGTTAATAATTCAGAAATAAATAAACTAATCCATATACCATTAATTTTAAATAATTTAGCTAAAATAAATAGTGATATAGGAAGTAATATTATACTTCTAAAAGTGCAGAAAATATTTGAAATCTTAGGCATACTTATTGCTTGATAATAAACTGTACTTGTTAAATTAAAACCTACCATTATAAATGCAATATTTGTTAAGTTTAAACCTATATATGCAATATTAACAATTGTAGGATCTGAAGTAAAAATTGATATCATACCTTTTCCAAATAAAAAACATACACTTATAAACACCATATTTATTATAATTGCTGTTTTCATTGTTATAGAATAATATTTTAACATTTTTTTTGAGTTTTTAGCACCATAATTATAACTTAATAATGGTTGTACACCAAGGGATAATCCTAATAATACCATATAAATATTAGTTGTTATATAATTAATTATTGCAAATGATGATAAGTAAGTTTCTCCCCCATAGTTAACTAATGCTAAGTTCATAAAAAATATTATTATAGAAAAACTTACTTCAGCAAAAAATGATGGAAAACCTATATTAATAAATTCCTTTATTATTTCTCTTTCTAATCTAACATTTCCAAATCTTAAAACTCCCTTGTTACCTATAAAATGTGGTATCAATATAGATATAGTTACTATTTGGCCAAGACCTGTTGCAATAGCAGCACCTTTTATTCCAAAATTTAATGGAAATATAAATATATAGTCTAAAACTATATTAGTTACTGCACCTGATAAAGTTGATATCATTGCAAGTTTCGGTCTACCATCATTTCTAACGAAACTGTTTAAGGCAATTCCTATTAAATTTGGAATACAAAATAAACTATAATACTTTAAATAAGTTGAAGCTAATGGAACTAAGTTATTTGTAGCACCTAGTATTTTTACTATTTGTGTTGAAAATACTATAAAAATTAAACTTATACCTATACTTAAAATTAGTAAAAATTTAAATACTTGTCTAAATATTTTTATTGCTTTATCCTTATTATTACTTCCTATATTCTTAGATACAAGGTCTCCCCCACCAACAGCAAACATAGTTGCTATACCAAATAGCATTATAGTAAATGGCATAACTATATTAACTGCTGCTAATGCAGAATCTCCAACGCCTTGTCCAACAAAAATTCCATCAATTATTGTATATAGAGATGAAACAAACATGGCTAAAGCTGAAGGAACTGCATATTTTAAAAATTCTCTTATCATGATTACACCTCCATATTTTGTTTCTTTAATAATGATAAAGTCTATAGTAACTATAGAGTCAATAGTTATTTTTATAATATACAAAAAAGCTTCTATTAAAAATATATTATTTCTAATAGAAGCTTTTTTCATTTATTTTATACTATAATCACTTTTATTAATTATATAAAAATTACTTATTCTGTTGTTTCTTCATCTGATTCTTTATTATTAGAATTATAACTTATTTTAGCCATAGCTAAATCTCTATTACTTTCTAATACCATTTCACTTGGTATAGCTAAATCTCTAATAAAAATTTGATTTCCCTCTTCTAAGTTAGATACATCTACAAGTAAATTTTCTGGAAATTTATCTGCTTCCCCTTGTAATTCAACATCTGTAATAAAAGATTCTAATAATAAGTTTTTAGATGCTAAGACTTCTTGTCCAACAAAATTTACTGGAATCTTCAATTTAACTATATCACCTTTGTTTATACTTTGAAAATCTATATGAATTATCTTTCCAAAGGGATCCTGCTGCATTTCTTTAACTATACATTTCTTTAAATTTCCATTTAATTTTAAAGATACAATTGAACTCTTAGGATATCTTAATAATCTAATCATTTCTTTTTTAGTCATTTTGGCAGCTAAAGACTTATGATGATCCTCTCCATAAACAATACATGGAATTTCTCCATTTTTTCTTACCTTACTTCCCTTCTCACTTCTTTCACATATGTTGAATACTAAATTATCCATTGCAATCCTTCCTTCATCTTTTATATTATACAAAGCTTTTATTTTGTATATCCTATTTTATTCATGATAATTATTTAATATTACTATTTGATATGCTGTGTTACTTTAACACATAATAAAAATCGCACTATATTGATAGTGCGATTTTTATTAATTTAAACACCTTGTTGTAAACAAATTTTTAAATCCTCTTCAGCTGTACTTATAATTCTTAAATCAAAGGTACCAACTAAAAGTATAGCTAATTTATTAACTTTTCTATCTCAATAACCATATCTAAAGCTATTCCATCATCATTAACTAAAATAGAATCTAATGTTATTCCATCAAAATTTTCTTTAGAAAGAATAACTTTATTCTTTTCATATTCAACCTTAATATTACTATTAACAAACCAATCTTTTACAAATGTCTTTAATGCTAAATTTACAAAGAAATCTGCTAATTTCAAGTCAAGAATCTTAACTGATCCAATATCAATAACTAAATCATTATTTTCATTTAAAGATGGAGTTATATTAACTTTGATTGGTGTATCAATCTTATCTGTAACTGCATAATTTACATAAAGATCAATGCTATTATTTTCTATATCAACTTCAAGATTTTTCATTTTATTATTATTAGTATTGTCTAAAAAGTAATTTAATCCATTTACTATAGATATTTTAGGCACAAAAATTTCCCCTTTAATTCCTATTACAGGACTATTTATTATTTCTATATTTTCAGCTTTAACACCAGAAATAGCATTTAAAAATTCTAAAGTTCTATTTGCTACTACTTTATCTATATTCTCATTTTTTATTTCTTCTTTTATTATTGGTGTATTTTGAGACTTTATAGTGATAAATAGTATACTTCCTATAACTAATAAAGCAATTACTATTAATATAAATATATTTCTTTTTCTTTTCATGAAGTTCTCCTTTTATGTATCTATTAATCTTTATATATCATAAAATTTCTATATTATTATAGTTTTAACTATTATAACATAGACATCCATATAATTTCTTAAAAACACTCAGTTAAAGTTACAACTTTATATTTGTTCTTTTAATTTTATATTCATTTACGAGTATTTTATTTAAGTATATAATTCCTTTATTTTATAACTTAAATGCTATGAACAAAAAAATATCCCATTATTCTTAATGAGATATTTTTTCTTTATTCCTCAAATAATCTTAGTACTCTTTCAACATAATCTTGGCTATAACCTTGGTTTTTAAAATCTTCTATATAGAATCTATCAACTACTTTATCTTTCCCTAAACTTTTCAGTTTACTATCTATTTCATATACAACATTTTCATAACTTTCATCAACTACTTCAATAGATCCTCCAATTAAACTTATTTTTGTACCATCTCTCATTACTAAATCATAATATACATTGCTTTCTTGACCCTTAGTAAATCCTAATTCTAGTCTTTCAACATCATCATAATTATATACTTTATCTGAAAATACTGTTTTATGAATTATTTGATTATTTGTTACTGCCGTATAATTAGTATAACTAAATACAATAATTCCAACTACAAAAACAATATATAATCCTTTAATTAAATTACTTTTTGCAAGCTTATTTATCTTCCTATCAACTTTTATGGTCCATCTAACTAAAGGGCTGTAAGAATCAATATTGTCATATATTAACTTCTTCTTACTTTTAGAAGATACCTTTTTAGTTAAAAATCTTTTATTAAGTTTAAATATTATTATACATATAATCGAAGCAATAAGTACCATAATAGCCGCCATACTCTGTGAAGATATTGTATAAAGTATAAATGATTTTTTTTGAGAAATTACTTTATGACTTTCAATGAATAGTAAATTTCCTCCTAGAACTAAAGCTATAGTAGTTACGATAATTACTAAGTATTTCAGAATCCATCTAAGGAATTCCTTAATTGATTTATTCAAAATACTCACCTACTTTTATATTAGGTATCACCTAAAACCTTTAATACTATTTTACTATTTTTTCAGATTATTATCCATATTAAATACTTATATCTAACATCACTTCTTTAAATCAATAATAAAAAGGTTATATGCTGTTTCTTTCTAAATAACATATAACCTTTTATTACCATTTAAACATTAATGCCTGTAATTTAAGCTACTTGTTCGAATTGACTATTATATAATTCAGCATAGAATCCATTTTTAGCAATTAGCTCATCATGGTTTCCACTTTCTAAAATATCTCCATCCTTTAATACAAGAATTACATCTGCATTCTTTATAGTTGAAAGTCTATGAGCAATTACAAATGACGTTCTGCCTTCCATAAGTTTATCCATTGCATTTTGAATTAAAAGCTCTGTTCTTGTATCTACCGAACTTGTAGCTTCATCTAGAATTAGCATTGGTGCATCTTTAATCATTGCCCTTGCTATTGTAAGTTGCTGCTTTTGTCCTGCAGATAAATTAACTTTATCATTTAAAATAGTATCATATCCATCATGCAATGATTCAATAAAGTGATCTAATCCAACTGCTTTACATGCAGCCTTAATTACTTCATCAGAAACCTCTTCTTTATTATATACTAGATTTTCTCTAATTGTACCTTCAAACAACCATGTATCTTGCAGTACCATACAGAATAAATCATGGATATTTTCTCTCGTTAAATCTTTTGTAGAAATATCATCAATTAAAATCTCCCCACTATTTATTTCATTGAAACGCATTAATAAATTTACTAATGTTGATTTACCAGCTCCTGTAGGGCCAACAATTGCAATCTTTTGCCCTGGTTTTGCAATTGCAGAAAAATCATTAATTATAACTCTATCTGAACCTTCATATCCAAACTTAACATTTCTAAATTCTACTTTACCTTCAGCATTTGCAAGAGCAAGTGATTTATGACTTTCATCTTCCATTTCCTTTGCTTCTAAGAATTCAAATACACGATGACTTGCAGCAGCTGCTGATTGTAAATTTTGTACTCCTTGTGCAATTTGAGCTAATGGTTGAGTAAAATAACGAACATACAATATAAATGCTACAATTACACCAAAAGAAATTTTTCCATTCATTGCAAGTGCTGCACCTACTATACAAACAGCAACATAACCTAAATTCCCTATAAATGTCATAATAGGCATCATAAGTCCAGATAAAAACTGTGCTCTAAATGTACTATTTTTTAATTTAGAATTTAAATCTCTAAATTTATCATCCATTTGCTCTTCTGCATTATATGCTTTAACAATAGTATGACCAGAGTATACTTCTTCAATATGACCATTTATCTTTCCAAGATATTCTTGTTGATTTCTAAAATACTTTTGAGATTTTCCCATAATTATCATCATTAATCCAAAGCCAATCATAGTAGCTAAAACTGCAGTCACTGTCATTGTAACATCTGTCTTTAACATCATAATTAAAGATCCAAAAAATAGGCATATTGCACTTATTAATGTTCCTACACTTTGGTTTAATGCTTGCCCTATTGTATCTACATCATTTGTAACACGAGAAAGTAAATCCCCCGTAGTGTTATTATTATAATATGACATAGGTAATTTATTTATCTTCTTAGAAATATCACTTCTTAAACCTTTTGAAACCTTTTGAGTAACAGTTGCCATAATATACCCTTGAGCAAAGGTTAAAATTGCACTAACAACATAAATAGCAACTAGTGTTAAGCCTATAGATGTTATTTTTTCTAAATCAATACTAGTCATTATTCCAGCTGTAATTATATCAGTCATTTCTGAAAGTTTATCTGGGCCAATTAAAGATAATACAGTTCCTATTACTGCACTCATAAGAGCAATAACTATTACTGGAATATACTTTTTACAATAAGTTATAAGTTTACCTAAACTTTTTTCTGAATTTTTCTTTTTACTCATTAAACAGCTTCCTCCTCCTGAAGTTCTGAACAAGTAGCTTCCTTATCTACAGCTAACTCTTCTTTTGAAAGTTGTGAATATGCAATTTCTCTATATACATTACATGTTTCCATTAAATCATCATGTTTTCCCATACCGACCATTTTACCATCTTCTAATACGATAATTTTATCTGCATCTTTTATACTACTGATTCTTTGTGCAACTACAAGCATTGTTGTTCCTATACTTTCTTTCTTTAAGAACTTACGAAGCTTGCTATCTGTCTTATAATCAAGAGCTGAAAAAGAATCATCAAATATTAATACTTCTGGATAACGAGCTATTGCTCTTGCTATAGATATACGTTGTTTTTGACCTCCTGAAAGATTAGTACCTCCCTGGGAAATATGCGCATCATATTCTCCCTCTAAGTTCTCTACAAACCCTGAAGCTTGGGCTGCATAAACACCATAAACAACATCATTTTTTGTAATTTCAGCCTTTCCATTTTCTCCAAAAGCTACATTTGATTCAACTGTTCCTTCAAATAAAGTAACTTTTTGAGAAACATATCCTAGCTTATTTCTAAGATATTTTTGATCATACTCTTTTACATTAACTCCATCAACTAATACTTCACCTTCTGTAGTATCATAAAAACGTGGAATAAGATTAATTAATGTACTCTTTCCTGAACCTGTTGCTCCAATAAATGCAACTGTTTCTCCTCTATTAGCTTTAAAACTAATGTCTTTTATAACATAATCATCTTTGGTAGTGCAAATACTATACAAATAGAAACAATAACTATTAATACTACTACAGCTGCAGCTACAGTTAATGACAACTGCCAGTTTCTACCCACAATTTTTAATATTGCCCATACCGCAAGTATAGGTGCCTTTACTAATGCTTGTAATCCCATAACTATAAACATTTGAATTTGATTAATATCATTTGTAGAACGTGTTATTAAACTTGCTGTAGAAAAATTATTTATTTCTTCCATAGAAAATGATTGAACTTTATCAAACATCTTAAATCTAAGTCTTGCAGATAAGTTTGCAGCTATTTTTGCGGCTAAAGCTGCAACAATAATTGAAGCCACTAAGCTTCCTAATGCACAAAGTAACATCCATCCCCCTGAAGTTAAAATTTCACTCATTTCACTTCCAGGTGTTTGAACAAGTTGTGTAATTTCACTCATATAATCTGGTAGTTTTAAATCAAGCCATACTTGTGAAACTACAAATATGATACTAATAGTAAATAGTACCCATTCCTTTCCTTTAAAGTTCCTAAATATTTTTAACATAGATTAAAATCTCCTTCCTTGTTATCTTGATTACATCCTACCTTCAAAATATTAACTGAAAATAAACTTTCACTATATTTTTCAATTATGAAATAAAGGTCATACTCTATTTAAACTGAGTATGACCTTTATTTCATAAATTTAATTTTTATATATTTGATTCGATAGGTAGTATAATTGTAAATTTAGTTCCTTTTGAAACAATACTATCACACTCTATTGTTCCCCCATGTAATTTTATTATTTTTTTAACTATTGTAAGACCTAAGCCATTTCCATGAGTTGCATGAGATATATCTCCCTGATAGAATTTATCAAATATTTTAGGAATAGATTCACTTTCAATTCCAACACCTGTATCTGTAATATTTATAAAAATATTTCCTTCTTCTTTTTTCATATTAATACTAACTATTCCATTTTTGCTATTAAATTTAATGGCATTATCCAATAAATTTACCCACACCTGATTTAACATTTCCTTATTTCCATTTATGTAACAATCTTCAATATTAATATCTAGCAAAATGTTCTTAGCTTGAAACTTTGAATCTAATAGTAAAATACTTTGACGAATTTGCTCTCCAATATTAAATCTTTGTATATCATTTAATATAACCTGGGTTTCTATTTTAGAGAGATTTAGTACATTTGTAGCAAGAGAAGATAATCTTTTAGATTCTTCTATAATTATATCTAGATACTCATTTTTTTCTTCCTTTGATAAATCATCATCCTTTAAAATTTCTGCAAAGCCTTTAATTGATATAATTGGTGTTTTAAATTCATGTGAAAAATTATTTATAAAATCTGTACGCAATACTTCAATTCCACCCAATTCCTTTGCCATAGCATTGAAATTTTTAGATAATATTTTAAACTCTGGTGGTTTATTTATATTTAAACGTGCAGAAAAATCCCCACGAGATAATTTATCTGTTGCTTCAATAAACTCTCTAATATTTTTTAATGCGACTCTACTTGAACAAGCTGATACTATAGTACCTATCAATATACAGGATACTAATGTTATTATTGGTAACACCATTACACTTTTAATATTTTTTTCATTTAAAATTCCTATAGAAAATAATAGATACATTAAAACACCAGTAATAAATGTAGTTATTAAATTAATAATAAAGATAAAGATTCCAAAATGCATTGATAAAGTTATTCTTTTACTTATCTTATTCATTATTTTTTACCGCCTTATATCCTAGCCCACGGACTGAAATTATTTCAAATTCAGGGTAAGAATCAAAACGCTTTCTTAATCTATTAATATGAACGTTTACTGTGGTATCACTACTTTCAGTTTCCATTCCCCAAATTTCATCCATTAACTGAATACGGGTAAAAATTCTATCTGGATAGGATAGAAGCTTATATAATAAATAGAACTCCTTTTGAGGAAGTGTTTGCTTTTCGTCTTCACGTGTTACAGTTAAAGTATCATAATCTAAAATTACCTTTCCAATTGTAAGCTTTCTTGCACTTACAATTTGTGACCTTCTAAGAAGTGCTTTAATTCTTAAAAGCATTTCTTCTGTATCTATAGGCTTTGTCATATAATCATCTGTACCTACAATAAACCCTCTCCTTTTATCTTCTTGAAGTTGTTTAGCAGTTGCCATAAGTATTGGTATCATACAATCTGCATCTCTAAGCTCCTGTGCAAATTCATATCCATCCATATTAGGCATCATTATATCTAAAATAATCAAATCCACATGATGATTATCTAATACTTCCATTGCTTTTATTCCATCTTCAGCTTTTAAAACTGTACTATTAGTTTACTTTAAGTGGACAAGTTAAAAAGTTATTTGAAAGAAATTTTAAATGATAAAAGTTATAAGAGTAATATATAAAATCTCAAGGAGTCATAAGGTTCCTTGAGATTTTAACTATTTCTTTATATTAAATTTTGTATTTTCATAGAAATATCTATTTCTTTTTTATAGATCGTATTACTTCAACTCTTGTAACTACATTATTAGTTATTTTAGCTACTCTTAAAGCAAAGCCTGGATAATAAATGCATACCCCTGTTCCTAATTCCAACTTTCTAGATTCTATTTCTCGTAAAATAATATCCTCTAAAGTATCTTCCTTATTATCATGAGGTATATCAATATGTTCTAAAAAATTTATTCTTTTTACTCTTTCACTACTTCTATAAATAGTTTTATCTACTTCATCAAAATTATAGAACAAATACTTTCTTGTAGCAAATAATGCTGCAATAGCTATTACTCCAATTAGATTCTGAAATATTGTCATATGCTCAACAATTAATTGCCTTGCAATAGCAAAAAGTAATACCTCTATTACCGTTTCTGGAGTATGTTTACATAGCATCTTTATAAACTCTATTCCTATAACAAAATTAAATGCTATAGATAAATAATTATTAAATGCATCTAAATTATTATTTGAAAAAATGGATTTAATATCAAAAATAAGATATACAACTGATATTGCAATACAAACGGATAAAAGTATCCCTATTATTATCTCTAGTGTATCTACTACTTTTAATACCTGCTCCTTTATAAATTTTTTCATGCATCTACCTCTTTCCCTAATATCTAATTTTATATTAATCAAATAATACATATTCATTAATTTTATTTATTACACTAATCTTTTTAATAATAGCATGAAAAATAATGAAATTGCCGTGATAATAATTACATTTCAATGATAATATTTACATATAAATATATATTTTTCTCATATATTCACATGCTTTTTTTATTTATAATCTAAATTTATAAGAAAATGCTTTATCTCTTCGAAATAACATATTAAGGATATCTCAAAACTTTTTCTAATTATTATTATGCTTATCTATTATATTATCAATAATTATAACTAAAGCTATTATAAAAGGATGATTCTCGTAATTTATATCAACATAGTAATTATCTGTAAATGACAAAACTTCCTTATCAATAACTGCAATGGTTCTTCCATTATGATTAATTCTATAACTATAATGCCAAAAGTCTCCCTGAATTTCAAAATCACCATAATTACTTTCAACAAATATACTATCTTTAAAAAATGTAAGTTGTTTTTTTACCCTACCTATTATATTATCATTACCATCATATATTTCATAACTAGGCATAAATTTTAGTAGTTTTTCTCTAACCTTATATATTTCATTATTATTTTCTATTACTCTAAATTGTAATCCAAAACTGAAAAATTCCTTATCTATAAAATAAGAATCTTCTCCTTTATTATTTTTAACCCAAAAATCTTCTTTAATCTTAAATAACTTTGATTTAATATAATATCTCATTTAAATCCCCCTAAGTAATTTTAGTATACTATTATTATATATTTCTCTCTATAAATCATTAATAATATTATAAGTATTTGAATAAGAAATCTTTTAATTTATACTAACATATTTAAATATAAAAGTTAAATTTAAAAAGAGCTAGCTCAACACTAACTCTTGCATAAATCAAAATTATTGAAGTAACTTATTAATATTATTATAAAAAATATCTTTCAAAGCTTCTTCATCTAATCCACATGTTAATACTTTTTGTATCTCAATGGAAGGATGATGGAATGGTGCATCAGTTCCAAATAATATTCTATCTGAACCTACTGTCTCATACGCTTCCCTTATTTTACTTTCCATAGGCATTCCAGACATTTCTAAATAAAGATTATTATATCGTCTAGCCATTTTTAAACTAGCATCAATATATACACCATGTCCATGTCCCATATGAATCATAACAACTTTAACTTTTGGGAATCTTTCAGCTAAAAGTGCAATACTCCAAGGTAAGGAATAAGGTGGATGTCCACAATGTATAAATACTGGAATATTTAAATCCTCAGCAGCTTTCATTATGGGATCTAAAATTTCAGAATCAGCAACATATGCATCCTTAAGTGGACTTAACTTTATACCACAGAAATTTTCATTATTTACATAGTGATAAATTTTTTCTACGGCGACTTTTCCTTCATATGGATTAGTATATACTATAGGAAGTACTCTATCTTTGTATTTCTTATATGCATTAGCAACATTTTCATTATCATGGGCACCTGTCCCACATAAAACTACCTTTTCTATTTCATATTCATCCATTTGTTTTATTAATTTATCAATATCAATAGCAACTTTAGCCCATCCTCCAAAGTCACCAATATGACTGTGTGCATCTATCTTTTTCATAATTAAACCTCTCTCAATTTATTTATTACTTTTGCTTTTGCTAAAACTGAAATAAGTAATATTGAAATTATTACTCCACTAATAGTTTGTAGAGTTAATCCATATATGCCAGCTATAGCATAAGCCATACCAAAAAGGGGTATTTTAACTACTGTATATGCTATTATTTGAAATAGCCCTCCAACACAAGCTCCAATAACCCAATTAAATTTTACATTAGATAAAAACTTCTCAACAAAAAGTCCCATAATGCAAGCCATAACAAATTTAATAAAGAATGTAGGTACTATCCAAACCATATATCCTCCTACTAAATCAGCTAAAGAAGCTCCTATCCCCCCAGCAATTGCTCCTTTTTTTCCACCTAAAAGCAATACAGATATAAAAATCATACAATCACCAAGATGAGTATATCCATGTAAAGATGGAACTTTTAAAGAATATGTAGCAATAAAAACCAATGCAGCCATCATTGCAATTTTAGTAATTTCTTTTGTAGTAAATTGTTTTTTATTCATATAGCCCTCCTTAAATATTTATTTATAGAATAATTTACCATAACACACATAATCAGACAAATGTATCCATACAATAAAACACTAAACTTTATAAGTTTCATAAAAAAATAACCTCCGGGGTCAATCCAAATATTGGATTGACCCCGGAGGTTCATACATATATTTACAATTCACTTTTTTCCTTGCTACTTCTTGTAAAAATTAGTGCTATTATAATTGCACATAATCCTGCAAATAATTTGCTTAATATTACTGGAATTATCATTTTTATTTCAACACCGGCTGTAAATCCTAAATGAGCTCCTAAAGTTGATGTAGCTGCAACTAACCATGCTACATTTATTATTTTCCCATTATTATTCATATCTTTTAACATCTTAAAAACAGGAATACTATTTGCTAAGGAAAAAATTATACCTGCAACACTTGTAGAATCCAAACCTATATATTTTCCTAATTTTCTAAGCGGCTTGTCTAATAAATTTATTATTAATGTTAATATAGGAAATGTTCCTAACAGAACTATTCCAATATTTATTACTACATTCATTCCTTCATTAATAGGTGCCATTCCTTTAATTAATACTACACCTGTTAAGCTTTCAAAAGCTGCAGCTGCTAAACCTATTGTACTAATCCACATAATAAATTTCCCAAAATATAATACACCTTTTATCATTGCAGATTGGAAAAATTTTAAACCTAAAACTAGTATTAATGAAATTAAAATAATAGGAATAATATTTATTAAAAGTACCTTTATATTTATTTTCATTATTAATCCACCAACAATTGACCCTAACGGTATAGTTGATAATCCTATTAATAATCCTTTTGCAAAAAATTCTTTATCTTTTTCTTCTATTAGTCCTAATGCAACAGGAATAGAAAATACTATAGTACATCCCAACATAGATGCAACTATTAATCCTGAAAATAAAGCAATTTGTTTATCTTCTCCTAATGATAAAGCTAGCTGATACCCTCCCATATCATTGGCCAAAATTGAAGCAAACATTGCAGGATCTGCACCTAAAAACTTGTAAAAAGGTATTATTATTGGACCTAAAATATTAGATATTACTGGTGATAAACTAACTATACCAACCATACTAAGTGCTAAAGGTCCCATTGCATTTAATCCTTCTTCAAATTTTTCTCCCAATCCAAATTTATTTTTTAATAATCGGTCAGTAGCTCCAATAAGTATACCTATTGCCATTAACCATATTATAAACTTGTCAAATGTCATATATTAATCCGTCTCCCTACTATATATTATATTCTCTCAAATTATACCATGAAATTTATATTCTATAATAGCTATATAGAATAAATATAACATAAAAAGCAATACCATTATATTTTTCTAATGATATTGCTTTTATTTATTCATGTATCCTTTTTATTATTTTAAAAACTACTGTCTTCTCCATAATAATTGATTTATAATATTGTTCATTGCCTCTTCAACAATTTTTCTTTCCGTTGCTAAGTTAATTCTTATATGACCTTTCCCACTTTCTTCAAACCACGATCAATAATCAACTGCTAAATTACATTTATCTTGAAAAAAACTTTTAATATCTTTTTCATTTATATAATAACTAAAGTCATACCATGCTAAGTAAGTTCCTTCTAATGGTGAAATAACTACATGTGGTAAATGTTTTGATAAAACCTCTCTAGTATATTCATAATTTTCTTTAATTTTAGTTAAAATTTCATTTAGCCATTCTTCTCCGTAACGATAAGCAGCTTCAACAGCTATATATCCAAATACATTTCCAGAATCGCCACCTATTGATTTAAAATATTTATCAAACTTTTCTCTTATTTTATTATCTGGAATAATTACAAATGAGTTTTGACATGAAGCAAGATTAAAAGTTTTTGTTGCCGCTGTAAGTGTTACAAGAATATCATCATAATTACCTACAGTTGCTGCTGGAATTTGCTTTTTATCACCAATTATTATATCTTGATGTATTTCATCTGCTAAGACAAAAACATTATTAGCCTTACATATATCTAATACTTTTTTCAGTTCCTCTTTTGTCCATACTCTTCCTACAGGATTATGAGGAGAAGAAAGAATAAATAATTTAACCTTATTTTCAATAATATCTTTTTCAAAGCTTTCAAAATCAATAGTATATATTCCTTTGTCATTTTTTAAATTATTAAATATAATTCTTCTATTATTTTCTTCTATGGCATGATGAAAAGGATAATATACAGGCCCCATTACAATACAACTATCTCCAGGATTAGTTAAAATATTAATAAACCAAAATAGTGCAGGTACCACTCCAGGAGAAAACCTAATCCACTCTCTTTTAACATCGTACCCATGCTTTTCTCTCTCCCAATTTATAAACGCTTCATAATATGAATCTGGTGGCATATGATAACCAAATATTCCATGCTCTACTCTTTCTTTTAATGCATCTATTACAGGTTGTGGCGTTTTAAAATCCATATCTGCTACCCACATAGCAATTAAGTTTTCATTTCCAAATCTACTTTTTAAGCCATCCCACTTTAAACAGTTACTTCCAATTCTATTTTCTAATCCACTATTCACTAATCTATTCATTTTTTTACCTTCCTTAACTTTTACTCTAATACACTTTTTAAATCATTTATTAAATCATCAATATTCTCTATTCCAATTGAAAGTCTTATTAAATATTCATCCATGCCTAGTCTTTTTTTAATTTCTTCTGGTATTTCTGAATGTGTTTGTGTAAATGGATAAGTTATTAAAGATTCTACTCCCCCCAAGCTTTCAGCGAAACTAATTACTTTTAAATTTGATAATAAGCTTTCCACATATTTTTTATCTTTAACTCTAAAAGAAATCATTCCTCCAAAGCCACTGCTTTGTTCTTTATTAATTTCATATCCTTTATGATTATTTAGTCCTACATAATATACCTTTTCAACATTTTTATTAGATTCTAACCATTTAGCAATCTTAATGGCATTTTCTTGTATTCTATCCATTCTTATATGAAGAGTTTTTAATCCTCTAAGCAATAACCATGAATCAAAAGGCGATAATATGGCACCTGTTGATTTTTGCATAAACCTTAATTTTTCAATTATTTCTTCATTATTAGATATAGCAAACCCAGCTAATAAATCATTATGTCCTCCAAGATACTTTGTTCCACTATGAACCACTATATCTGCTCCTAATTCTAATGGTCTTTGATAATATGGAGTTAAAAATGTATTGTCCACTATACTAATAATATTTTTTTCTTTACATATATCAGTAATTGCTTTAATATCTGTTACTCTCATCAATGGATTTGAGGGAGTTTCAATTATTATTCCCTTTGTATTATCTCTTATAGCATCTTTTACTTTATTTATATCGCTTGTATCTATAAATGAAGCTTCTATATTATAAACACTATAAACCTCATTAAATAATCTAAATGTCCCTCCATATAAATCCTCTGACAATATTACATGATCTCCAGACTTAAACAAATGTACACAAGCTGTTAAAGCTGCCATCCCACATGAAAAAGCTAAAGCTTCCTTTCCATTTTCAAGTAAAGCAACAGTTTTTTCTGTTTCTTCCCTAGTTGGATTTTGAAGCCAATAATTAAGATTCTTACCCTAATAGCAAAATATTGATTTCTTAATTCCTTATAGGTTGTTGGGCTTCATAGGGCCAGTCCCTCCACCACTCTTAATAAGCTATTTTATATATTCTATTTATGCATATATTATTGTATTATTACGTTTTAATGGTGTTAAATGAAACTGTATGGTGATATAAATACAAATCAATTACAACTATTAGGTAAAGGTACTCAGGGAAGAGTATACAAGATAGATGAAGAAAAATGTATTAAAGTTTTTAAAAGAAAAAATTATTGTGAAAATGAAGTATTTACATTGCTTATATCACAAAATGATAGTCATTTTCCTAAGCTATATAGCTATGGAGATAATTATATTATACGAGAATTAATAAAAGGTATTGAGTTAGATAAATATCTACTGAATAATTCACTTACCCCTATATTATCTAATAAAATATTAGAATTATATGATGCTATGTATAGAATTGGATTTTCAAGATTAGATACAGCATTATTTCATATTTTTATAACTGATGATTGATACTTTTGAAAAGTTATTTATTAAATGCTATGCTGATCTTAAAGTTACTAATTATTTAGAGGAATATAACAAAACTGTCTACTATATAGATTTCAATGACTATAGATTAATTTTTCTTAATTCATTTCATCATGACGAAATTCATAAAATTACTAATAATCAATTAAAATGGTTTGAAAATGCTTGCTCAGAAAACAATAAAAGAAAATTAGTTTTTGTTCATTCACCAGCTTTTCCTACAGGTGCCCATCTTGGGCATTGCCTTGATTTATATCCTGAATGTAGAGATTCTTTCTGGTCAATAGTTGATAAGTATGAAATTAAAATAGTCTTCTCATCTCATGAGCATAATTATTCTCGTCGTATCATTTCTGGTAAAAGTAATGTTAATCAAATCATTTCTGGTGGCGGTGGCGAAAAACTTAAAAGTAAGTATCATAGTAAAAATGGAGTTATTGTACCTCCTATTGCTATATATCATTTTGTTGTAGTAGATTTGAATCCTAAATCTATTAAAATATCTGCTATTAATATAAAAGGGAAAGTATTAGATAAATTTATAATATAGAGCCTTCTTTATTATATTTTTCAATACTATCTGTGTATAGTTAACCTTTTTTTAAAAAATATCACAAGCCTTAACTTAAATTTTAACTTAAGACTTGTGATATAAATTACTTTTCAACTATTGTCTTACTCAGCTATTTTTAGATTTTAAAATTTTTATATTAATTGTATAGAAGCAACTATTATGCCTATTATAATTAACGTTATAATTAGTGATACACTTTGTACTACTATATATCCAACTAAATTTATTTTTGTTTTCTCGCTCTTTACTAAAAAAAAGCATCTAATGGCTCTATATGACACTGTTATGAAAAATACACTTATAAGAATTGTTAATATTTTTATAAGCATAATTAGCTCATCATTTCTTACTATCCAATTTAGAAATAAAACTATTGGCAATACAATAAATACCGTAACCAAAAGAATCAACCCAACATCTGTAATTACTATATTTCTCTTTTTCATACCCTCGTCATCACCCCTCATATTACATTTTATTAAAAATATTTCAAAATATAATAACAGTAGTAAATTTATTACAACCTTAATATATTATTTTAATGCAAACATAAAAACAAAAAAGGAACCACTTATAAAGTAGTTCCTAAAACTTAATAGAATTATCTTCTATTATACCTTCTCTTTTTACTTCTTAAATTCTTCATTAATATAATCTAATTATATAGAAAATACTTTCATTTTACAATAATCAACATATATGGCTGTATTTTGAATGGGCTAATTTAATTTTTATTATTATTTTATCTTCATTTACGAGTATATTATATAAGATTACATTCAATTTTATTTTTATTAATTATATTGATTCTTACTTTCTACATCTACTACATATTTAAAATTCCATACTGGTAAAAAAATAGAGACAAGCTCATATTTTTATATAAGCTTGTCTACATATTCTAATTTTTTATTAAATATTAATTTATCTGCCAAAAGAGCTAATATAATTCCTATACATATATAACTTACTCTTTCTATAGCTGTTATAATAGTTCCATTAGTTAATGAAATTGAAGCAACTACTGACATAGTTATACATATAATTTTATCTCTGTAGTTATTTGTATATGAATCTAAATACCCAGATAATAACACTAATAACCCTCTTATAGCATTATCTTTAATAACCATAAATAATAACATTATTATAATTACACCTATAATAGTCCCTTGTAAACGCTGTTTTGATCTTACTCTACAATGTTCAGAATATAATTCTGTTAATGCAAATACTGTATATACTATCCAACGTCCTTGAGCTAAATTAAAGAAAGCTACTAGGAATACTGCTATTGTTGTAATTAAAGCTACTCTAATTGCATAAGCTCCTCTTACACGATGAATATCAAATTTATTAAATATTCTTATATATTCACTTTCTTTATTTATAGTATTATCTTTTAAAGAAGCTTTTTCTATATTTGTATTTTCAACCTTGCTACCTTCAACTTTATTATTTTTACTCTTTCTATAAACTACAAGTTGAACTAACATTATTAAAAATGCACCAGTTGCTAATCCTATTAATCTTTTTGTAAAATCAGTACCTGTTACAGGAGTATATAACATAAATAAATATTGTAAACCAAAAGGCACAAGTATTCCTTTATGTAATTCAGAAGTTAAAAAATATCCAATTAGCAATAAAATACTGAAATTTAGCACTAATCCTAAATACATATAATGGCTTGCTATATGAGAAAAAAACCCAGAAATTAAATTGATAAAAAGTAATTTTATTAAATTACTATATAAATTCTTAGTTAAGTCCTGATGCTTTAATACTAATATAGATACTAGTACAGTAACTCCAACTAGGATGTTACTTCTTCCAAATATACCTCCAAACAAGTTAACAAACAATAAAATTATTAGAAACATTCTAGTGTTAGATATAATCTTTTTTTTCATAAAATCCCCTCCTTTTCTCCTCTACCTCTCTAATTATCTTAAACAATGAACAATGTTATCATAAAAAAATAATAAATACAACTACAAAAAACTTAATATTTGTAAAAAATTTCAGTAAAATTAATGGAATCTCACTTAAATATTTTATTTTTTAGTTACCCTCTTGCTATTACTCTGTATTTTGATGGTGTACAACCATAGATATTACGGAATGTTTTTGCAAAATAACTCATATCTTGAAAGCCACAAATTATACCAATATCTACTATTTTCATATCTGTATTTGTTAATAACTCAGCAGCTTTTTTAATACGAAAAGATTTTAAATATTGTATAGGTGTAGTTCCAATAGTACTATGAAAACAACGAAGACATTCACTTACACTTAACGATACACTTTCAGCAATTTCATTAATAGTAATATTATCTGAATAGTGTTCATCAATATATTTAAGCATATTTTTCATACGGTAACTATCTCGTAATTTCTTTGTTGAAGTATTTAATTCTATACAATCTAAATTTTTGGACATAAGATAAATAATTTTTGATAAAACATTACGAACTTCAAATTCATACCCTTCTTCTTCATTAATACAAAGAAACCATGCTTCATCAATACTACAAAGTAAATCCTTTTGCCATTGTATTGAACAATCTAAAAACAGGCCCTTAAAAGAAGTATTATTTAAAATTGGATTTAAATATTTCCTCCAAAATATACTATTAGAACTACCACCAACTAAACGTGGATGAAATACAATAGAATGAAATCTACAGGTAGGACTTTCATAAATCCAACCACCATGAAGAACTCCTGTATTAATAAAAAGTCCATTTCCTTCATTTAAAATATATTTTTCACCATCTACAGCAATAATAGCACTCCCTTCTGAAACAACAATTAATTCCAATTCTTCATGCCAATGCCAATCAACAGATTTGCTCTGTAAATCAGTATGGTAACATGCTATAGGGAAACTAGTAATTCCATGTTCAATTAATTCAAGACCAGTTTTATCTATTTTTGATATACATTGTGACAATTCAATAACTACTCCTTTTTGAAGATATTATCATATAAAAATGACTATTTTATTTTAACAATTATATTTTTTTGATGATATAATCATATTAAGATATAAAGGGGGAAAGCAATATGTTTAATTTATTATTAGCAGTTATATATTTAGCTTTTATTAGTTTAGGACTGCCCGATTCATTATTAGGTTCTATTTGGCCTACAATCTATCAGGAATTTAATGTGCCTGTATCTTATGCAGGGGCAATTTTTATGATTATTTCTGCTGGTACAATTTTTTCCAGCTTACAAAGTGATCGTCTTACAAAATCATTAGGGACAGGTAGAGTTACAGCATTTAGTGTTCTGATGACAGCAATAGCTTTATGGGGATTTTCTATAAGTAATTCTTATTGGATGTTAATATTATGGGCAATACCTTATGGCCTTGGTGCTGGTAGTGTTGATGCTTCCTTAAATAATTATGTAGCACTCCATTATAAGAGTCATCACATGAGTTGGCTTCATTGCATGTGGGGTGTTGGAGCTAGTATAGGTCCATATATTATGAGTTTTGCATTACTTAATGGACAAACTTGGAATATGGGATATCGTTATATATCACTAATTCAAGTTAGTCTAACTGTTATAATTATGTTAAGTTTACCTCTTTGGAAAAAACGTCCTATTATAGATGGTATTCAAGAAGCTGAAAATGAAAATGAAAAAGATAAAGTACTTACATTAAAAGAAATATTTAATATTCCTGGAGCTAAACAAGTAATGCTTATGTTTTTCTGTTATTGTGCATTAGAACAAACAACTGGGTTATGGGCTAGTAGTTACTTAGTATTACAACATGGATTTAATTTAGAAGTAGCAGCAAGTTATGGAAGTCTATTTTTTATAGGAATTACAGTGGGACGAGCTATTAGTGGATTTATTACAATGAAGCTCAATGATAGGCAAATGATTTATTTAGGTCAAGGTATAATTTTAATTGGTATTATACTTATGTGTTTACCACTTGGTCATCAAGTCACTCTAATAGGCTTAGTTACTATTGGTCTTGGTTGCGCTCCAATATATCCATGCATTATTCATTCTACACCTAGCAATTTTGGAAAAGATAAGTCACAAGCAATTATAGGTGTACAAATGGCAAGCGCCTATATTGGAAATTTATTAATGCCACCACTATTTGGCATTATTGCAAATCATATAAGTGTAATAGCTTTTCCAATATATTTACTATTAATTTTGATAGTTATGGTAGTAATGCATATTAAATTAAATAAAAGTGTATCAAAAAATATCTTAATAAATTAAAAAAGTGCTAGGTATTTATACTTTAATATACCTAGCACTTTTTATCTAAAATTTTCTTAATCACAATGAATATATTTTCTTTATAACTAATTGCTTATGCTATATTAATTTATAAGTTTACCATGCACTACTATTCTTGCATCATCAAATTCATAAGAACAAGAAGATAATGTTATTATTTTATCGTCTTCATTTAAATCTACTTCACTCTTATAAATAGACTTATTTTTTATTCTTTCTAAAAAATCTTTATATTCATCTTTATTATCAAATTTAGTTTTAATATAATTATCTTCAACATTAGTAATATATACAGAAAAAACTTTATATTTTAAATTATCGCCATTACTCAGCTCTATATCTATATCATTATTACCATAAAAAAAGTCACTTTCCTTATATTTTTTTAATTGTCCGAACATAGTTCCATTCCTCATATTATGACCAAATAAAACTGTATTTTCATCGTTAAATCCATTATTTAAATAATTCATAAATATAGATCCTGATGCTAAATATTCTTTGTTTATATCCTTATCTAAATAATATTCATTATCATTTCCCTGAAGAATTGGATAATCTATATTTGTATTCTCTACCTTAATCCACCCTCTATAATCTGCATTATCTATATATGCATCATTAACTTCTTCTTTTTCTATTCTAATTCTCTCATAGGTATCATCAGCTTTTTTATACTCTGCTATTTTATATAATATTTTATATGCACATATAAATATTATAAAAATTAAAACTATATTAACTATACTTTTTAATATTCGCATCAAATAATCTCCCTATTCTAAGATTAATATATTATTATGTTAAATTAAAGAAAATTGTAATTTATAATATAAATTACAATTTTCTTTTTATTGTATATAACTATTTATTTTTCTTTTTCTTTCTATTTATGAATAGAATACCTGCTATAGATGCCATTCCAATTAATGATAATGTTAATATATTCGATTTATCACTAGTACTTGGATTTTTAGAATTATTTATTTCATTCTTAGAAATATCCTTATCATTATTAGAAGTATCTTTATCATTGTTAGGCTTATTATTTGTAGAGTTATTTTCATTTTCTTCTACTATAATAATTCTCTCTGCTACAGTTATATTTCCATCTTTATCACCACTTAATGTGAAGTTCGATAATGCTGGAAGATTTATTGTTGATAAATCAATATCCTCTGCTATCTTATAAACACCTGCTGGGAAATAAAGTTCTCTCCCATGTGAAGCTGCATATTCTATAAGCTTCTTTAGATTTTCTGTATTATCTGTTACTCCGTCTCCTATTAATGTTACATATGCACCATCAGGATTTTTAACTTCAGTATTATTTTGTAACGTCTATAACTTGTTGAATAATCATATAGTCAGTTATTTGCTCTTTATACTTCTTATTACGATCTTCACCTGTTATACCAAATAAATTAAGATAATATTCACTTAACACTTTTTCGTCCACATCATTTTCATATTTATTATATATACCATCTGGTGCAATAAATTTATTATTTTGGAAGTATCCATTAATCATTTCTAGGTTGGTAACTCCAACATTTATATTAGACTCCTCTTGTGTTATAGAATCAATAACTTCTACAACTGAATCTATATGACTATCCCCTCTAAGAGTTCTTGATCTTGTAATCATTATTCCACCACCATCATTAGCTTTAGTAGAACAATTCTTTAATTTAACAGTACTTCCGTTAACAAATATACCGTATCTAATAGAGTTTTCTATAGTTACATTATCAAGAAGTATATCACGAGAATTATAAATATTAATACCTATATCTTCAGAATTTCTTACAGTTAAATTCTTTAATACTATGTCATTTCCCTTTAGCGTTATACCTAATAATTTATTTAAATCAATAACATTTCCTTTACCATCAATAGTTACATTAGAAGCAACTTCTAATTCAGTAATATCAACTGGCAACTTATCTAAATCACTTTGTTCAAATTTAATCTCATTATTGATATGTAGTACATTACCACTATTAGTAATATTATTTATAAAATCTTTCGCTGTATTTATCTCAACATCAACTCTTGAGAAATAGTCTACTGTAATGTTTCCATTATTAACTTTATCTGCTCCACTTACATATAAATTTTGATCATCTTTTATTATGCTATTATTTTCTCCGGGAACTTTTATTGTTTGCATATGAATAGTATCATTAGTATGAACATTTTTTGATAAAATTTCTACAGTTGATTCACCTCTAACTTGAATACCTCTATATAGATTATTACTACTAGATATTTCATCTAACTTAACTGTAGATTTATTTATGTCTATACCAACTTTACTTCTTTCATCTTTTGATAACATTACATCTTTACCAGTTACTTCAACCTTTTTAAGAGTAACATCAGTTGCACTAATTATACTTATTCCATTTGTTTTATAGTTAGTAACCTTAACATTTTCTAAAGTTATATTTTTAGCATTATATACTAATAGTCCCTGTGCAGTATATCCTTTAAGCTTTAAGTCACTTATTTTAGAGCCTGTTGCTGTTGATTTAATTGTTATCTTTTTACCTTCAGCTAAAGTAATAGTTTTATTATTACCATTTATTATTACATTTTGTCCTGTTATCTTAAGTTCTTCTGTTAATGTAATATTATCATTTATATTTATAATAGCATTATCTATTATAATTTACTTGTTTATCGTTTTTACTATATTCCATATATTGATCATTATCAAAATCTATTATATTTGTATTAACACCATTATCAAGTACACTTTGTAAGTCTACTGCATCATTTTCGTGAATATGTGTACCCTTTATTGTAATATTAGATCCCTTTTTTACTCTTATTCCACTTTGTAAATGATTTTGACTTGTGATATTTTCTAATGTCACAGTAGTATTTGCATCAGATATATCTATTCCTGCTTTTGCATTTCCAGCTTTAGATGGATCTATAGATTTTCCTGTTAGAGTTATATCTTTAAGATTTATATTTTTAGCACTAATATATATACACCTGTTGTATAATAATTGTCAAATGTTAAATTGTTAATTTCTATATTATCTGCGTTTCCTTTTATAACAAATCTGTTAGTGTCATCTGTTTGATTTAAATCAAATTTTTTCCATCACCATTGATTGTTATATTCTTCCCTGTAATATTTATAGCTTGATCAAATTTTATATCATTTTTAATATTAATTGTAACATTTGATTTTGAAACTGCATTTTTTAGTCCATTAAAATCTGTTACATCTTCTACCGTTCTAGCAACAGTTGTATTAGTAGTAGATCCTGAACTTACATTAATGCTTTCACTTGTAGCTTGTACTACATTTTCTGATTCATTATCTTGAAGCAACTCTTCATTTTCATTAGAGTCCTGTACATTTTCTTCTGGTTGAGTTACATCCTCTAATGTATCATTTACTTCACCTTCAGCTACATCTTCTGTAGATTGTGTTATATCTACATTTTCATTCACCTCTATTGATTGATATAATATTTGCTCATCTCTCACCTTCTATTATATAGTTCATAAAATTATTATTTTTTATAAAACCATAATCAGCATATAGTAAAACTCCCATATCAGATGCTGTAATTTGAACAGCACCACATCCATATTTTTTTGCCTCTTCCATTATTCTTCTTAACAATTCTTTTGCAATTCCTTTTCTTCTATATTGCTTTAATGTATACATACTAGAAATCAATCCTATTTTACCATTAGGATTACTATAATAAGGCGGTTTCTCTACAAAAGACATTCCACTTGTGCCAATTATCTCATTATCATATATAGCAAGCCATGATACAAAAGTCCCATCTTTTAAATGTTTCTTATAATAATTTTCTAAATTAGGTTTTAAATCTATTGTAGGTTTTGCCCCTTCTTCTTGTAATTGATTAATCCTCATTTGTATAAAAAAATCCAAATCATTTAATGTTAATTTTCTATACTGTATATCCATTAAATTTACCCCCTCTTTACTTGTCTCTTATAAATGGTTCATCTACTTTTTTATCTAACAACTTTTTATATGCTCTAACTTTCCTATATGAATTTCCCCATTTATCACCTGGATAATTTGCCATAGCTATACCAACCATATTTTCAAAAGCTCTTGTAGTTAATTGATTTATTCTAGCTGGATTCATATAACAAGCATTAGGAACAAGATTAATGCAACCTTTAAACTTTTCATTTTATCCCCCTACCCAAACTTACAATTACATTATAATCTCATCCTCAAAATACTGCTCTTGAAAGTGTACTGCTTCTTTTATTTCAGAGCTAGTAAATCTTAAACCTTTAGGTGCTACAACCCATTTGTCTTCTACATCATTTACTCTATGAATAATAGCAATTATCTCACCTGTGAACTCTACTACTGGTTCATTCACTCCTATTATATAAGCATCTTGTTCTTCCCCATCTAGAGCTATTATTCCTTTAATGTATCCATAATTAATTGGATAATAAATATCTTTATACTTTGGGTGATAAGTTCCCATTGGTCTATCTACTGTTACTGTAACAATATCTCCAATCATTAGAGTCTCCTGATCCTTGTTTTATTTATAATATTTTACACTTAATACAACACATAAGCTAATTCAACCTCTTTAATCTTACTTTCCTTTTTTGAATCTTTGATTCAAGCTTCACTAATTCTCCTTAATTTCTTGGAAATAATATTCAAGTAATAAATCTAACATTCTACCATAGCTTTTTTCTCCATCATCTACTCCATTTGACTTTAAATAAGTATCATTTATTTTGCTTGCTACTTTTTCAATTTTTCCTGAATAACCATCCCAAAAATCTATCCTATATTGTATATCATTTTTAACTTCATCAGATAAATCTTTACTTAGTTTTTTATATAATTCTGGATCCTCTATATATAAAGCATTTCCTGCATATGAAAGTGCTAAAGCATATCCTGAATATTTGAAATCTATATCTGGATGTAAAGTACATACTAAAAAAGCAATAAAATTAGCTTCTTCTTCTCTAGCATACCCTCTTTGATGTGCCATTTCATGCAAAGTAGTAACTGGTATCATCATCTGTGGAGCTTTAATATTTACTCCTGGCTGGCCTGTAAAAGGTAAATATATGCCTGTTATTCCTGTATAATTGAAGAACTCTGAAAATAATAATTTCGTTGGTTTGCCATAATTTCCTTCTAATGTTTTATATTTTTCCCCTGCAATTTCATATCCTTTATTAGCTCTCTCAAAAACTGAATTATAATCTCCTAATGTTGTAGCAATATTATTCTCTTTATCTACAGGCGTTCCTACTCTTAAGTTATTTGTTTCATCTATGAGATATTTATATAATTCAGCTAATTCCTCCACAGTATACTGCTCATTTTTAAGGCCAATTTTTTCATCAAAAGGAACTCTCTTATAATTTAATGTCCACATAAAAACATATAAAAAATAACCTACTGATAATATAACTAAGCTGTTCAATAAAAAATCACATATTATTTTCTTATATAATGCCTTATTTTTAATTACTTTCACTATTGTTATTATAAAATAAGTAATAAAAAATAATACGATACTAATTATTGTTACTTCATATAAAGAAAAACTAAAAACTTGAAAAATTCTACTCAAAATTTCAATAATAGTTTTGTTAATTGTAGTGGAATAATATTTTTCTATTATGTTTGGATTCCAGCTATAAAAGTTTAATATTAATGCTGATGAAAAAAATAATAATATTATTACCAATTTCTTATTAAGTTTCTTCACCCTTACTCTTTATCCCCTTTCTTATAATTCATCAATACTCATTTATATAAAAAAATCTCTTCCATGATATATTAGTAAAAAGATGTACATAATAACCTAAATAGAACCGGTATATTTCATGTTCTTGTGATAAATACGTATCCATTCACACCAAAAATACTCTTTATGTAATAATTGTAATATATATCCCATTTGCTGGAAAGTAATATTTTTTCTTCCTTTACTACGATTAAATAATATAATCATATGTTATAGAAGATTGTTGTTACCACTACTTGTACTATTTAGCAACATTCTTCTATAACATAGAGCATTATAATGAAAAAGGACATATTTCTAAATCCTTAATTCTATTTATTAATATCTCTTAATTATTGGAATTAATTCTTCTTTACTTATACTCTTTTTAGATCTTTCTCACATTTCAGAACACTTCATAATAAAATCGTCATATTCCTCTTTTTTTAAATATGCATTCCATGCCATATCAGCTAGATGTGATACTCCTTCCTCATATAGAATCACATCTTTCCCCTCTTCTATTAGCTTTTCTTTTATTTTTCTTGCAATTGTAGTCTTCCCTGCACCTGGTATGCCTTCTACTAATATTAATCTACTATTCATAACATTTCCTCCCATAAAACTTATATACTGATTTTCATCCATTCTTCCATTACATTTTCTAATTCTAAACTTAATTCTTCTTTTCTAGAAAATAATTCATTAAGATCTTCATAATGTATTTCTGTATCCTCCATAGCTAATTCAACTTCTTTAAGTTCACTTTCAAGTTTTTGAATCTTTGTTTCAAGCTTCTTTATTTCAATTTCTCTCTTTTTTGATTCATCTATTTCTTTTTTCTTCTTTTCATTTTTTGTGTCTTTTTCTTTTTGTATAATATTATTCTCTTTTTCTAACTTTAACTTATCTTGTATTTCTTTATAGTAATCATAATTTCCAAGATAACTTTTAAATTTATAATCTTCAATAGCAATAACTCTTTCTGCGATTTTATTAATAAAGTATCTATCATGTGATATGAAAAATATTGTCCCTTTAAATTCCTCTAAAGCTTCTTCAAAGGTTTCAATAGATTCTATATCAAGATGATTAGTTGGCTCATCTAACAATAAAATATCTGGATTATCCATTAATAACTTTCCTAAAATAACAGTAGTCTTTTCGCCACCACTTAATAAATTAAACTCTTTATCTAAAAAGCTTTCTGTGAACTTTAATCCTGTACATATCTTTGACAATTTCTCTTCTGTATTATATCCATCTTTAACTTCGTAATTTTCAACTAAATTACTATATTGTTTTAATGCTTTGTCCAGTTCTTCCCCTTTTAGACTCTGCATCTCCTCTTCTAATTTGTGCATTTTCTCTTCTATTTTATAAACTTCATCAAAAGCCATTTTCAACACATCAATAACCTTAACTTTATCTTCATATTGTGGTATTTGTTCTAAATATGCACAAGTAGCTCCAGTAGGCATATTAATAAATCCTTCATCATACCCAGGACTAGTAGCCCCTGGATATCCAACACAATAATCCATTGGTAATATTCCTGCAATAAGCTTTAAAATAGTACTTTTACCACTACCATTAACTCCAACAATACCAACCTTTTCTCCAGAATAAACTTGAAAATTAATATTATTAAGAACAAGAGTTTATTCCATATATTTCTTTACATTAACTAACGATAATTCAAACATAAACACGCCTTCTTTCTTTTTGTCTTAAAACTCTAAACAGAAAGGCATAAAGCTATAAAACAAAAAAACTGTAAGAAGATTCACTCTCCCTACAGTCTGAAAATTGCATTATTAATATAGTCTTTAAAAATAACAGTATTCTAATTAATTATATTACATAAAAACTATGATAAATAACATAAAAAACTTTCTTATGTTATTTCATAATACTATAATTAAAAGAATATCTATCTAAAATATATAAAAAACTATAATGTCTGTATTCAGTAAAGTAAGTTACCTTCTAAATGCCTCATTCCATAAAGAGTACAACAATAAAACCTATTTAATTAGGTAAATTTTCACTCATTATAAAATATAAAATTAAAAATTAAAAATTTAATTTATATTAGCAATTAGATGGTGTCATAACTTACATTCCCCTTTCAGTACATTTTTCTTTATTATACCATATTTTCCATATAATTAAAATATAATTTGTTAAATTTTGTTAGCACATTTTAATATAAAAAATAAAGCTCTATCAAAATTTAAAATTAATTTTGATACAGCCATCTTACTTTATCTCTTTATATCAATAACATTTTGTATTAAGCCTTTACATCTTCCACAACATGTTCCAGCACCAGTTTCTTCTCCAACCTTTTCTACTGTGTCAGCCCCATTTTTCACAGCATTTACTACCTCTTCAAGAGAAGTATTTTTACATCCACATACAGAAGCTAATATTTTTTCAATTTCTCCTGCACATCTTCCACAACCAGTAGCTGCACCTGTCATTTCTTTTATCTCATCTAAAGTTCTTGCACCTGCTACCATTGCCTTTCTTATTGCTAAATAGTCTACATTTTTACAATGACATATTACTCTATTTCCTGCCATGATAATTCCTCCTCAGATTATAAACGTCTTTTTTTATTTTAAATACTTTAATAAAGTAAATCAATATACTTTAAAATAATAGTAAAATAAAAACATTTCTAATAATTTGAACATATATTCTCTACTTTGATTTTTATATAACTTTCATTTTATTTTTACCCTTTATTTCATTAAAAATTCTTTATGTAGCTTCCAAGTATTATCTTCCCATTTATAAATACAAACATTATCAAAATTACATTTAAATAAACATGGTATTTTGCTTATATATTCCCATAATGTATGATAAATCCCTTGTATTCTTTTTGACGATAATGTTACATGAAAGGTTTTATCTTTTCCATCAGTTTTTGTAAATTCTATATATGGTAATTTATCCATTTCATCAATTAATTTATCATGAACCTTTTTACCTTCCTTTGACATATTTACATCCATAAAAATAACTCTATCATCAAAATGATTATATCCATCAATAATATAGGATTCCGCCTTTTCATTATTACATACCTTTTCAATAGCTTCTTCAAGATCTTGTATGTTTCCGTCATATTCAAAAGGTGCTTTTATTGTAAAATGTGCTGGTAGCTTTGATGATTTTGCTTTAAATTTATTATAAATATCTTTTCTAAGATTATTGTTGAACTCTCCTGCTTCTCCCTTAACTACTGAAACAATAACATATCTCATAATTTCTCCTTCTTTTTTAACTACATTATTATAATTAAAATATGTGTACTAACATATTTTTTTATATTTATATTATGTACAAATAAATAATTATTAACATCATATTAACTATCAAAGTATTTTTGATATCTGTTTCAATTTCATTAAATATTGCAAATCTTCTTATATGAAAAAATTCAGCAGTCTTTTTTTACTAAAGCTTGTCTTATTGTTTCCTTCTTTTCTCATATATCCCTCTACATTATTCCTTTTCGTAATAAATAAGCTTTATACTCATTTTCATCTAAAACTTTATCATAAATACTTTTAACCTTTCCTACTTTTATATCTTCAGTTAGATCACAAATAACTTTATTTTTATAAACATTTTTATTTAAATAATCCATATTTTTACATGCAATATGTTATACTATAATAGTGCAAAAATACTTGAATAATTTTACAACTGAATAAAATAAAAAAA
>OOCW01000143.1_pt1 | contig 79496 bp, 70 predicted proteins | sample 1671201 | NCBI WGS metagenome assembly OOCW01 (sample SAMN06348132, study PRJEB24527) | human gut metagenome | biome: human gut; feature: ankylosing spondylitis patient; material: feces | host: Homo sapiens | place: China | collected 2015-10
TGACTGTATTTTTGAAAAAATATATTATCATCATATTTGTTTTCTTTCATCTGAACTCTCCTCGTTTAAAAAGTTATTTATCTCCGATACAATTTCATTCACTTCATTATAAAGCTTCTCGGTCATGTCGTAGCATTCAAAAAGTGAGATACCGAGTACTTCAAAAATATGATTTACCTTCTCGGTATATTTTTCAGGTTTATGTTCAAAAGTTTCAAGCAGTTTTATAGCTTTCTTTTCGCCCTTTATTTGCTTACTCTTGACATCAATACTACGGTCTCCACATGCGCTGTTTGTGGGAACATATCAACTGGCTGAACGACTTCTAGATTATATCCACCTTCGATTAAGATTTTTAAATCACGAGCTAATGTTGATGAATCACATGATACGTAAACGATACGTTTTGGTTTCGCTTCTAACATGGTATCAAGTAATGTTTTATCGCATCCTTTGCGAGGTGGGTCAACGACGATGACATCTGGAACAATTCCATTTTCAATCCACATTGGAATTACATCTTCTGATTTTCCAACGGCGAATTGCGCATTATCAAAGCCATTCAACTTCGCATTCATTTTCGCATCTTCAATCGCTTCAGGAATAATCTCAACGCCATAAACTTCTTTAGCATGTTGTGCTAAAAATAACGTAATTGTTCCAATTCCACAATAGGCATCGAATACGACTTCATTTCCTGTTAATCCTGCAAATTCTACTGCTTTTGAATATAACGTTTCAGTTTGTACTGGATTCACTTGATAGAATGAACGTGGTGAAATCGCAAATCGAATTCCATTCATTTCATCATAAATATATGGTTCTCCATATAAAATCTTTGTTTCATCTCCAAAAATAACATTTGTTACTTTTGGATTGATGTTCTGAGCAATACTCTTAATTTGTGGATACTTGTTGATTAAAGTTTCAATCACAGTATCAATGTTTGGAATAGTTTTTGTACGAGTAACAAGTGTTACCATGATTTCGCCTGTCTTGAATCCAACACGAACAATAACATGGCGTAACACTCCTAAATTTAATGACTCATTATAAGGATCAATATTTAAATCACGACATAACTCACGCATGGTATCCACAATTTGATCTGAAATATCCGTTTGGATTAAACACGACTTCATATTCGTAATCTCATGACTACGTTTTTGATAGAATCCCGCTACTACTTCACCATTTGCATAACCAAATGGTACTTGTGTTTTATTACGGTAACGACTTGGATTTTTCATTCCAATGGTCGGTAATACATTTGCATCTTCAATATGTCCAATACGTTTTAATTGGTTAACCACTGTATCATGCTTCATTTGAAGCTGTCCTTCATAACTTAAATGTTGAACTTGGCAACCACCACATTGTTTATAAATACCACATGCAGGCTCGACACGTTCAGGACTTGTCACAAAATAATCAACGGCGCGTCCGAACGCGTATGTCTTTTTAACAAGTGTCACTTTCATATTAATCTCTTCGCCAACTAGCGCATTTGATACGAAAATTGGGAATCCATCCACACGTGCTACACCTAATCCATCGTGTGTTAAACTTTCAATTTTCACATCATAATATTCATTCTTTTGAACTGGTACTACTTTCTTCGCCATCATTTATCACCTATATATACAAAAAGTATTTTTACATTTTTAGTTATAGTATTAAAGTCTAACAATTACTGAGACTTCTATTTTAATTCTTCATAAGAAGAGGGAGACTATTAGTCTCCCCGTCCTTTATTGCCATTCAAATGTTTCTGTTGTTGTATCGTAAGCACCCCAGCTTGGATAAGGTGAAATATTTGTTGGTTTAATCGATTGATCCACCTCTAAATACGGAATTTCACCTAATTCTTCTTCTTCCTCAGCTGTTAATGGTGTTAAAGCATCGATACGTGCTTGAAATGCTGCTTTCTCCTCAGGATATCGTGCTTCATACTGACCAGTCTTTTCATTATAGTCCTTCGGCATGACATTAATATTATTTTGAGCACGCTCAATATTTTTTGCAGTTGGATATTTCTCTGCTTGCGCGACAATTCTTTCTACAATATCAAGACGATGTTCTTTATAATAAGCTAATTCCTCTTCACGATTTGTCTCCACTAATGTTTTAATATCACCTGATGAAACAACAAGTTGTACAGTGTAACCATTAGCAACATCCCCTGCTTGTGCTAAAAACTCAGTTGCTGCTGCTTCGGCGGCAGCACGTGCCTTCTCCACATCAACTCCATCATTAACGCGTACATCAAAATAGACAACTGGTCCTTGAACCGTCACTTTTATTTCTTTTACACCTGATTGGCTTGCACCTACTTGTTCAGCGTTAGAAATCATCGAATCAGTAATAGGTTGCAAGTTCTCGGTACGATAACCGTAAATCGGCTGCCCCGCAACCTTTAGAGGATCTAAGTAAAAATATTTTAAAACATTATAACCGAATAAGACCGTTACAACTGCCAAAACTCCGATATAGCTATATAAAACAACTTGCTTTTTCGTTACATTACGTTTTTTGCTTGGTTTCTTAGCTTCTTCATTTGCCATACAGTCACTTCCTTTACTGTTATTCATTCACTTTAAATATCCTCTATTATACCATTAAAACCTCATAAATCCTAGTCCATTAGCATTCTGCAAAATGTTTCGCAAGCCCGCCTTGAGCTGTTTCACGATATTTTGCCATTAAATCATGCCCCGTTTCTTTCATCGTTTGCATCACTTGATCTAATGTAATCGTATGATACCCATCTGTTAACATCGCATATTTTGCAGCATCATACGCACGTTTTGCTGCAACCGCATTACGTTCAATACATGGTACTTGCACATATCCATATACAGGGTCACATGTCATTCCTAAATGATGTTCAAGCCCGATTTCTGCTGAATATTCACAATGTAAGTTAGATGCTCCTTTTAAGAATGCGACAGCTGCCGCTGCCATTGAACAAGCCGATCCCACTTCACCTTGACATCCAACTTCTGCACCTGAGATAGAGGCATTTGTTTTGATTAAATCCCCTACAAGTCCTGCCACAGCTAACGCGTCAACTAATTGCTCATCACTGTATCCTTCACGTTCTTGTAAAGCAAATAAAACACCTGGTAAAACACCTGAAGCTCCACACGTTGGAGCCGTAACTACCACATCTCCACACGCATTTTGCTCTGAAACTGCTAAAGCATACGCATAAATTAAAATAGATAAATCTTCTGGATTTGCTTTTGCTTGTTCAAAGAATTGTTTCGCACGGCGTGGATAATTTAACTTTCCTGGTAACGTTCCTTCTGCAACTAATCCATTCATTAAACTTTCACGCATCACAGCTAAAATCTCTTCTAAATAAGGTTTAATATCTGCTTCATAAGCATAAACATAATCAGCTAATGTCCAGTTCTTTTCTTTGCACACATCTAATACGTCATTCATCGTTGTATTTGGGTAAACACTCTCAACCTCATCGCGAGCTTGTCCTTCTTCAATAATTGACCCTCCACCTACTGAATAAACGGTCCATGTTCCGATTTCTTCATTCGCTTCATTATAAGCAATGAACTGCATTGCATTTGGATGGAAGGGACGGAAATCTTCTGGACGCCATGTAATCTTTACTGGCTTTGGATCCATTGTCTTAATAATAATATAATCCGTTAAATGTCCCTCACCTGTTGCAGCTAAACTTCCATATAATACAGCCTCATAAGACGTCGCTTCAGGATAACGTCCCATAAATACTTTTGCTGCACGAGCAGGTCCCATCGTATGTGAACTAGATGGCCCATTTCCTACTTTATATAACTCACGTAAACTTTCCATAGATTTATCTCATTCCTTATCTTTAGTGACTCATTGCCACATTTATCTTCCTATTAACTCTATTATAAGCCTAACTCAATTTTTAATTCAAGCATTGCATCACGAAGTGTTGCTGCTGTTTCAAAGTCAAGCGCTTTTGCCGCTTCCTTCATTTCATTTTCAAGTTTTTGCATTAACTTTTCTTTATCTTTACGAGACATTTTCTTATCATACTTCGCCTCTTTTTCAACCACTTCAGTTGCACGGATCACATCTCGCACATCTTTACGAACAGTCATTGGGATAATATCATGCTCTTCATTATATTTCTCCTGAATTTCACGACGACGAGCTGTTTCATCAATTGCACGTTGCATCGATCCAGTTACTTTATCTGCATATAAAATAACACGTCCTTCTGCATTACGAGCCGCACGACCAATGGTCTGGATAAGTGAACGATCACTACGTAAGAATCCTTCTTTATCTGCATCTAAAATAGCAACCAGTGAAACTTCTGGAATATCTAATCCCTCACGTAATAAGTTGATTCCAACTAAAACATCATACGTTCCCACACGTAAATCACGAATAATTTCGATACGTTCTAGCGTCTTAATCTCAGAATGTAAATAAGCTACTTTAATCCCTAATTCTTTTAAATAATTCGTTAATTCTTCTGACATCTTAATCGTTAAAGTCGTAATTAAGACACGCTCATTTTTCTCGATACGTTTATAAATTTCACCCACTAAGTGATCAATTTGTCCACGACTTGGATGTAACTCGATAACTGGATCAAGTAATCCCGTTGGACGAATAATTTGCTCAATCACTTGATCAGTACGTTCTAATTCGTAATCACCTGGCGTTGCTGATACATAAATGGCCTGATGAATTTTGTCTTCAAACTCATTAAATTGTAGTGGCCGATTATCTAAAGCTGAAGGCAAACGGAATCCATGATTGACAAGTGTTTCTTTTCGCGCACGGTCCCCGTTATACATTCCTCTTACCTGTGGAAGCGTCACGTGTGATTCATCTGCAACTAATAACCAGTCATCTGGGAAGAAATCAAGTAAACAGTATGGTGTTGCTCCACGCTCACGTAAAGAAAGTGGTCCTGAATAATTCTCGACACCTGAACAGAATCCCATTTCTGCCATCATTTCTAAATCATAACGTGTACGTTGTTCAATACGTTGAGCCTCTAATAATTTACCTTCTGACTCAAAGTATTTAACCTGCTCCTCTAACTCATCTTCGATATTTTTAAGGGCAATTTTCATACGTTCTTCACCTGTCACGAAGTGAGAGGCTGGGAAAATAACGACGTGTTTACGTTCACTTAACACTTCACCAGTTAACGTATCAATCTCACGAATACGATCAACTTCCTCACCAAAGAACTCTATGCGAATTGCATTCTTTTCCGTGGCAATCGGTAAGATTTCAACAATATCTCCTCGTACACGGAAGGTTCCACGATGAAAATCAATGTCGTTACGTTGATATTGAATACGAACTAACTCATTTAATAAATCATTTCGTTCCATCTCCATTCCAACACGAATAGAAACCATCATCTTTTTATATTCTTCTGGATCCCCAATCCCGTAAATACATGAAACAGAAGCCACGACAATCACATCATTACGCTCAAGAAGTGCTGCAGTGGCTGAGTGACGTAACTTATCAATTTCATCATTCGTCTTTGCATCTTTTTCAATAAACGTATCCGATGATGGGACGTACGCTTCAGGTTGATAATAATCATAGTAACTGACAAAATATTCAACCGCATTATTTGGGAAAAACTCTTTTAACTCACTATACAATTGTCCCGCCAACGTTTTATTATGCGCTAAGACTAAGGTTGGCTTATTCACTGCTTGAACAACATTAGCAATCGTGAATGTTTTCCCTGTCCCTGTTGCTCCTAATAAAACTTGCTCTTTAACACCATTATTTATATTATGAACTAATTCATCAATCGCCTTTGGTTGATCACCTGAAGGCGCATACTTAGAAACAATCTGAAACTTACCATTTGTCATTAAATGTCACCTCACATTAAATCCATTATATCATATCTAAAAATCCACCGCTATCTACTTAACCGCTGACCTTTTTCTTGTCAATTTAGACAATAAGATTTGCGCTAAAAGAAACCATTCCTCACTTACTATGAACCATTCTTAAAGAATTCATCATAATAAAAATAGGAAGATTTATCATCTTCCTATTTTTATTATTGCTGCAACATACCAATTGCTTTTTGAAGTTGAGTATCATACTGCTTATCACGAATTTTTTCTCGTAATGCTAATGTTAATTCGCTCGCTGTTTTATTATCAATTACACCTGTTGCTTCAATACTATGATCCACTTGGAATTCTTTCACCGCTGACACAGTTGATTCATCAAAGTATCCATCGGTTCTTCCAACGTTATAACCTAATGTTTTTAAAATATTTTGAGCATTTTTAATAGCTGTATCTACCATGTCAAATTCAAGTGGTGCTCCGTCTGTTAAATAAACTTGATAATAGTAATAAAATTCTGGTGCTTCTACCTCAATCGTTGGTGTTACCCCTTGTTCATTAATCCAATTTCCATCTGGTGTCTTCCACACTTGAGTTGTAATTTTTAAAGAAGAATGATCATCTAATGGCATCGAAACTTGGACAGTCCCTTTTCCATAAGACGTCGTTCCAATGACATCATATTTGCCAGCCTCTTTCATCGCAGCGGCAAAAATTTCTGAAGCTGAAGCACTACCTTCATTAATTAGCGTCACAACAGGATAATCTTTTCCTTCACTTGTTGTTTTGTATGTTGTTCCACTACCATCACGAGATTCAATTGTTGTAATCACTTGATCAGGTGGAAGGATATAATCAACCATCTCGACTACACTTGTTAAATAACCACCTGAATTATTTCTTAAATCGACGATTAAAGAAGTCATTCCTTGTTCTTCTAAAGCTTCAATCGCTTGCTTAAATTCATTCGCCGTATTTTCTCCAAAAGTTGAAATTTGAAGATATCCAATTAAGTCTTCCCCAGCTGGAATTAATTCTGATTTAACAGTTTCTTGATCAATCGCTTGTCTTGTCACTTCAATAGAAATTAACTCAGGATTATCGTTGCGTTGAATTCCGAGGATCACTGTTGATCCAACAGGACCTTTAATTTTACTCGTTACCTCTTGTAAACTTTGACCGACTACATTTTCTCCATCGACCTCAACGACTAAATCATTTGCTAAAATTCCAGCTTCATCTGCCGGTGAATCAGGAAATGGCGATACAATCATTGTATACCCATTAACATTCGTTACTTCGCATCCAATCCCTGAATAAGTTTCTTCTAAGTGCTCAACAAAATTTTCATAGTCTGTCATCGTAAAATATGTTGAATGAGGATCGCCTAAAGCATCAATCATTCCTGAAATAGCTCCATCAATTAAAGATTGGCTGTCACCTTCATAAAAATAATGATATGTCTTTAATGCTTCATATACTTGATTAATTGAAGCTGTCTCCCCATAATTAGCTGGTGAAACAATAGTTTGAGCTGGATTTTTAGCTGGAAATACTAAAGATAGTAATAATGTAACAACAGCTCCTAAACAAAAGCTTCCCACAAGTTGCAATACTCTCTTACGCTTCATGCAATCACTCCTTTTAATTGAATATCTTCTATACCCTTTATATCATTTCCTAACGATACCAAAAAATGTAGACTTTATAGGATTATCTCTATTTTATCAATTTTTATTTTCTTTGTCATGATTATAAAATGGAATAAATTAGTTTATATTGTGGTTATTTGATATAATGACTTAATTTCATAAACAATAAAAAAAGACATGTTATGACATGTCTTTTTTCTACTACCATGATGATGGGAAACTGATATAGTTTCTTGGATTAACAGCGTATGGATAATTATAGTATCCTTCATAAACCTCAAAATGTAAATGAGCTCCAAAAGAATTACCTGTGTTCCCCATTGTACCTAACTGTGTTCCTCTTGATACTTGTTGTCCAACAGATACATATGGAGCTGAATGCATATGTGCATAAACTGTTGTCAAAATCTGTCCATTAACATTATGTGTAATCATAACATGGTTTCCATAGGCACTATGCCATCCTGCACGAATAACCGTTCCCGCCTGTGCAGCATAAACAGGGGTTGATGTATCACCATAGTTTGCTAAGTCAATTCCTGTATGATTTGGATAACACATGAATTCACAGCTCACATATCCTGTTGCTAATGGAATCATAAATCCAGTTCCACTAATGACACCACCGCTACTAGATGAACCTCCACTTGAAACAGGAGGAGGTGGCGTTTGCTCTAAAATTTTCTTTTGTTCTTCAGCAATAGAGATAATCTCAGCTGCCGATAAACGTTCACTTTCTAATTGTTGCATTTGTTTTGCTAATTCTTGTTTTTGTTGTTCTAACTTTTCTTGATAAGCTGTTAGAGTCTCACGTTCTACTTCTAAACTAGCTTTATTCTCAGCAAGCTCTTGCTTTTGAACCTTTAAAGTAGCCAGCATCGCTTGTTGTTGGCTCACTAATAAACTTAGCTCATCCATTGATTCTGCATCACTTTCTGCAAAGTGATTAACAACACGTAATCGACGAATAAAATCAACGATGCTATCTGATTCAGATAAGACTTGCAAAATAGTATTTCCTCGAGATAAGCGTTGTGAAACACGCATACGTTCTGCAACAACTTCTTTAAGCTCTTGAATATCATTTTCTAATTTTTTGATTTCATTTTCACTATTTTTGATTTCATTTTCTTTAATTGATATTTTCTTTTCAAATTCAGAAATAGCAGTTTCTGTTTCAGAGATTTTTTGGATCGTTGTACCCATATCTCCTTCTACAATATCAATCTCTTTTTGAACAGCAGCCTCTTTACTTTTTAAATCAGAAATCTGACTTTGCGCCTCACTAATAATGTCATTACACTCTTGTTTAGTCGAACATGTAGTAGAGGCATCTACCGTAAAAGAAAACTTTGGAATTAAGCTAAGCATTAGAGCCAAACTTAACATTGTAAAAATCTTTTTTGACATATTTATTCCCTCCCTTACCTTAATGAATTAGATTTTTAATGAATATTTAATAACTGCAAAGAAACTTCCCAATAAACTAACAATAATTGATAGAATTCCTATTAAAACACCTAATTCATAAACTGTTGGGAACGGTGCTGTCATTTGAAGCATCGGAATAACTAAAACGCCTCCGAATAATTCATATAAAAATTGGTAACCATAAATGGTAAATAAGATAGGACCTACAGCCCCTAAAATACCAATAATGAAACCTTCAATTAAGAATGGGACTGTAACATGTGAAACTGATGCTCCAACTAATTTCATAATTTTCAATTCATTTTTACGTGCATAAATAGTTAATTTAATTGTATTTTGGATTAAGAATACAGCTAAGATTAATAAAATAACAACAATCCATGAGAATGACTTACGAATAATATTTGTAATATTAGAAAAAGCTGCTAACGATGATTCTTCACCATAATCCACATAATCAACACCATCAATCTCTTTAACGACTTTAGCCACTTCATCCACATTTTTCACATCATCTGCAGCTACAACTACTGAATCTCGTAACGGATTTTCATCACTTGTATTTTCAAAGAAAGTAGCTAACTCTGGATCATCTTCACCAATACGATTAATAAAATCCGTATACTCTTCTTCTTTTGTCGTATGAATAATATCTGCTACGTGCTCTTGCGATTTCATTAAATCAATTGCCGCAGCAATTTGTTCTTCTGTTGCTTCTTTTGAGAACTCAACAAAAATTTTAATTTCACTTTCTACTTGCTCAGTAAAATTACTCGTATTATGAGCAAATAATACGAATAATGAACATAAACTTAAAGTTAAGGTTAAGGTAATGACTGATGAAAGTGACATGAATAAGTTATTCCAAATATTTTTAAATCCGTCTCGGATATAACGGAAAAATTGTCTAATTAGTTTCATAGTAACCTTTCACCTCATCACTAAAAATTGTTCCATGATCAATTGTTATCACACGGCAATCTTGCTCAAAGATTAGCTCATGATCATGAGTTGCCATAATAATCGTTTTTCCTTCATCGTTTAATTTCTTTAAAATATTAACGATTTGAGTTGAATTTTCTGGATCTAAGTTTCCAGTTGGCTCATCGGCAATAATAATATCTGGGTTATTCGCAATGGCACGGGCAATTGCCACACGTTGCTGTTCTCCCCCTGATAATTGATTAGGATAAAAACGCATTTTATTCGTTAATCCAACTAATTCAATAGCTGCTACTGCTTTTGCACGAACCTCTTTACTCGGCAATCCAATCGCTTCTAAAGCAAAAGCAACATTTTGATAAACCGTCATTTTCTGCAATAATTTGAAATCTTGGAATACGACACCAATTTGACGACGTAACTTTGGTACTTTAAAGCGGTTAAGTTTACTCACATTAAGTCCCTTAACCATAATTTGACCACCCGTAGATTTTTCTTGACGATTAATCATTTTTAAAAATGATGATTTCCCTGCCCCACTCGGCCCAATCACGAACAAGAACTCTCCCGGCTCAATTTGAATATTTATATTATGAAGCCCAATAACTCCATTTGCGTACTTTTTACTGACATTTGTAAACTCAATCATAATCTCCCCACCTATCTCTAGACGTCTTTTCTCATTATAACATATCTGCCTGATACTTTCGTTTTCAATCCGGCAATTGCCAACAAATACTAACGTTTTTTAAGTATATTTTTCAATAATCTTTCATTAACATTTTAACATAATCAATTTTATATTAATAGAAAATATCGAATAAAACAGGCTATCCAACTCTTAAACTAATGACTTTTTACATTCTTTACACATTATAAAGTTTTTCTAAACCAAAAAAAGAGGAAAATCTCGTAAAAGATTCTCCTCTTTTTTATTACGCTGGATAAACTAAATTAGCTTCTGTGATTTGGTTTAATGTATTTTCTAAGAAGGCCTTAGCTTCATATTTCGCCATTGGTAAATTCATATCTAAATAATTTCCACAATCGCGCGCACTTGCACCTGGAACGTCACCTTCATAATTCGCAACAAATTCAAAGGTTTCTTTAACTAAATCTACAATCTCTTCTGATTTTAGATCGCCTTTTAAAATTAAATAGAACCCTGTACGACATCCCATTGGTCCAAAATAAATAGTCTGATCTGCTGCTGTTTCATGATTACGTAAAAATGTTGCAGCTAAATGTTCAATCGTATGAATTTCAGCAGTATTCATAACTGGTTCACGATTCGGTAATTTTGTACGAATATCAAATGTTGTTACGATTTCTTGTCCTATGACATCTTGGCGTGAAACATAAATTCCACGTAATAAATCATCATGATTAACTGTAAAACTAGGAATCTTTTTCATATCTCCTTCACTCCTTTTACTCACTACTTATATTTAAATTCATTATACATGTAATCTGTGTATCTTTCTATCTATAGCATGAGTTATCCACAAACTTCCACCGTTAGATACTATGTCTTAAATAAGCATCAATAAATCCATCTAAATCGCCATCCATAACACCTTGGACATTTCCCACCTCATATGATGTGCGATGATCTTTAACTAATGAGTACGGATGGAAAACATATGAGCGAATCTGACTTCCCCATCCAATCTCTTTAACTTCACCACGGATTTTTGCTAACTCCGCTTCTTGTTCCTCTAACTTACGTTGATATAACTTAGATTTTAACATCTCCATCGCAGCTTCACGGTTTTTAATCTGTGAACGTTGGTTTTGGCATGTAACAATCGTATTCGTTGGTAAATGCGTAATACGTACCGCTGAATCAGTTGTATTAATGTGCTGACCACCTGCTCCACTTGCGCGGTACGTATCAATTTTTAAATCTTCAGCACGAATTTCGATATCAATATCTCCTGAGAATTCAGGCATGACATCACAAGAACAGAATGACGTATGACGACGCCCTCCCGAATCAAATGGCGAAATACGAACTAAACGATGTACCCCACGCTCGGCTTTAAAATAACCAAATGCATTTGTTCCTTTAATTTTGATTGTTACGCTTTTAATTCCAGCCTCTTCACCTACTAGATAATCTAAAACTTCTACTTTAAACCCTTTACGTTCAGCATAACGCGTATACATACGATATAACATTTCAGCCCAGTCTTGTGATTCTGTTCCACCCGCACCTGGATGTAGTTCTAAAATAGCATTGTTTGCATCATATGGACCACTTAATAAAATTTCTAATTCAAACTTATTTAACTTCTCACTGACTTCACTAATCTGTGATTCAAGTTCAACTTGTAAGTCCTCATCGGGTTCTTCTAAAATTAACTCAAAAGCAACGGCTAAATCTTCTACTTCACCTTCTAAAGTATAGAATGTATTAACTTTATCTTTGATTGCATTCGCTGCATTAATAACTTCTTGAGCTTTACGTTGATCATCCCAAAAACCTGCCGCTTGCATCTTTGCATCATACTCTTTAATCTCAGCTTCTTTTTGCTCAACATTTAAAGATTCTTTAAATTGAGAGATACGTTCAGACATTTTCTTGATTTCTGTTCTTATTTCATGAATTTCCATCTCTGTCACCACTTCTTTATATCAATTTTCATATTTTTAAAATTGTTATCATAAACGCAAAACAAGTTCAAAAGATTATCATTATGATATCCTTGAACGATATAAGAAGCAGTAATTTTTTTACACTGTAAAAAATGTTACTGCTTCTATAATTAGCCTATATTTATGATATTTTAAGACTATTAATTTGATCGACTCTATATTGAATAATGATCTATTTCTATATATATATAAACAGATAAGTTTTTCACATCAAGAAAGCTTTTAGCTAGACTATAAGGTGTATAAGTACTAAAAGGGCCATACAACTAAGTGTGTGTTAAAACTATGAATTACATTTCTGTTTATATATATAAACAGATAAGTATTCTACATCTTAAGTAGCAAATAAAAAATACTGATATGTTTTACCTATCTAGGCAACCTATAGTCCAGTTAAAAATTTTCTCTCAAGAAAATTTATCTCGACTTATATATATAGAAAACAAAAGTTTTTTCATCTGTTTCAATCACACTTAGTTCCCAAGTCCTTTTGAGACTAAGACCAACTATAATAGCGATGAATCACCTAGCAGTTTTGCTCGCAAAACAATTCTCCATTACTAAGGGTTAAAAGTTTTTATCCTATGAAAAACTCATTACAACTTATCTATAGAATCGCCTACTATTAATAGTTTATGGTAAAAGTAGATAATTATTAATTATCATTTCCACAACATTGTTTATATTTCTTCCCGCTTCCACATGGACACTCATCATTACGTCCTACTTTTTCAGTTGTACGTGTGACAGGGCGTTTTTTCTCTTCTTTTCCACTATTCGTCGCGGTTGGTTTAGCCACTTCTTCACGTTGTAAGTTTTGACGAATTTCTGCGCGTAAGATATAACGTGTTACATCATCTTCAATACGCTCAATTAAACGATTAAACATTTCAAATCCTTCACTTTGATATTCATGTAATGGATTGATTTGACCATACGAACGTAAATGGATTCCTTGGCGTAATGCATCCATGGCATCAATATGGTTCATCCAGTGCGTATCAACGACACGTAAAACAATAACTTTTTGGAATTCATGGAAGATTGAAGAGTCAATTGATTGCTCTTTTTGACGGTAATCATCTTTAACAAGATTAGCAATGTACTCAATCATTTCAGCCTCTGTTTTTCCTTCAATTGCTGATAATTCTACTTTATTCACTGGGAATAAGTTCGTATTTAAGTAATTTAATAATCCTTCATAATTATATTCAGGAGCATCCTTTTGTTTTGAATCTTGTGCTTCTCCTACTGAATAAGTATGAACTAAGCGTGTTACTGAAGAGTCAATCATACCAAAGATAACATCTGTTAAGTCTTCCGTTTCTAAAATATCTTGACGTTGTCCATAAATGACTTCACGTTGACGACGGATGACATCATCATATTCCAGTAAATTTTTACGCATATCATAGTTGTTACCTTCTACACGTTTTTGTGCTGATTCAACCGCTTTAGTAACCATTTTACTTTCAATTGGCTCATTTTCATCCATTCCTAATTTATCAACCATCGTATGCATGCGATCAGAACCGAAACGACGCATTAATTCATCTTGGAATGATAAGTAGAAACGTGTATATCCTGGATCTCCTTGACGTCCAGAACGTCCACGTAACTGATTATCAATACGACGTGATTCATGACGCTCTGTCCCAATAACCGCTAATCCACCTAAAGCCTTCACTTCATCTGTTAACTTGATGTCTGTCCCACGACCAGCCATATTTGTCGCGATTGTAACAGCACCCTTTTTCCCAGCATCCATGATAATCTCAGCTTCACGCTCATGGTTTTTCGCATTTAAGACGTTATGTGGAATACCTTTACGTTTTAATAATTGTGAGATATATTCCGATGTTTCAACGGCTACTGTCCCTAATAAAACAGGTTGTCCTTGTTTATGACGCTCAATAACATCATTAACAACCGCGTTAAACTTCGCATTCATATCTTTATAAACTAAATCTGGTGCATCTTGACGAGCAATTGGACGGTTCGTTGGAATCTCAACAACCATCATATTATAAATATTACGGAATTCTTCTTCTTCTGTTTTAGCTGTCCCTGTCATTCCTGATAATTTACTATATAAACGGAATAAATTCTGGAATGTAATTGTTGCTAATGTTGATGTTTCTTGCTTAATTGATACACCTTCTTTTGCTTGAATCGCTTGGTGAAGACCTTCAGAATAAGCACGCCCCTTCATTAAACGTCCTGTAAATTGATCAACAATTACAACTTCATCGTCTTGAATGACGTAGTCTACGTCACGAGCCATCACATAGTTTGCTTTTAAGGCATTATTGATATGGTGTAATAAGACAGCATGTTTAATATCGTATAAGTTCTCAATACGGAATGTGCGTTCTGCCTTTTCAATTCCGCCTTCATTTAATTGAATATTTTTTGTTTTAATATCGATGTTATAATCTTCTTCATCTTTTAATGTTTTAACAAAACGGTCAGCATGCGCGTATAAGTTTGCTGTACGTTTTTGTCCACCTGAGATAATTAATGGCGTACGCGCCTCATCAATTAAAATTGAGTCAACCTCATCGACAATGGCATAATTTAATTTACGTTGTACCATTTGTTTTGCATATAGCACCATATGATCACGTAAATAATCGAATCCTAATTCATTATTCGTTGAATATGTGATATCACATGCATATTGTTTCTTCTTCTCTTCAGACGGCATCCCTGCTAAGTTTAAACCAACTGTTAATCCAAGCCAACGATATAATTCACCCATTTCACGAGCATCACGACTCGCTAAATATTCATTGACTGTAATAATATGTACCCCTTTACCTTCTAAGGCATTTAAGTAAGCTGGCATCGTTGAAGTTAAAGTTTTACCCTCACCTGTTCTCATCTCAGCGATGTTCCCGCCGTGTAAAGCAATCCCCCCGATAATTTGTACTTTATATGGTTTCATACCAAGTACACGAGTTGATGCTTCACGAACAACAGCAAATGCTTCAACTAATAAATCATCTAGCGTTTCCCCTTTTTCAATTCTCTCTTTGAACTCTAGCGTTTTATTTTGAAGTTGCTCATCTGTTAACCCTTGCATATGTGGTTCTAAAGCAATTACTTCATCTGCTAATTTATCAGCACGTTTTAATACTTTCACACTTGGATCTAACATTTTCTTAATTGCTGAAATCATCATCATCGCTCCTTGTCTATCGTTAACTAACCTATGCTAGCTAATACTCTGTTTATTAACATAATGTTACCACTTTTGAATAAACATGTACACAAAAAATCCCCATATGGACATAATGTTACCTAATTTTTGTCACCTTCCTCTTTTGAAAGATGAACTTCAAGTCTTTATTCGAACGAAAACCGATCACACTTATTCCAAACTTCCCTTTATTTCTAGCACATTTGCTTCCGATATAAAAGGCTACCTCTAACTAGAGACAGCCCTCAAATGAATGCAGATAGATTTTTAAATACACACTAAAGAGACTATCCTCAGATAGTCCCTTCTAATAATCATCAATTAGTTATTTGTTTCAATAACAGCATATTTACCATCGTTACGACGATATACCACACAAACAGCATCAACCGCCATATCGCGATAAACATAAAAATCATGTCCTAATAACTCTAATTGCATAATAGCTTCTTCAACGTCCATTGGTTTTAAATGAACATTTTTCACTTTATAAGGGACCTCATCCTCTTCATTATAAACCTCTGGTGTATCATCAATCGTAATGAAGTAATTACTAATTCCTTCACGCTCACGGATTTTTTTATTCGCCTTCGTTTTATGACGACGGATTTGACGTTCTAACTTATCTACAACTAAATCAATCGCTGCATATAAATCATCACTCGCTTCCTCAGCACGTAAGATAAATTGATTACCTGGAATAGTGACCTCTACTTTTTGAATCACATCATAGATTTTAATGTAGACGCGGGCCTCTAAATCTTGGTTCGTAGGTAAGAATCGTTGTAAACTTCCCACTTTTTCCTCGATATAATTTCTAATTGCATCCGTTACGTTGAAACGATTAGCTCCCCTGATTTGAATTCTCATTAGAATCACTCCTATCTATCTGATGTACCTTTATTATAATATAAACCCTAGCAAAAAGAAAGCGGTTTCCGTTTTTTGTCGAACATAAAACTGTTACATAAAACGGATTATAAACTTCTTTGTCGAACTCCTTCTTTATTAAAAAGAGATTTATATCATTTTAATCAAAATTAGTGAATTCTATACCTCTAAAACGGTTATAAATTTTTAATAAATTCTGATGGTCTCATTTGAAATGTTATCTAACGAAACAAAAATCAATTGAAGTTTCTCTCTTTCTTGCTTGGATAATCGTTTCTCTACCTGCTCTAATAAAATATCCATTCATGGATAAGGCCCCTGTGATACAGGATTTAAAATCATAATATGAGATTTTAATTTTAATTGTCTCTTAATCTCTTGATAATATGCCGAAATAAATAATTGAACTAAAATGAGATCTCCTTTTTTCAATCGCTCTACAACTTCAGTCATCCATTCATTTTGTTCAAATAAACAAGGTCCCTTCTTCCTAACCAAGTATTGTTGACAAGTCGCACAAATTATTGGCGGTTCAAGCGCTAACAACTCTTGAAATCGGTTAATAACGATAAATTGATAACAAACTAGACATCTCATATTTTGGCTCCTCTTTTAATAAATGTTGCTTCCATGCGCTTTGATTCATTCGCTTAATTTGTTCACGCGCGGCATCCATCGCTTCTGTAATTCCATAATGAAAGAAAATAATCTCTCCATGTGGATACTTAGGATTTCTACCGACACGTCCACTGATTTGTACTAAGGCACTTTCTTCATAAACTTCATGTTCAGCACAAAAAATGGCCACATCAATATCAGCAATCGTCACACCACGCTCTAGAATCATTGTTGTAATTAAAAACTGTCCTTCTCCCTCTTTAAATGCTTTTACTTTTGAAATTCTCTCCTCAGCATTCGAATAAACGAAGGCAACTTCTAATTTCAGCAGCTTTTTTAATACCTGTTGAAGAAAATGCCCCGCTTCAATCGTTGGAACGAATAAAAGGGCTCGCCGATTAGTCGCAAGTTTTTTTCTCATCCAACGTAAAACAGCGTTAGGAAGACGCCCTTTCTTCAAAGCTTTCTCAAGATTCCCTGCCCATTGAAATTTGGGAATGTCAAGCGAATATAAATGATACCTTGCAGGAATGAGACAACATTTCAAAGCCCCCTTCTTAATCGCTATTTGATCCGCTTTTGATGGTGTTGCAGATAAATAAATCGTCGCACAGGTTGGTTTACAAGCTTTCTTTGCTAGCCGTGGTAGCATCTCATCAAATGTATATGGAAAAGCATCTACCTCATCGATAATCAACAAATCAAATGCTTGATAAAAACGAATCAATTGATGAGTTGTACTAATCACAATATCCCCATAATCCATTTTTTCATCAGAGTGACCATGCAGTCCAATCACCAACGCATGAGGAAAGGCTTGTTTAAGTCGAGGCACCAATTCGATGACCACATCAGCTCTTGGAATCGCCCAACAAACTCGTTTTTGTTGCTGTAAAGCAAGAGCAATCGTTTCAAACATCATTTCTGTTTTACCAGCTCCACACACCGCCCAAATAATACCAATAACTCCTGTTTTTAGAATATCCTTAGCAAAATCAGAGGCTCTTTGTTGAAGTGAAGAGAGTTTAAAATCTATATTTAATACATGAGCATTGTCTGTTATTTTTGCAGGCATTAATGAGCGATATAAATAATGACAGTTATCTACCATTTTAAAATCTAAACATTGGCGACAATAGGTAATCAATTGTTCCTTGTAAGTAAAAGTACCAAACCATTCATCAGATTGATTCAAACAGCGCTCACACATTTGATTGTGAACCCCTATCACCTTTACGACGTCCTTTTCCTGAACCAATCCTTGCTCATGAAGTCGTAAATATTCTTCCTCTGTCCATTCTCGGCCACTGATATCAAACATAAAAATCACCTCTAACATCAATTACGCTAGAGGTGTTGGATTTCTTTTATTTAATTTTTTCAACATGACAGCGAGGCAATAGAGATTTATAATCAGATTCAATCACATGAGCTGTCTCAAAAGTCATAGCATTCGCACTCGATAAAGCAATTGCTTTTTTTAACATCTCTTCCGGCTGATCACCTTCTGCGAAAGAGATACACATTGAAGCCACAACGGTATCACCGCATCCAAGTGTGCTCTTAACTTCAACTTCTGGCGCCTTTCCTTTCCAAGCACCTTGCTCTGAGACTAACATTGCCCCTTCTTTTCCTAATGAAATTAGAACATACTCAATCCCTTGTCCACAAATTTCTTGAGCAAACTCAATCATTTGATCTTGAGTGGCAGATTTAACTCCCATTAGTTCAAGCATTTCATCTTGATTTGGTTTAATTAAACATGGTTTTTGTTCAATAGCGACTTTCAATAAAGATCCTGATGTATCTACAATAACCTTATCACAGTAGTTTTTACAAAGTTGAATAAGTTTAGTGAAGTAATCTTCATCAACTCCTCGAGGTGCGCTCCCACAAATCGCAACAACTGTACTTTTTTTTGCTAACTCTTCTACCTTATGTAAGAGCTCCGTTAATTCATTTGTTTCAATTTTAGGACCTTTTTCAAGTAACTCAGTACGTTTTCCTTTTGTATCAAATAGTTGAATATTTGTGCGTGTTGTGCCTTTAATATTAATAAAATGATCATTAATTTTTTCATCTTGAAAACATTGCTTAAAAATAGGTGCCACTATTCCGCCTAAAAAACCAGTGGCATTTACTTCGCGATTAAAATCTCGTAATACTTTTGCCACATCAATTCCTTTTCCAGCCGCAGAAGTACTTAAAATCTCAGCACGATTCGTTTCACCAATATTGATAGCATCAATCTTCATTAACTTATCTAATGCGGGATTTAACGTTATAGTCGTAATCATCGTTTAATTCACACTCCTTCGAGTTTAGTATATTCAACTTTACTCAATTCATTTACTCTGATTAAAAAAGACCAACTCAGCTGAGTTGATCTTTTAACGTTCCTTTATTTTTTAAATGTTTTTCTATATTTGCTTGAACTAATAATACCTAAACTAATCAATGAAAATCCACCTAACATCCATCCCATTAAATCGTGATAGCCCGTTTGTGGTTTTACACTCTCATTTTTATTACTTTCTTGATCTTGTTTATTTTCATCCTTTGAATCAATCGCTATTGATAAACTCACTAGCTCATTTAAAAATTCAGTTACTGCCTTATTTTCTATTGGAACAACTAAGTTTAAATAATGTGTCTCAATCTTATTTTCTAAAGTCAAGGAATAAGTTACTATTGACGTACCAGTAGAAATGGTCGTTGCTTTTACTTTATATCCGTTTAACAACTGCTTAATTGAATCAACTGTCGTCTCACTAGAAACTTCAAGCTGTAATGGCGAAGATTTTGTGGCATGACCCGCAATAGGTTTTAAGATAGTCAGATCAATTACATCTTTAATCGATTGTGGAATGACATATTCAGCTCCATTGGTTTCGCCTTTATTAGGTGTCTCAATTCCTCCATCATCTGAATCTTCAAACTCCCCATCTCCTACAGTATCATTCTCATCACCATCTGGTTTCTCAACCTCTCCGCCACCTGGCACTTCTATTTCATTATCGGGTATCTCTATTTCTCCCTCATCACCTGGAACTCCCTCATCTCCAAGTTCATAGCCAATCTCAATAATAGTTGGCTCTGTCTTATTGTGAGCCATAATTTCTAAGAAATCTTCTGCATGAGTTAAAACAGATTCTAATCCATTAAAATCAATTCCCCCATTATCATTAATAGTTGGATATAAATCTGTCTGATTTTCTTTTCCTAATGTAAAATCATTAAACCAATCGGCTGAAATTTCTTCTCTCAGACTATTAGTGCCATTAAGATAATTTGTCTCACTCGCTAACGTCGCTTGTCCTTTTAAATCAATATTATCTTCTTTCCCACCATTATAAGAGATAAAGCGGTCTAGCTTATAATTTGTTTCCTTATAAGAGGTATATAAGGAAAGATTTTCTCCACCATTATTAAAAGATAACGTATTATAAATTTGAACATCTGGTCCACTATTACTTGTGACTCCTTTCGCATAGTTATTAAACGAAATACTATGACTTAAAATATGATTCCCTGGCATACTTTCGCCACCTAATTTAAATCCATTTCCTTCTCCTACCACTGTTTGATTAGGATCTGTTGATAAATAGCCATTTTCATAAGCAATTGAATATTCGACTTTTACTTGACCAATACTTCCTGACGTTGATTTAGCGTATAAGTCCCATCCATCATCGATGTTATGATGAGCAATACAATAGCGAAATACATTGCCAACCCCAGCTGTAATTTTAGCTGCAAATCCATCTGCATCATTAGCATTTGAATCCATATTGTTATAAGATTCAACACTTTGGATTAAATTATAGCTCGGCCACATCTCAATACTTTCTGAAGATGATCCACTAATTTGTAAACCTGTTGTTCCATTATTATAAATCTTTAACTGTTCAATAATATTGTGATTTCCTTGAATTAAAATAGGTTTCGCATTATCTTGAGAATTACAAATTTCAAAACCATAGAAATGCCAATAATCTGCATTTAATGTGAATCCACCTTTCGATGAATTTGATAAATCAATAACAACACGTTTCCCCGGTTCAGCCATAAGTGTAATTCGCTGTTCTGCTGTTCCATTATGCCCTCGATCAATTGTTATTGCATGATCTAAATAATATGTTCCTTCAAGTAAAATAATTTCTTGTCCTGGTTGAGCATAGGCAATAGCCGTATAAATGTCTAAAGGACTAACTTGTGTTCCTTCATTACTACTACTTCCATTTGCTGAAACATATAGTGCATTTTCACTTGTTCCAAACGCCTGACATGAAATATTAACATTTAACGTCATCGTATCATATGATGATAATTTTTGATAACTTTCTAACGATGGTTGATCCTCTGATGGTGTAAATTCTACTTTAAATCGATTCTCACCTTGTTTTAAAGTTAATTCATTTAATAATCGAATATTAGCATCTAATAAAAGATTTTCATAAATGATAGTTCCTTCTTCATCTTTAATTGTGACAGTTCCGTTAACATTTGATTTTAATGATAAGTCATATTCTTTATTCGATGTTGTCTTTGTTGTATCGCTTGAAATAGTTGGATTAATATATTCAATTGGTCTTCCGACTGCTGCTTCATCTTGTTCAGGTGAAATCACTTTAAAAGCAATCTCTGATACTGTCACTTGAACACCGCGTGAAGCCATGAATCCAACATAAAGTGCATCTTGCTCTTGAGCTGTTAATAACTCATTATCATAATCATAATAAATAACTTCATTTGTTACATCATTATTTAAAATAGCGTGATAACCTGTATTTGATTTACGAAGGGTTAAGGTGTACGTTTCACCTTCAAAGTAATGAGGTTTAGAAGCACTTGATTGATTTTCGCTATTAAATTCCCAATCAAATACTTCGTTATTAATTAATTGTCTATTAGAAGATGAGGTTGTAGGACCGTCTGTATATCCTGTCACAAATCGCCCACCTGGAATTCCGTTATACGTTGTAGATCCATTTTTATATCGAGCAAAAACTGAACCTGCTGAATTATAATATCTTGCACTACTATTTCCAACCTCTATTGCATCAATGGCCATAACTCCAAATCCAGATTGACCATCGTAAGTTTTTCCACCCACTGTCGTTTTATCTACAGTAAATGTAGCTGTTAATGTGAAATTATCTGTCTGTGGATTTAACTTTGTATAGTAAAAAGTAAACCCATCCTCACTATCGGCAATCTTTCCACCTGATGCCTCAATTGTAATCGTTCCATCTTCATTTTCAGTTACAGTTCCCGCTGCACCAGATCCAACATTTCCTACATTCCAATTATAATCTTTTTCTATGTCTCTTTCTGAAATCGAAGTTGCCTCATCAGCTATTGAATAATCTGTATGATTTTCACTTGTATTTGTGGCATATTGTTCGATAGTATCACTTGATGATTGCAACTCACCTTCCACTACTATACTACCTATCTCCTCACCTCCTAATTTACCTACATCCTCTAAATCTGTCTCTATATCTTCTACTTCGATTAATTCTTCCTCATGTTCTAGTGATGATTGAATACTTTCTTTTAATTCACTAACATCTTCTGCATCTAAGTTAACTGCCTCTTCAGCCTCAACTTGAATCATACCAATTTGAAAGTTAGATAACATTACAGATGCCGCCAGTAATAATGATGTATTCTTCTTCGTCTTTTTCCAATACATAAAATCCCCTCCGAATTTCTTTTATTTTAATACTATTAAATACTAACCTTTAAGAAAAATAATTGATAATTAATCCTTGACTCTCAATCTTTTTTATTAATATCGTTATATAATCCCCTCCTTGCTCTATTAGTAATTCATGAAATTATCTTGCCATTTTAAAAGCGATTTCTTAGTCGAAATATAACCGTCAATACTATTTTTTTCGTATGATCAACTACCATTCGTATATACGAATATCACATTTTAAAAAGTAAACAAAAAAACATATTTTTAATTACTTTATTTCCAGTTTTTATTTTAATGTCGAAAAAAAGCTGACTCAATTGAGTCAGCTTCTTATCCTAAATTATTTAGATTCATTTTTACGTTTATTCGTTGTATAAGATACATATCCAACAATAATAAATGCCATTCCTGCTGCGAACCATCCTAATAACTGTCCATAACCTGTTTCAGGTGTCTCTGAAGATTGGTTACTTCCATTATTGTTTCCACCATTATCTGGTGTTGTTGTTCCACCATTATCTGGCGCTGTTGTTCCACCGTTACCTGGTGTTGTTGCTCCACCATTACCTGGTGTTGTTGTTCCACCATTACCTGGTGTTGTTGTTCCACCATTACCTGGTGTTGTTGTTCCACCGTTATCTGGTGTTGTTGTTCCACCGTTATCTGGCGTTTCAGTTGATACTTCTACTACAACAACCTCATCTGTGTTACGAACACGGATACGTTTACCTGCTGCATCTTCAGCCGCTAATCCGACAACTGATAATGTATCGCCAACTTTAATACGGTTAGCCCATGCTCCAACAGCTTCTCCTGATTGTCCACCACCGATATATCCATTAATGTGAACACGTGCTTCTCCTGATTCATCACTAATAATAATATTTCCGGCTTGTGTATCAATTGATTGGACAACACCTTGAGTTGAAACTAAAAGTCCTTCATACTCTTCTAACATAGTTTGAGCTGCTGTTAATTTTGTTGGCTCAACTAAGTTAATTGATTCATCAATAATTTCTACATCTGTTAATTCTTGAACTTCACCTAATTGTGTATCACCTTCATAAGAACCAACAACACCTGTAATACGTACCTTTTGACCTAATTTTAATTTTGTATTAGCGATTGGGTGAATTGTAATTCCACCTGTTTCATCTTGTACATAAACAACATCAAAGAATGATGTTAATGGATTGTTGTTTCCAGATGTGATGATTCCTTCAATCGTACGAGTTTCACCTTTTAAATCTGGTTCATTATCTCCATTTGCGTCAACATGTAATTCAGCAATCGGTGTAATTTGAGCTGCTTTTGCTGGTGCTACATCATTAATGATATTTGTCATAATTGTTCGGTTTGAATAATCACGAGTTGGATCCATTTCAAAGTCTGAGAAGAATGTTACCCCAGAGGCAATAATTTTTGCTCCATTATCTAATGTTTCAACAGCTAAAGCAACAACTTCACCTGGTTTAACTTCTGTCCAGTCACCTTGATTATCAGCATCAGTATTTTGTGTCGTTGGATGTCCTTTAACAACAACATCTACATTTGCTGATTCGTCTTTAACTAACACTGAATTTCCACTATAGAAACTGAATTTATAATCTTGGTTACTTGAATTTCCGTGTTCAATTTTACCGAAGTCAATTCCTTTAGTATATGGACTTTCCTCATTATAATCATCGAAGTATAAACGGAATTTTTGGTTGCTATATTCTGTATTATCGATAACTTGGTCATCATTGAAACGTAAAGCTGATCCAATAGCTTGTAATACTTTATTTCCTTGTGCAGCATTACCATACTCACCTGTTTTATCACCATAGTCAGCTTTTGAGGTAATAATTAAATGTCCACCAGCTTGAACGTATGCTTTGATGGCTTCTACTTCTGAATTACTATAGAAATGATCATTTGATGGATCGGTTAAAATTAAAACATCCATTCCATTTAACACATCAGCTGTAATTTCTTTCTCATTAATGTGAACAATTCCACCTTCTTGGCCCACTAATTCGGTTACATACTGCATTTTGTTTGGATATTTTGATTCCGTCACATAAGCATTTGCATGACTACCATCAATTAACACATGGCTTACTTCGCTTGAATCAAACGTCTTTACTTCGATACGCTCTGAATATTGACGCTCAGCTCCATTAACCGTTAATGTAATCACCGCTTCAATAACATTTTTCCCTTTTTTCTTTAATGGGAATGATGCACTTAATGTTGCTGTATCAGATGGTTTAATTGTTGCTAAGGCAGCTGTTGCAATTGGTTTAGAAGATCCATTTACAAAGTATTCAACTTTTGCATTTGTTACTGGAGTTCCCTCATTATTATATACAACTGCATCTACTGTGACTTCGTCTCCCACTAATACTTTTGAAGAGCTTACTGTTACACCTGAAATACCTATGTTTTCTTTTTCTCCAATCCATACTGGAGCTGTAACGGCAATATCTAAGTCATTTTGAGTTACTTTAACGTAATAATAAGTTGATGATGCTTCCGGTTCAAATGATAACGTCCACTCTTTCTCTGTTGCATCAACATTTGTAATTTCATGAGCAACACGTCCACCATCTGTAATTAATTGAATTTTATCGATTGTATCCCCAGCATCTGGATCCATTACTTTAATGTAAACTTCAGCCGAATCTTGTTCAGATAAAATTGACCCCATTGTTGCACCATTTAATTCGTAAGAAATGTGTAAGTTCTCATCTTCTGTTGAATAAACACGACGCTCACGAATGGCTTCATATAAACTATCGCGTGTTAATTCTTCAGCTTCAATAACTGTACGAGCCGTATTGGCATTTCCCCATAAACCTTTGTGGTTATCTTGGTTATTTGTAGGAGCAACGTGCCATCCTTTATCTAATGCACGAGTATAATATTCATATGATGGGAAGTGTGCACTACTGCGAATTGGTCCATCACCATTTCCAACCTCAACTAATGTAATTAATTGATCGATTTCTTCATCATAGAATCCGAAGTCTACGAAATCACCAAATGTTGTACCTGGATGATTGAACTGTGAGATTGATTGTGATTGTGTTTTTAATGTTTCGTAATAGTTACGTAAGTTCATCGCTGAATTTGTACGAGTTTCAAATCCTTCTGTATTGAATGTATTCATGTGCCCGTACTTACCAGTACCTGCTGACCATGTCATCTCATAAGCATAAATAGCCGTGAACTTATGATCTTCATTATACTTATCAGCAGCATTTAACCCTGTTTGCCATTTTGTACTCATTGATCCGTCTGCAATATTAGCTTGTGTATCATTATCAAATGAGTTTGAGTGATCTGTTACGGCTAAGAAATCAACCTTGGCATTTTCTCTAGCGTGAGTATACGCATCATCAATTGATCCAGCACCGTCTGATAAATTTGTATGCGAGTGTAATTGTCCGAAGTATAAGTTACGTGCAACATCTGAAACTTTAAATGTCCACTCTTTTTCAGTCTCATTACCTGCATTATCAGCTAATTGTAACTTCACTTTGTAAGTTCCATTTTCTAATGCTTCTTTAACTTGATAAGTTAATTCAGTTTCAGTAATTGTTGCTTTTTCAGTTACTTCTTCATCATTGAAGAATAATTTAATTGAATCTAACTTAATTCCTGAACGATCTGCATATTTTGCTGAAATTTTAGGGGTTTTATTTTTACCTACGTTTGCGTTATCGGCTGGGGAAATTGATGTGATTTCTGGATTTGTATAATCATCTGATGAAATAGAAATTTTCTTTGTATCTGTCGTCGCTTTATTTCCTTCGATATCTGACGCTTCGATCTTATACTCAATTCCTTTAGCATCTAAATCTTTCTTTCCAATAATCCCTTGATATACGCCATCATTTAATCCCATTGGAACTGATTTAAATTCATTTTCCCCAACGACACGATAGTATAGTGTTACATCTCCAACTTTACGATTATCTGTAACATCAGCCTTAATTGTAATATCAAAGTCTAAATTTCCTGAATCAACCATATCAACTAATGAAATAACTGGCGCTTCAGTGTCTGGCTCTTTTACACCTAATCCTTGAGCAACTAAAGTCATATCATCAAATGAGATGTTCATTTTTCCTTTTTCTTCAATGATAATACGGATACGAGTTGCATCTTCTGGAATACGTACTCCGAAGTTTTCATTGTTATTGGCAAACGAATTGAACATCGCTAAGTTTTTCCACTCATCTTTAAAGTTTGATTGATATTGTACACGTAAAACTGTTGTTCCATTTGCCTGAGAAGCATTTCCTTTAGCAACGAACTTTAATAATCCATGTCCATCTAAACGGAATTCTTCAGTCGTAATATATTGTCCTTGTTTTGTAAACTTAACAGCTGATTTACCATAGTTATCATCCGCAGTTAAGTTCGTTTCCCATCCCTCAGCGAATTCTGGAATTTTACTAAATGTTTCTGTGAACACTGTGACTGGATATTCAGTTGCTGGGCTAACAACAATTCGTTTATCTCCAATGTATTTTTTCCCATCAATCATAGCAGCAGCTGAAACAACGTGAGTTCCTTCTTTAAGAGCCTTGATTTTTCCGCTGTTATCAACAGATAAAGCTGCTTGATCACTTGATGTAAAGGTTGCATCCGAGATGCTTTCTCCGTTTTTAGTTGTTACTTGTAACGTTGAGTTCATTCCCACTTCAAGTGATGATGCTCCCGAAATAACTAATTCCCCATAAGCATCTGCATCTGGTTTTGATTCAGTTGGTGGAGTTGTTGTTTCTCCATTTCCTGGTTTTTCTGTATTATCTGGAGTTGTTGTTCCACCATTAGCTGGAGGTGTTACTTCTCCACTATCAGGTACTTCTGGCGTCTCTTCAGTTCCCCCTTCAACAATTGATCCTGTTCCTGTTAATGCAACCCCATCTAATGCAACATTAAAGGCACCTTTTGTTTCTAATAAAATTTTTACCTTTGTTGCTGTTTGAGGTACTTTAACTTCTGTCTTAATAAAGTTTGCTGTATCAAATGTCGTTAATGTATGAATATCTGTCCAAGCTCCATTTTCTAATACTTGAACTTTTAAAACAGATTCTACATTTACTTCTGTTGAATAACCTTTTGTATAAAAAGTTAATGTTGCATCACTCTCTAAGTTGAATGATGGTGTTTGTAAATAATATCCTGACTTGTTTAATTTTAATGATTTTGATGATGTTACTCCACCTGAATAAGGCTTTTTATCAGCTTTAGCTTCCCATCCTTCCGCTAAAGTAGGATAGTTACTGAAATCAACACTTAATAGTTCATCATTTTGTTGTTCAGCTTGTGCTTGCATAGCTTGTGCATATGCCTTTGGGTTAGGAATAATGATTCCTGATGTCGCAATACTAAAAGCTAATGTACTATTTAGTAGCTTCTGTAAAAAAGTGGTCCTCATAATACCCTCCATGAATTAATTTCTAGCTGTCATGAAAATGGCCTTTTCATTTTACAACCAATTAAATTATACCAAATAATTTCTATAATTTTATACATTTTTAACTAATAATGTTATTTTTTGCAGAAAAATGTTATATTAACAAAAAAAGGAGCATAAATGCACCTCTTTTTTTCAATTATTTTTTCTTAATGCACATATAAGCTGCAATTAAGACTGTAATTGGAACCGTAATAACAATTCCAATACTTCCAGCTATTCCTTGAATTAACTCTGTTCCAAGTACATCTAGATTTACTAGTTGAAGTTCACTAATTGTTGCTGAATAAATTAAAATAACAGTCGATAACGATCCTCCTGCTAACGCTAAAATCAACGTATTCGTCATCGTCCCAATCATATCAGTTCCAACATTCATTCCACTACGAATTAACTCTCTTGTGGTTAATTTTGAGTTAACACTTGCCAGCTCAAACATGGATGAGGAAATTGACATTGCAACGTCCATTACAGCACCTAATGAAGCAATTAAAATCCCCGCTAGTAACAATCCTTTAATTTGAAGTTTACTTGTTTCAGAAACATAAAGTAAAGCTTCAGTATCTTGCATTGTTCCACCTGATAAGTGCGCCAAGTCACTAAAAATATAAGCAATTAAGGTTGCAATTAATACTCCTGATAATGTTCCGATAATCGCTGTTATTGATTTTTTATTTAATCCTGCTACTAGCCATAACGTCACAAAGGTACTTAAAAAGACGATAATAATAGCAGCTAACACTGGATGCATTCCGCCTAACATTAGTGGTAACATTAAGAAAATAACACATACACCTGTAAATAATAATGATACCAGTGATTTAAGTCCTTTGAATTTTCCAACCCATGCAACTAATGCACAGAAAATAACTGCTAATAACCCTAACACATGATTACGCTTATAACTACTTACAGTCAGATCAAGAATTTCTCCCTCATCTAAATAAGTTCCTACAATGATATTTGTACCTTTTTTTACAATCGTATTGTATAAGCGACTAATATGATTTTTGAATGTGTATTCTTCCCCTTTATATGGTCCATCGTCTAATTTAACACGTATCTCCTGCACCCCAACAGTAAACTCTCCCGTATAATTATCAGGTCCTAAATCTTCATTCTGAACCTCTAATACTGTTGCACTATAATACTGAACATCACGATTTAATCGATTCGGTAAATAGCCTCCCTCAAAAATAAAACCAGAAATCCAAATAATAAATCCACACGAAATTAAAACCAACGCAATAGGTAATAACTCTTTACTCCACTTCTTCACTAAAAACTCCTCCTAGTTGTATTTTGTCCTCTAGCAAACATCCAAAAAAAATGGAATGTTATACCTAATAAGTATACAACATTCCATTAATCAACAAAATACGACAACTATCTATTTTTATTAATTTATGACATAAATACTAATTATTACAATTTATACTATTGTTAAAATTTAAGGGACTAGCAACAGATCGTAATAATTAAAAAATGGAATGCCATTGGCATTCCATTTCTATTATTTATGTTTTACCCATCCAATGGCAACAGCACCTGGTCCACCATGAACCGCAACAACTAATGAAATTGGATAAATCTTAACTTCGTGATTTGGGTAAACTTCTTGTAATTCAGCTTGGACTGTTTTAGCTCCTTCTTCATTACCAATATGCATAACAACTAATTGATAATCATCCGTTAATTTTGCTTCTTTTCCAATTTCAATTAATCGTTTTAATGACTTTTTAAAGGTACGAATTTTCTCAATTGCTTGTAATGTCCCATCCGGTTGCATTTGACAAATTGGCTTAATTTGCAATAAGCTTCCTAAAGCAGCTTCCACATTTGATAAACGTCCACCTTTACGTAAATTCGTTAAATCATTGATGGCAGCATAGAATTGATTATTTTCACGCATCATTTCTAAATAATCAAGAATTTCTTGTACTGAAGCACCTTCTTGTGCTTTTTTAGCCGCATAGACAGCAAACATCCCTTGTGTATAAGTAACTGTGCGTGAATCAAACACATGAATATGTTCTGGATTAACCATTTCTGCGCATGTTTTAGCTGTTTGATGACTTCCACTTAATTGGCTTGAAATATTGATATGAATAATATCCTCATATCCTTGTGCAAATAATGATTCATATAATTCCATCGTTGACCCTGGTGACGGTTGTGATGTCGTTGGTAATCCACTATAGTTTTCACAACGCTCCATAAATTCTTCTGGTGTCATATCAATAAATTCACGGTAAGACTCTGTTCCAAATACAATTGAAATATAGTTTACATGAATATCTAACGCTTTTAATTCTTCAGCAGGAATACATCCTGTGCTATCAGATACGATCGCTATTTTTGCCATATCCTTTTACCTCCCAAATGATGACTATTAAATGTTATATTGATCCGGCATCCAGCAAGCTCCAACTCCACCACGTCCAAAGTGAATCGCCATAACTGGTCCGATTTCATTTCCTACATGTACCTCAACTTGATCTTTACATGCCTCTTCCATTAACGCTTTTAATTCATTTGCACCTTCAACGGCATTCACATGTGTAATACGAACAATTTGCTTTCCTGATTTTGAAACATCTTCACGTAAACGTTCAACAATCCATTTAAAGACACGCTTTTTTGTACGAACTTTATCAAAGACATCTAATTTACCATCTGATAATCCGATAATCGGCTTAATATTTAATAAATTTCCGATACTTGCTGCTGCTTTTGATAAACGCCCTGTACGTACTAATGTATTTAAATCATCTACATATAAATACATTGGTCCATGAGTTTTATAGAATTCAACTACTTTAATAAGCTCTTCAACGTCTTTCCCTTCTTCTAAAAGTTGGCATACACGTAAAAGAACATTTTCTACTCCTATCGATGCTGTATTCGTATCAATCACTGTAATACGTCCTTCAGCACCTTCTACCATCGTACTAGCAATACGTGCGGAATTAACTGTACCACTCACATGATTTGTGCAGAATAACCCTAAAATATAATCATAGTCTTGAAGTAATTTTGTATATAATTGAACAAATTCTTCTGGTGCAGGTTGTGATGTTGAATAGGTAGCTCCTTCATCAATCATACGAAATAATTCTTTATTATTAATTTCCTTTTGTTCAGCATATGCTTTATCATTTACGATAACATTTAGATACCCGTAATAAACATCTGGATAACGGTCTAAATCAGCTGCTGTTAAATTTGTAAGACTGTCTGTTACAATAGCGACTTTCATAATCCACCTCATTATTTTATCTATCAATATTATAGCACATCTTTAATTCATCAAAATGCATGACTTCTAAATATCTATCAAAATTAGTTTTAATTTCAAACCTTATTTATATTTTAATGGAAAAAAGAAAAATGTCAACTTGTTCACCTAGATTCTGTTAATTATAACTGGTAGATTCTTTTACATCAAACACTTTTACCTCTTCGTCAATCTGAATATCATTTTAAGATTTAAATTCAATCATAATCATCTCTACCTCTTTAGATATGAAGTTTTAGAAAAGATGGTTAATTTTTATGTTATAATTAATTCAAACTAGTTGAGGTGATACATTTGGAACGTTATTTAATGGTTGCACAAGATGGTGAACACGAAATCGTTGTTGATAAGTCACGTTTTATTTGTCATGTCAAACGTGTTTATAACGATCAAGACGCTATGGAATTTATTAAAGAAATTAAAAAAATTCATTGGAATGCTACACATAACTGTTCAGCTTATCAAGTCGGAGATTTCAATGAAATTCAAAAAGCCAATGATGACGGTGAGCCAAGTGGAACAGCCGGTGTCCCGATGCTTGAAGTATTAAGAAAACAAGGCATTAAAAACTGTGTGGTAGTTGTAACGCGCTACTTTGGTGGCATTAAATTAGGTGCTGGTGGTTTAATCCGTACTTATGGAAAAGCCGTCTCTGAAGCGATTAAAGAACTTGGAGTCATTGAACGAAAAACAATGAAAACCATGTTTGTCAATGCAGACTACAACTTACTAGGAACAATACAAAGTCGTTTAGAAGGAACGGACTATTTAATCAGTCAAGTCCACTACACGGATAAAGTGTCAGTTGAAGTCTTAATCGATGTTGATTCAGAAGAGACATTTACCTCTTGGATCATTGATATGACAAATGGTAAAGTCGATGTTGTCCCTGGAGAAACATCATTTAAGGAAGTCCCTTATCATCGTCAGGCATAAGAAAAACCATTATCCACAAAAAAGATGGATAATGGTTTTTTATTGACTATTATTTTTAATGAAGTTTTGATACGCAACAAATCCTTGTTCAATTTTATTAGGAACAGGTTTATAATAAGTTTTATTTTTTAAACGATTCGGTAAATACTGTTGTTTGACATAATGATTGGGATAATCATGTGGAAACTTATATTCGATGCCATGACCTAAGTTTTTTGCTCCTCCATAATGCGCATCCTTTAAGTGCTTTGGTATTTCACCAACGTTACCTACCTTTAAGTCGGCTAAGGCTTCATCAATGGCCGAAATTGCTGAATTTGATTTTGGACTATTCGCAAGTAAAATAACGGCTTGCGCAAGTGGAATACGAGCTTCAGGAAAACCGAGTTGCATCGCTGCATCTGTACAACTTTTAACGATAGAAATCGCTTGTGGATAGGCAAGTCCAATATCCTCAGCTGCAATCACTAACAGACGACGACAAATAGAGGTTAAGTCACCGGCTTGAATCAAACGTGCTAAATAATGAATGGCTGCATCTGGATCACTTCCGCGGATTGATTTTTGAAACGCACTTAAAGTGTCATAATGCTGGTCACCAAATCGATCATAAGAAAAGCCCGCTGTCACCGTACATTCACGGGCAACCTCCATGGTTAAAACGAATCCTTCTGTACGACAGTTTGGATAAAGTGCAATTTCTAATGCATTAAGCGCACGACGCAAATCTCCGTTAGCGACATTAGCAATATAATGTAATGCTTCTTCCTCATAAGTCAGTGGATAGAGATAAAACTCTGACTCTACAAGCTCGACTGCACGTTTTAGTCCCTCTACAATCTCTTCTGGTGTCAAAGGCTTAAATTCTAAAATAGTAGACCGACTTAAAATGGCGCTAAAGATAGTAAAATAAGGATTTTCTGTTGTACTCGTAATCAGGGTAATCTGCCCAGTTTCAATATATTTAAGCAACGTCTGCTGTTGCTTCTTATTAAAGTTCTGAATCTCATCTAAATACAAGAAAATACCATTCATTCCTTCTAGCGTATTTAAACTTTGAATAATCTGCTTAATATCTTCCGTTTTCGCATCCGTCGCATTCAACTTATAGATTTTCTTATTTGAAAGACTCGCAATAATATTCGCAATCGTTGTCTTCCCTGTCCCACTCGGTCCATAAAAAATAAGATTGGGGATATGATTAACTTCAATTAATTTTCTTAAAATTTGATTTTCACCAATTAAATGTTGTTGCCCAACAACCTCATCTAACGTTCTCGGACGAATTAAATCAGCTAATGGCTTCATGCATTCTCACCCCTTTATAAATAGCATCGGATATTTATTGTATCACTTAGTTTCATGAAATAAAACTAAACACTTGAATACACATTAGCTCATGTATTCATCACTTCTTGCTTACTCATCATTTCTTTGAAACTATTTTTTAATGTTGGTAAAATCTAATATTTTGTTGATAACCGACGCACTAACTTTCAAAGTTATTAAAAAAGCTTCAGACAAATGTCTGAAGCTTTTTATCTGTCTTAACGACGGCGGATTTTATCGATATGATCAAGCATGATTCCTGTTCCGATAACAACACAATGTAATGGATTGTCTGCTACAAAGACAGGAACATGTAATTCGTCTGCTAATAAACGGTCTAATCCGTGTAATAATGCTCCCCCACCAGTTAACACGATACCTTTGTTCATGATATCAGCTGATAATTCTGGAGGAGTTTGTTCAAGTACATTTTTAGCTGCATGAACAATGATGCGTACTGATTCACGTAATGACTCTTCAACTTCTGTTGATGAAATTGTAATTGTACGTGGTAACCCTGATACTAAGTCACGTCCACGAACTTGTAATTCTTCTTCGCGTCCTTCTGGATAAACAGTTGCAACACTAATTTTAATTTCTTCTGCTGTACGATCCCCAATTAATAATTTATAATTTGTTTTGATATAATCTACAATATCTTGGTCAAAACGGTTACCGGCAATTTTAATTGATGCTGATGTAACAATATCCCCTAATGATAAAACGGCGATATCTGCTGTTCCACCACCAACATCGATAACCATATTTCCTGATGGTTTAGAAATGTCCATTCCAGCCCCTAATGCTGCAATTTTTGGTTCTTCTTCAATGAAAACTTCACGTGCTCCACATTTTTCCGCTGCTTCACGAATTGCATTTTTTTCAACTAATGTAATATTAGTTGGACAGCAAATCATGATACGTGGCTGTGAAAGCATTCCTTTAATATTTAATGAGTTGATAAAATGTTTTAACATCATTTCAGTTGCTGCGATATCAGCAATAACCCCATCTTTCATTGGGCGTACAACTTCAATCTTTCCAGGTGTACGTCCAAGCATTTGACGAGCTTCTTCACCAGCAGCGATCATTCGTCCTGTTTGTGCATCCATTGAAACGACAGATGGTTCCTCTAGAACAATTCCTTTACCTTTTTCATATATTAATACGTTAGCAGTACCTAAGTCAATTCCAATATCTTTAGAAAATAGCATACTTTCCTTCCTCCAAACTAATTTTTCAGTATTAGTATGTCTAAATAATTCATCACTATTTTATATTTTATCACAATTATATAGGTACGACTATATCTTTTCAAAGCGAAAAAATATTTTTCAACAAAAAAAGGCACTAATTTACATTAGTGCTTTTTTATTATTATAAATCACCTAATTTTTTATCAATGACAGTTTCAGGATTTACTTTAACATTATCTTTTAACACTTCAAAGTGGACAACGTTTCCTGAATCCGGTTCAAGTTGTGAAAGTCCTGTTTTACCGATTACATCACCTTGTTCGATTTCAGCTCCCGCTTCAACAGCTACATCATAAACACCTGTATAGACTGTTTTAACACCATTTTGATGTTCGATTGTCACAACTGTTCCTTTTAGAACTTCATCTTTAACAGTAAGAACTTTTCCTGATAAAGCGGCTACAACGCTAACTTCTTCATTATTAGAGTTTTTTAAGCTCACACCTTTAGATTCACGAGTATATACTGTTTCTCCTACTTTGTAGTTGAATAAACTTTTTACTTGGATCGATGTGTCAGCTGTTTGGTCATAATACGATTTAGCTACTACAACATCCTCACCTTCAAGTGGCGATTTAATAACTTCTTGTAATAGAGCAACTGTTTTAGCATCTGTTGTTTTATTGACAGTTGTTGTTCCATCACCATTTGTATAAACAACATCATTATCACCATTTGCTGGATTAGATACTGTTTGATTTCCGTTCATTCCAGTTAACCATAATTGAACGCCTGCAAATGTAGCAGATGCTCCTAGAAGTACAACTAATGCGAAGCTAATTGGATCGATTTTTTTGAATAATTTTTTGTTTTTTAGATTTGACATTCTTTCTTTGAATTTCATATGATCATCACCTCACCGTTATGATGACCACATTTTTCCTATCTTATTCAAAATTAGTAATTTTTTTCAATTATATTAACATTTTGGTAATAATGATTAATGATATCTCGATAGTTTTTCCCCTGTTTCGCTAATTCATTAGCTCCATATTGGCTCATTCCGACTCCATGTCCATACCCATATGTCGTAATAATCACCTTATTGTCATTAAATGTTAGTGAAAAATCCGCTGATCTTAAACCGAGAATTTCTCGAAATTCACGTCCTGAGTAAACTTTATCACCGACTAAAATTTCATTCACATTCTTTCCTTCTGTTTTATTTAAGATCACAAAGCTATCTTTTGTTAAACTTTTATTATTAAATTTATTTCTTAACTCATCTAATGTAAATTCTGTTTGAACTTCATAGTTAGGTGCAGTTTTATCCCATTCACTATTGACGCTTTTTAAATAGGGATACGATGTTGACCAGTAATCTTCTGAATTTTCTGTATAGCCATTACTAATCGAGAAATAAAATGGCTTAATTAATTCATCTTGATATGTAATAATCTCTCCTGCTGTCTCCTGAACAGCTTGTGAAACTTTGGTATAATACTCATCAAATTTATCCTGCCACTTCTCTTTGAGTTGTTCATTGTCTAAGTAAACTTGATGCTTGACCGTATCATGAATAGCATCTTGTGATTCTAATAATTGAATCGTATAAGTTCTAGCCGCTACGGCCTGCGCCTTAAGTGCCTCAAGATCATATAAAGCTGGCATTTCACCTGAAACAACTCCAATTAAATATGTTTCTAAAGGAAGTTCAATGGATTCATTTTTTGCTTCCCTAAAAACAGTCACTATCTGTTCATTCGTCCCCTCTTCTTCTTGATTTTCTTCTTGGTTTTGTTCTTTTGTAATAGCCAACGATTGAGGGGGATTAAAATCCGTTTCTGGACTTTGTGCTTGGTAAATGACTTGAAATGAAAATGGAATACAAATCAATGTTACGATAAAGATTACAACTCCTACTGCAATTTTTTTCACGATATCACCTATCTTTTCTAAAAATACATCCTATTCAAAGGTATGCACAAGATCAAGTGATATGACTATTAACTAAAAGATTTGTTTAATTAAAGAAAAGATATCGGTAAAATACCCTAAAAAGAGCTTACTAATACTAACAGTTAAAATCATATATAAAAGAATGATTTCCTGACGACCTGTTCCTTTTTTAAAAAGTTGTTCTAATCTTAACGACATTAAAACTTTAAACACAATAGGTAACATTAAAATATACCAAATAATCATGAAATACGCTTGAATATTCATTGTCATCCCTCCTAAACAATAAAACCTATGAATCTCCATAGGTTTTATTTTACACGGATTTATTTATTATTTGAATAAGTTAAGTAGATTTTCTAAAGCAACTTCTGGTTCTTGATCTCCAAGAATAACATTTTCAACAGCTACTCCAACTTCCATACGAACTTGACTCGCAGAGTATTTATCTGTAAAGAAAGCTGGGGTATAGTAATAAGCATCTGCTTGTGCTGGTCCTGAAATCTTTGTTGTATCAGTGTTAGATAAAAATAAGAAATAGCTAACATTATAAAATAAGAGGTATTTTTGTTTTTGATACAACAGGTGACAAGAAACCTTTGATAACAAATGAGAAAATAATAAGAATTCCTATAAAAAAAGAGGCCATATCGGCCTCCTCTTTTTATTCAGAGATTCTTTTTTCACCAACTCGTATTTGGTTGAGAAGTTTCGCAATTTCCATTTCAGATTTAATTAAATCTTCACGGGTTTTAGCGTTTTGTTTTTGACGTTCACTACGCTCAAGCTCCATTTTGGCACGCGCAACATCAATGTCTTCAGCCATCATTGCATCATTTGATAAAACGTTAATGTGGTTATTTGAAACCTCAAAAATTCCATTATCAACAGCAATGTATGAGCTTTCCCCATTCATATCGATACGTAACTCTCCAACACCTAATGGTGTCATCATTGGAATATGATTGTGTAAAACAGCAAAATCTCCGTCAATCCCACGAGCGAAGACGCGTTCTGCTTCTCCATCGAATACAAGTTTATCTGGTGTTACTACGCGAATAGTCATCACTGACACGGTACCACCTCACACTATTTCATCTTATTAGCTTTTTCGATAGCTTGTTCGATTGTTCCAACTAAGCGGAATGCTTCTTCTGGTAAATCATCATGTTTTCCATCAAGGATTTCTTTGAATGCACGAACTGTTTCAGCAACTGGTACGTAAGCACCTTTTAATCCTGTGAACTGTTCTGCAACGTGGAAACTTTGTGATAAGAATAATTGGATACGACGAGCACGGTGTACTACTTTTTTATCTTCGTCACTTAACTCATCCATACCTAAGATAGCGATGATATCTTGTAATTCACGGTAACGTTGTAACATCATTTGGACACGACGAGCTACATCGTAGTGTTCTTGTCCAACGATATCTGGTGATAACGCACGTGATGTTGATGCTAATGGGTCTACTGCTGGATAGATACCCATTGCCGCAATACGACGCTCTAAGTTTGTTGTTGCATCTAAGTGGGCGAATGTTGTAGCTGGTGCAGGGTCAGTATAGTCATCTGCAGGTACGTATACAGCTTGGATTGATGTGATTGATCCTTGCTTAGTCGAAGTAATACGTTCCTGTAACTGCCCCATCTCAGTTGCTAATGTTGGTTGGTACCCTACCGCTGATGGCATACGTCCTAATAAGGCAGAAACCTCAGAACCTGCTTGAGTGAAACGGAAGATATTATCGATGAATAATAATACGTCTTGTTTCATTTCATCACGGAAGTACTCAGCCATCGTTAAACCTGTTAAGGCAACACGTAAACGTGCACCAGGTGGTTCGTTCATTTGTCCAAATACCATGGCAGTTTTGTTAATTACTCCTGATTCAGTCATTTCATGGTATAAGTCGTTCCCTTCACGAGTACGTTCTCCTACACCGGCGAATACCGAAATCCCACCATGCTCTTGAGCGATGTTGTTGATTAACTCTTGGATTAATACAGTTTTACCTACTCCGGCACCACCGAATAAACCGATTTTACCACCTTTGATATAAGGTGCTAATAAGTCTACGACTTTGATTCCTGTTTCAAGAATTTCAACTGTTGTAGATAATTCATCGAACTTAGGAGCTTCTTTATGAATTCCTTCATGAGGAGCGTCAGCTGATACTGCTCCTTTGTTATCTACTGGTTGACCTAATACGTTAAAAATACGTCCTAAAGTTACCTCTCCTACTGGAACGCTAATTGCGCTTCCTGTATCGACAACTTCTAATCCGCGGACTAACCCATCTGTTGCATCCATTGCGACAGTACGTACAACACCATCACCAAGTTGCACTGCAACTTCAAGTGTTAATGATTTACGTTCCCCACCAACTTCATAATCAACAGTTAAGGCATTGTAAATAGCAGGAAGATGATCTAAGTCAAACTTCACGTCTACTACTGGTCCGATTACGGCTACAATATGACCTGTTGCCATTTATGATGACCTCCTTTTATTCTAAGGCTGAAGCTCCACCAACAATCTCTGTGATTTCTTGCGTAATTGCTGCTTGCCTTGCTCTATTGTAAACTAACTGTAAGTCTTGAATAATTTCTAATGCATTATCTGTTGCATTTTGCATCGCATTCATACGAGATGCATGTTCTGAAAGCTTAGCTGTAATTGCTACCCCATAAATTGTACCTTCTAAGTATTTAGGTAAAATAGCATTAATTACATCTTCCTCTTTAGGTTCAAATGAATACTGAGCCGTTGCCTTTTCAGCTTTCTTTGGTACTAAAGGTAAAATTTGTTTTGTAGTCGGTTCTTGAGCGATTTTAGAGATATAGTTATTATAAATAATAACTACTTCACTTAAAGCACCATCCATATAATCACCGATTACTTTATCAACAACAGGTTTAATGTCTTGATATATGATGTCATCTGGAACAAAAACAAATTCATTTTCAATCGTTAAATCAGCACGTTTTGCATAATCAAATCCTTTACTACCGATCATATAAATTTTATATTGATCTTTCGTTAGAGAGTTAACTTCATGCTGTAATAACTTTAAAACATTTCCGTTATAGCCACCTGCTAAACCACGATCAGATGTGATAACTAAGTATCCTGTACATTTTGATTCGCGTTTTGATTTGAAGAATGGATGGTGTCCCATACTAGATGTACTAGAAATGTTACGAACCATATCTTCAAGTGTTTGCATATAATGGTGATAGTTTTTAGTTTTAGCTTCAGATTTTGTTAATTTTGCAGCTGAAACCATTTGCATGGCTTTTGTAATTTGACTCGTACTTTGAGTCGAAGTAATTTTATCTTTAATGTCGCGCATTGACTGAGCCATACTTGTTCACCGCCCTTCTATTAGTTAAAAACGGCTTTAAAGCTCTCAAGTGCTTCGTTTAATAAGTCAGTGTCTGGTAAATCTTTTGTATCACGAATGTGAGATAAGATTTGTGGACGTTCATTTTCTAAGAATGTATATAATTCTTTTTCAAAACGACTAATATCAGATAATTCAATACTATCTAAGAATCCGTTAACTAAAGCATAAAGGATACATACTTGTTTCTCAACAGCGATTGGTTGATGAACACCTTGTTTTAATACTTCAATTGTACGTTCCCCACGAGCAAGTTTAGCACGAGTTGCTTCATCTAAATCAGATCCGAATTGAGCGAATGCTTGTAACTCGTAGTAAGAAGCTAAATCAAGACGTAATGTCCCCGCAACTTTTTTCATTGCTTTGATTTGAGCAGATCCCCCTACACGTGATACTGATAATCCGGCGTCAACTGCTGGACGGATACCAGAGTGGAAGTAATCTGATTTTAAGAAGATTTGTCCATCTGTGATTGAAATTACGTTTGTTGCAACGTATGCAGATAAGTCACCTGCTTGAGTTTCAATGAATGGTAACGCAGTAATTGATCCTGCTCCTAATTCATCGTTTAACTTCGCTGCACGCTCTAATAAGCGTGAATGTAAGTAGAATACATCCCCTGGATATGCTTCACGACCTGGTGGGCGGCGTAATAATAATGATAATTCACGGTAAGCAGCTGCTTGTTTTGATAAATCATCATAGACAATTAATACGTGTTTTCCTTGGTACATGAATTCCTCTGCCATTGTTACACCTGAATATGGGGCAATATATAACATTGGAGATGGAGAAGATGCTGCTGCAGATACAACGATTGTGTAATCCATCGCATCATGTTTCTTTAACGTTTCAACTACTGAGTTAACAGTAGATTCTTTTTGTCCAATTGCAACGTAAATACAGATAACATCTTTACCTTTTTGGTTTAAGATTGTATCAACGGCGATTGCAGTTTTACCTGTTTGACGGTCACCGATAATTAACTCACGTTGACCACGTCCGATTGGTACTAAAGCATCAATCGCTTTGATACCTGTTTGTAATGGTTCATGTACAGATTTACGAGCCATTACTCCTGTTGCTTTTACTTCTGTTGGACGGAATTTATCTGTTTCGATTGGTCCTAAACCATCGATTGGATTTCCTAAGGCGTCAACAACACGTCCAATTAAAGCGTCCCCAACTGGAACTGACATGATGCGTCCTGTACGTTTAACTTCATCACCTTCACTGATTGAACGGTACTCACCTAAGATGATAACCCCTACGTTATCTTCTTCAAGGTTTTGTGCCATCCCTACAGCACCTGAGGCGAATTCAATAATTTCACCAGACATAACATTTTGAAGTCCGTGAACACGAGCGATTCCGTCCCCAACTGTTAAAACTGTCCCAGTTTCAGTTACATCTAATACTTGCTCATAGTTTTTAATTTGATCGCGCAAAATTGCACTAATTTCTTCTGGTCTGATGGCCACCAATGCTCACCTCTATTCTATTTTAACTCAACATTTAATAAGTTATTTTTTAAGTTCTTTAATTGTAATTTGATTGAGTTATCATATACAACATTACCTAAATTAACTTTATATCCACCTAATAATGATGAATCAATTTCAACATTAAGTTTAACTTTTTGATTTAACTTTTTCGTGAATGCATACGTTAATTCTGTTAACTGACCTTCACTTAAAGCAACTGCACTATATACAGTTCCTTCAAGAATGCCAAAATGTTGATTCACTAATTCGTTATAAGCAATCATAATTTCAGTTAATAAATTAATACGATCTTTATCAATTAAAACCATTAAAAAATTAACTAAAATTTGTGATGCATCTTTAGAGAAAATTGTTTTAATTAACTCTTTTTTATCATTTTTATCTAATTTAGGAAGCGTTAAAATCTCCATAAATTGTGGCTGCTCTTTCATAACAGAGCGAATAACATTGAAATCATTTTTAATGTCTTCTAAAACATTTGACTCAAGCGCTGCATCAAATAATGCTTGAGCATAAGTAGAAGCGATTTTACTCATGGCTTCCACCTACTTTAGCAATGAATTGATCAAATAATTCATTATGAACATTAGCATCGATTTCTTTTTCAATCATTTTCTCAGCTGAAGATACAGCTAATTCTACGATATCTGAACGAATTTGAGCATAAACTGCTTTGCGTTCTTGCTCAATATCTGCTGCTGCTTTAGATAATTTTTGTTGAGCTTCTTTACGAGCATTAGACACGATTTCATCATGCATATGTTGTGCTTGTTTTTTAGAGTTTTCAACAATCTCACGTGCTTCGTCGCGTGCAACTTGCACTTGTGCTTCAGCAGACTGTTTTAAAGCCATCGCATCAGCTTTTAACATTTCTGCATGGTTAATCTCTTGAGAAACTAATTCTTGACGCTTACGTAAGAATTCTTTCATAGGAGCCCATGCAAAACGTTTAATCACTAAGAATAAGACTAAAGTCGATAAAATTTGTAACGTAAAATTGACTAAGTCTGGCATGATATAGATTTGCAAGTAGGTTGCCCCCTTTCTTATCTGTCTTTAATATAACTGCGTATAATAACTGCTTACAGTACTACGAATTATAATGAGCTAACAAGTGGGTTGATGAATAATAAGATGATGGCAACTACGAATCCGTAGATTGCTGATGTTTCGGCGATCGCTTGCCCTAAGATCATCATTTGCATTACGTCACCTTTTGCTTCTGGTTGACGACCTACTGCTGCTGCAGCTTGACCAGCCGCGTTACCTTGCCCGATCCCTGTACCGATACCTGAACATACCGCTAATCCAGCACCAACTGCTGACATACCTAATACGAATGCTTCACTTGAAATTGAAGATGCAACTGTTTCTAAGAACATAATTTAATTCCTCCTAATTTAACATTTATTTTCCTTAGTTTTTTGTTGTTAACTACTCCATTGCTCCTTGAGACCAAATCATAGTTAACATGATGAAGATTAATGTTTGGATAACACCAGAGAAGATATCGAAATATCCATGTAAAGCCGGTGCAATCAATGGCGAGAACCATCCAAGCGCTTGATAAATAAGCGACATAATGATACCACCACTTAAAATATTACCGAATAAACGGAAAGATAACGAGATTGGTTTCGCAAGCTCTCCGGTAATATTTAAAGGTAATAAGAATGGGAAGTCTCCAAGGTACGTATCGTATAAGTACCCTCCGATTCCTTTTGCTTTAATCCCTGATCCGATCATGACAACAATCGTAATAACCGCTAAGGCTAATGTAACGTTGTAATCAGATGTTGGTGCACTTAATCCTAGTAACCCTAATAAGTTTGCACAGATTAAATATGCTGTTAATGTCCCAATGAATGGTGCAAAATTTAAGTGCTTAACACCCATTGTTTGCTCAACTAACCCTTCAATACCTGTCACTAAAATCTCTAGGAACAAGACAATACCTTTTGATGGTTTAGATGGATCAGCCTTTTTAACGGCATTCCCACAAATAATAAAGAACACACATAGCACAAGAACTAAAACAACCGAGTTAAACACCGTTGGATTAACAATTGTGTTTCCCTCTTTATCTCCTATGAAGATATTCATCAGTAGTGGACTCATTCTTAACCTCCTTTCTTAGAGATTCCTTTGCTGAAGGTGACTCCATATTTTCTTGTTAATCCGATTATGATAATCGGTGGCTAAAATAGATCGAATCATACGTTCTAATTAGCTATATATATTCAACGACGATTACTTTTTGTTTTTTCCATAACCAAACGTAAAGAAACCATCAGTTTGAATCGCAAATCTTACCATCGAAATACCGATGAAGGCTGCAACGAATGCTGGTGTTCCTAATAAAAGAACTGTTGCAACAAGAGCTCCGGCATAAATCACTAAACGAAGCAATAAGTTTGTCTTCATCGTTGATTTAGCACCTTTTTCTTGTTGTTCAAGAGCATTCTTTGTTCCGATAACAATAAGTCGGAAGTTAATTAAATTTACTACAACTCCTAACCAATATCCAATTAACACATTAACTATTGGTAATTTGAATACCATTGTAATCACGGCAATAAAAAACGTAAATACTAATGCTAACTGAATCACTCGTTTAGGAATGACACGAATTGGATCATTTTGTAATTGACTCAAGACTTATCCCTCTTATCTATTTTAATTATTAACAGATAGACACTTTTAATGCCACTAAAAACTCCGATAAATACAAATAACAGTAAAAATAACGGAGATGTGTTTAACCATTGATCCAGGTACTTTCCAATAAATAATCCAACAAATATATTGGCAATCATGGTGATCCCTATTTGAGAAAGAAGTGACATCCACTTCATGGCTTTAACAACTTTATGTGGCTGACTCATTATTTTGTTCCAAAGATACGGTCACCAGCATCTCCTAAACCTGGAACGATATAACCTTTTTCATTTAATTTTTCATCTAATGATGCTAAATAAACTGTGACATCAGGATGAGCTTCATTAATTGCTTTAACCCCTTCAGGTGCTCCTACTAAGCAAACTAGCTTAATATTTTTAGCTCCACGTTGTTTAATTGAATTGATAGCAGCAATAGCAGATCCCCCTGTTGCTAACATCGGGTCAACGATAAAAATATCACGTTGATCTAATTCTTCTGGGAACTTAGCAAAGTATTCAACAGGTTGTAATGTTTCCTCATCACGGAAGATTCCAATGTGTCCAATACGAGCTGAAGGAATCATTTGTAAGATACCATCAACCATTCCTAATCCTGCACGTAAAATTGGAACAACAACCATTTTCTTACCTGCAATTACATTTGCTTTTGTTTTAGCAACTGGTGTTTCAATTTCGATTTGTTCTAATGGTAAATCGCGTGTAATTTCATACACCATTAATCCACCAATCTCATTAATCATTTGACGAAATTGCGTCGTAGATGTATCTTTCTGACGAATTTGTGTCAACTTATGCTGAATTAATGGATGATCTAAAATATTAACTTTAACCACATCGGTCACCTCATACACCTTATATTTTTATATAATTCAATTAGTAATTCTACAACTTTTTTACTTTCATTTCAATGTATACTCCGCAGAAAAAATACCAAGAACTTCAAGAGTCTAAAAATAAAAACATCACTTTTATTTTCACACACTTTAATTATTTACTTTTTTCAAGTATCTATGAAATAAAAAAGAAATCCTAAGCACAGGATCCCTTAAGCGTTTTCATACTTCGAGATTTTTTCGATACGAGCAGTGTGGTGTGCCCCCATAAACTCAGTCGTTAACCAAACTGATACAATCTCACGTGCTAATCCTGGACCAATGACACGTCCACCCATAGCTAAAACATTTGAATCATTATGCTCTCTTGTTGCTTTTGCAGAGAATAAGTCATGAACTAATGCACAACGAATCCCTTTTACTTTGTTGGCAGCAATACTAATTCCAATTCCAGTTCCACAGATTAAAATACCGCGATCAAATTGCCCCGCTGCTACAGACTCTGATACTTTAAATGCATAGTCTGGATAATCAACTGCACAACTATCATAACTTCCAAAATCTTCGAATTCAACATTCATGTCTTTGAGTAAACCTAAGATTTCTTGTTTTAATTCAAATCCACCATGGTCACATGCAATAGCTACTTTCATGAATAACGCTCCTTTTATTCTGTAAAATAATTCTATCTTTTTTATTATAACATATTTTTTTCTAAACTTTTGCATTAAAGGTGTAAAAAAAATCCCATGTAAGTTCTCATCTATTAACTTTACTCCAAATTTTAAATAAAAAAAGAACTAATTATCGGTAATTAAAACCAATTTTAGTTCTTCTTTATATAAAACAATCTATATTTTACCAAAATTTATTATCTACTATTAAAATTTGATACTCATCAGTTGAACATCCTCTAATTTTAATAACTCCGGAATATTTAGATTGGATGTTTTCTTCATTTCCACAAATCCTAGCAATCCAAATAATTGACGCGCATATGGATGAGAAGTGATAGCGACTAATTGATTAATCTCTTTTTCTTTAGCTGATCGATACAATTCAAAAAACATATTCACTAATAAATCTGGAACAATGTTTTGATCATAAATAAAATAACGAATAATCCCAACTTGATCAAAAGCCTCAAATGAAACCATTCCTGATACTTTATCAAACTGTTTAATGAGGATGGATTGCTCAATAATCTGTGGATTAACTGTTTCAAGTGTCGTCACTTTCTTCATAAATTCTAGAACAAGGTCATAATCAGTTGCTTCATAACGTTTTACTTCTTTATCAGTCATCATAAAAATCCCCCTTCAACGTCATGTATATGTTAAAGGGGAATAAAATATGCTGATAAGATTTTAAAATAAAAGGACGGAAAGGAGGATGGTGATGACTAATTAATACTCATCCTCATATAAATACCAATTTGCTTTTGTTGAATCATCTGATATTACATAAGCTTCTGTTTCTTTTGTACCAAACAAAGTATCTACAACTTCACCAATATACGATTTGAATTTTTTTTCTTGGAACGCTTCTTGTGTACTTTCCATTGCATTATATTGTGCGTTCCACTCACTTGAATCTTCTGATTCATTAGATGTTGCACTTGGGCCTAAACAAAGATCTGGGTTCATAAAGCACCACCAGTTATTCCCCATTCCTTCACCAATTGTGATAACTAAGCTCTCATAATATCCCGCTTCATATGTTTCACCATTGTATTGTTTTTCTGGGAATAAATGCGCCCCATAGCTCACTTCAAAACCTGTCTCATAATCAATCATATCTAAGACATGTGCGACTGTATCTTCAATTTCACCGATATTTTGCATAATAAATTCACGAGTTGAATTAATCGTTTCAAAAGCAGATTTATTAGCTGCTAAATATTCATCGATTGCATAACGAACCATTTTCTTAGCTTGTTGATCTTCATATTTATTTGAATTTGGAATAATACGAATACGAATCGCTGTATCATTCACAACGACTTGTGCCTGATCTGATTGAGGTTCTGCTTTCCCGATTTGATAAACTGTTACCATCATAATTAATGTTAATACTACGATAATTGTTGATTTCTGATTCATTCTAAACACCATCCCTTTCACCTGATACCTCATTATGGACAGTTTTCAAAAAATTATACGTAGTATTTCACAAAAATTATTTTTTATGCAAAACTTTTTGAATTTCTTCTAATGAAATGGCTCCTTCTCGTAAAATTTTAAATTCACTCGTCGTGCAATCTAAAATAGTTGAGGGAATTTGTGCTTTCGTTTCTCCATCATCAAAGACATAATCCACACGATGAATAACTGGATTATCCACATCTACCCTTGTTGGGCTTACTTCACCTGAAACATTGGCACTTGTTGTTGCCAATGGACCTAATTCACTTAATAACTTTAAAGCTAATGGATGATCAGGAATTCTAACTCCAATTGTCTGTTTTCCACGCGTAATCTCATTAGATAAAGGCATATAACAATTTAAGATTAACGTTAATCCTCCAGGTAAAAACGCATCAATCAACTTTTTAACTTCTACTGATAACGGACCTACAATTTTCTCTAACTGTTCTTCATTTGCGCATAAAACAATTAAAGACTTTTCTGTTGGGCGATTTTTAATTTCAAAAATTTTATCTAAAGCATTTGGTGAATGAATACTAGCTCCTATTCCATAGACTGTATCCGTTGGAAAAACAATCACATCTTCTTGGGTAATCATCGCTAACGCTTCACTTAATTGATGACTTTGATAAATCATGCATTTACAAATCCTTTCTATAAAAAGAAGGATGTCATAGGACATCCCCTTTCTCTTATCCTTCCCTAAAAGGAAATTAATTTTCTATATAGAAACCCAAATGTATTTCACATTTCTAGGCTAAATCTTAGTTATTAATGATAATAGTCATGCGGTCTTTCCCATTTAAGTCTTTTAATGTTTCAAACTTAGAGTTAGGAAAATGTTGCTTCACTAATTCCGCCATTGCTTCTTTATGGTTATATGCATGTTCAAATGCAATAATATTTTTCTCATTTACAACTTTATGAGCATCTTTTAAAATTTGACGATAGAATTTTAATCCATCTTCTCCACCAAATAACGCTAAGTGTGGTTCATTATCTTTAACAAGTGGATCCACATCTTCAGTTAATGGAATGTATGGAGGATTTGATACTAGGATATCAAACTTTAATCCGCGTTCAATTAATGGTTGTAACATATCTCCTTGATGGAATGTTACATTTGCTCCTAAATTAGAAGCATTTTGTTTCGCAACTTCTAAAGCGGCCTCTGATAATTCAGTCACCGTTACTTCCATATTCGATTCTTCAACTGCTAAAGTAACACCAATCGCTCCACTTCCTGTTCCTACATCGACGACCTTAACAGGGGCACCATCAAATACATCATCATAAGTTGATAAGACATTAGCCACTAATTCTTCTGTTTCAAAGCGTGGGATTAAGACATCATCATTGACAATAAATTTATGTCCAAAGAATGTTTCGTATCCCATAATGTGTTGAACAGGAATATTTTGTTCAACGTATGTTTTAACACAGCGCTCAAATTCTTCAACTTGTTCCGCTGGTACTTGCATATTCATATCGGCTAAAATTTCATAACTTTCTTTCCCAGTTACATGCATTAATAATAATTTAACAGCCGAATCTTCTTTTCCATTTTCAAGGGCGTAATCTTCAGCCCATTTTAACAATTCACGCATTGTTTTCATCTTTATCACCGTCTTCTTAAAATCAACCATCATTTTACTCTAAAATGCTAAAACATGCAAATAAAATTTTTTACAACTTATCTTGGATTATTAGATATGAAAGCATACACTCACTCTGAAGAATATGAATCCTAATGATATAACTCTTTTCTATAATAAAGATGCACCTTCATTCTATTATGGAAAATATCCAATTTCTCATGGAACCATTTAGGATATGATACATATATTAGAATTAGATGTAGCAAGGAAATCAGTAGTTAAGTGTAAAACTCACACCACAATTTAGTTCATACGACTTTTATAATAAATAATCTTAACTTTTTTACATAAATTACGTTTAAAATTCATAGTACTGGTTCATAATATAATTGTCCGTAAGACGAGAACTTACGGGCATACTCTTCCCCCCCATATAAAACTTTATTTCATTACTCATTTCTCTCCCCAATTTTTAAAGTTTTATTTTTCATACTCTCTCCTTATAATTCTCTCCCAAAGTATTTAATACTTTAATCCCTCGATTATGGCAAAGACTTTTTCTGAGCCTACTCTCATCCCCCCAAAAAGAGAGACTCGAGGGAAGATGACAGTTCAATCCCCCCATTGAATTGTCATCACAATTAAGGCTGTAAAGGTTCCCCCCCCTTTACAGTTTCTCCTAATTTTTAAAAAAGCGCCCCTCCCCCGGGCGCTTTTTTCTATTTCTAGACTTATATAAATGAATTTTAGGATAACCATAAAGTAGAGAATAAATAAAAAATCTAACTTCATTTTGAAGTTAGATTTTTTATTTAATGTCATTAGTCTTGAGCAGCTAATTTACGTTTTTGTTCTTCTGTAATTAAAGCTTCAACAACTGGCTCTAATTTACCTTCCATAACGCGGTCTAACTGTTGGATAGTGAATCCAATACGGTGGTCAGTGACGCGGTTTTGTGGATAGTTGTAAGTACGGATTTTTTCAGAACGTTCACCTGTTCCGATTTTAGAACGACGTTCTTCACCTTCAGCCTCTAAACGCTCTTGTAAGATTGAATCATAGATACGAGCTTTTAATACTTTTAAGGCATTAGCTTTATTTTCGTGTTGTGATTTTCCGTCCTGACATGATACAACGATTCCAGTTGGAACGTGAGTTAAACGTACCGCTGATTTAGTTGTATTTACTGACTGTCCTCCAGGTCCTGATGAACAGAAAGTATCAACACGGATATCATTCATACTTACTTCGATATCTACATCTTCAGCCTCTGGCATAACTAAAACAGTTGCTGTTGATGTGTGGATACGTCCTTGAGATTCAGTGGCAGGGACACGCTGTACACGGTGTGCTCCTGATTCATATTTCATGTGAGAGTATACACTTTCACCTGAGATCATGAACTCAACTTGTGACATCCCTCCAGATTCAGAGTAGTCAACGTTCATGACTTGAATTTTCCATCCTTTTATCTCAGCATATTTTGTATACATACGGTATAAGTCTGATGCGAAGATATTTGCTTCATCTCCACCCGCAGCTCCACGGATCTCAACGATTACGTTTTTCTCATCGTTTGGATCTTTAGGAATTAATAAGATTTCTAAACGCTCTTCTAATTCTGGAAGGCGTGGTTTTAACTCTTCTAATTCCATTTCAGCCATTTCACTAATTTCTGGATCAGAGTCTTTTGCCATTTCTTTTAAATCTTCAATTGAAGCTGCAATTTCTTTATATTCAGTATACACATTAACTGTCTCTTCAAGACCACGTTGTTCTTTTGATAATTCAGTTAATTTTTTAATATCAGTAACGATTGCAGGATCAGCCATCATTTCGTTAATTTTTTCATAACGCTCTAAGATTGCCTCTAAACGTTCAAACATAGTCGAATCCTCCTCTAATTGTTCATTCCTAATTATAATATAAGTCAAACGTATCGTCAAAATGTGTTTTATGTAAAACGCATCTTAAACTTAGATGTTTTTTACTAGACGTCTGGGATGTGAGCTGACTCTGGAACATTAACCAGATTTTCGAATCGGCTGATTTCTTTTCTAAAGGCTAACTTAACTGTCCCGACAGCCCCACTACGGTGCTTCGCGAAAATAACTTCAACGATATTATCGTTTAATTCCGGATCCTTTTTATAGTAATCTTCACGATATAAGAAAGTAACGATATCGGCATCCTGCTCGATACTTCCTGATTCACGTAAGTCTGACATCATTGGTCGCTTATCTTCACGATTTTCAACCTGACGTGATAACTGTGATAAAGCAATAACCGGGATTTTCAACTCACGTGCCATCTCTTTTAACATACGTGAAATTTCAGAGACTTCTTGTTGACGATTCCCACCGTTAGCCTTGCTACCAGAAAGTAACTGTAAGTAGTCGATCATTACTAATCCAAGACCTTTTTGTTGATGAAGTTGTCGACATTTTGCTCGCAATTCTCCAACACGAATACCAGGTGTATCATCGATATAAATGCCTAAATTACTTAATACATCGGTGGCAATTTTCAATGAACGCCAATCCGCCCCTTCTAAATTCCCAGTTTTTAAACGATGCGCTTCAATTCGTCCTTCGGCACTAACTAAACGGGATACGAGCTGATCGGCCCCCATCTCTAAGCTGAAAATGGCAACATTCACATGATTTAGCTTGGCCACGTTTTGCGCAATATTTAAGGCAAATGCGGTTTTCCCCATCGCAGGACGGGCAGCAACGATAATTAAGTCGTTATTTTGAAGACCCGAAGTCATATTATCAAGTGCGGTAAATCCAGTTGTTAATCCAGTTACTTCACCTGTTGATTGAGATAAACGCTCAACGTTTTTAATAAAGTCAATGATGACATTATCGATTTGTTTAAAATCAGACCCTTGATTTAATCGAGCTAAGCCTGAGAATTGTTGCTCAGCCGTATCAATTAAATCTTGAGTTGATGTCTCTGGATCATATCCTTGCTCAATTAGACTTTGAGCACGATTAATGATTAAACGTGAAATTGATTTTTCTAAAACAATCTCGACATAATGCTCTGTATGTGCTGTCGTTGCGACACTTTCGTAAATCGTTAAGATGTACTCCACACCACCAATTTCAGCAATACGTTTATGATCTTGAAGATACGCTGTAACTGTTGTCACATCGACCCCAATATTTTGGTCCAATAGGATCAGCATCGTTTCATAAATAATGCGATGACGATGATGATAAAAATCATCTGGCTGTAATTTGAGTTTGACATCCTCACACACCTTTTCATCGAGCAACATGGCCCCAAGAATAGCTTGTTCAGCATCGGTGCTATGAGGCATCTGACGATTTGGCGATTCTAACATGGGATACCCAACTTTCTAACGTTAATCTATCATAACCTCTTATTTTTCTTTGATTTGAACTGAAATAGTTGCGACTACTTCTGGATGTAAATGAATTGGAACACGTGCCATTCCTAATCCACGGATTGGTTCTTCTAAATCCATTTTACGTTTATCTAATTTGATTCCGAATTGTTTTTGGAACTCTTCAGCAATTGCTTTTGTGCTAACTGAACCAAACACACGCCCGTTATCTCCTGATTTTACTTTAACAATCACTGTTTTTTGTTCTAAATCAGCTTTTAACTTTTTGGCTTCTTCTAAGCGTAACTCGGCTTGTTTTTCTTCTTCCGCTTGTTGAGCTTTTAATTTATTCATATTTCCTGGCGTTGCATCCATCGCTTTATTTTGTTTAATTAAGAAGTTCGCAAAACCATTTGGAAAATCTTTAACTTCACCTTTTTTACCTTTACCTTTAACATCTTCTAACATAATTACTTTCATTTAGACTCACCACTTTCTTCTAACTCTTTAACAATAACTTCTTTTAATTGTAAAACAGCATCTTGTGTACTGCTACTACGCATTTGTGTTGCTGCATTATTTAAATGCCCACCACCACCCAGTTGTTCCATTAACACTTGAACATTCACATCACCTAGTGAACGAGCACTAATTCCAATGTGCTGCTCATCAATACGTGAAATTACGAATGACGCCTTAATATTTTGAACATTTAACAACTCGTCGGCTGTTTGAGCAATTTGAACTTTTTCAAGCACCATCTCATCATCTGCACAAGCAATAATAAACTCATCTTTAAAGATTTCTGCTCGTTCAATGAGATGTGCCTTACTATAATAATTCTCAAGCGGCGTTCGGAGCAATTGCTGAACTAACTTCTCTTCCGCTCCTTTTTGTTTTAAAATAGCGGCCGTTTCATACGTTCGTCGTCCCGTATGATACGAGAATCGACGCGTATCAACAATAATTCCCGCTAACATAATCGAAGCTTCTAATGGCGTCATTTTAATTTTCTGTGAATAGTAATCGAACATATCCACAACTAATTCGACCGTTGATGAGGCATAAGGCTCCGCAAACGAAAGCACCGAATCAATCACATCAACGCCTCGTCGATGATGATCAAAGACAGCGACTTTCTTAGCACGCGGTAAAAGTGCTGGCTCTATCACCATTTTTGGATCCTGCGTATCCGCAACTACTAGTAACGTATTTTTGGTCATTAATTCAATCGCTGCTTCACTTGAAATGAAATACTTTTTCAACTTTTCATCTTTTAAAATTTCATCAACAAAATTTTTAGCTGTTTTATCTAGCTCCTCCTGCTTTAAAACAATGTAAGCTTCTTTCTTTGAAGCAATTCCCATTCGTAATAATCCGATACTGGCTCCAATCGCATCCACATCCGGATAACGATGTCCCATAATAATGACACGTTCACTATCACGAACTAAACGCTCATAAGCTTGTGCATTCACACGCGCACGAACACGATTACGTTTCTCAACTGGATTTGTTTTTCCACCGTAGAATAAAAACTTATCATCACTTGCGATTTTAATCGCTACTTGATCCCCCCCACGGCTTAGTGCTAAATCTAACATATAATTCGCACGTTGTCCAAGTTCAGAAAAACTATCGTATCCAGTTGCTAACCCGATACTAATCGTTAACATAATATCTTTTTCTTTAGCTGCTTCGCGAACCTTATCAATAATCGTAAATTTCGTCTCGCGAAGTTGCTGTAACACCTCGTACGGCATCATTAAAACAAAACGGTCACTAGCTGTCGTCCGAATATAGATTTTATGCTGATCGGCCCACTGCATAATAATCGAAATGATTTTTCCATAGAATTCACTTTTTTCTTGTTCATTTAAATTATGAAAGACCTCGTCATAATTATCCATCACAAGAACTCCAACGACCGGCTGTTCATTGATATATTTTCGTGATAACTCCGTATACTCTGTATAATCTGTAAAATACATCAATCGTTCATCTTTCATATGTAACACTTGATACGTCTGTTGATTAACAGTTATCTTAAATGATTCCTCATCACCAAGCGATCGATTATAGAGTTGTTCACTTAAATCCTTTAACACTTTATCATGTAAATCTTGATTAAAAACCCGCTTTAAATACGCATTAAACCAAACAATTTCATAAGCTTCATCATAAAGTAAAATCCCCATCGGTAATTGATTAAACGCCGTTTCCCCTGCATGCTTGACACGATACGAAATCGATTCAATCTTCTTTAGCGTATCCGCCTTATAGTGAAAATAAGCATTCACACGATAGATAGCATCTCCTACAAAATATAAGAAGATGATTAGAGAGATCACATCAGATTGATAATAAGCATAAATTCCAGTCACTACTAAAGAAACAATAGAAATCACCAGATATCCAAGATGATCTTGATATTCTTCTAACCATTTCCTAATCTTTTTCACCATTACCACCTACCTTTCATTACGATTTTTTAACAGCAAATCGCTCACGGTAATCGAACAACGCATCCATCACCCCGAGCACCGAAATAAACATTGAGAAGCTAGACATTAACGCAAAAATAATAATAAAAGTTCCAAATCCTCTCTTATTACGAGATCTAAAATAAGACATTGCCACCACAATCCCCTGTAATAAGAATAACGTGTTTAAAAGCATAATGACATTCATTAATACAACATTTAATGCATGATTTGGAATAAATACAATCGCCACTTGACTAATTAATAAAGTTACTGCTAATTTCGCCCCTAATTGGAAACGGTGAATACTTCCACGTCTAGTAACTTCATAATTCATACGTTTAAGAACGGTAGTTGCAACCGTATCACTTAAAAACGCTGAAGCTAATCCCATTAACATAAGAATCGTTGGTAATAACGTCGTCATCATTGTACTAACCATATTTTGAACTGGTAACAGCATCTCAGCGTTATTCGCTGGTAAAAAAGCTGACATAGCTTCAAGCATCCCATTCATTTCATCCGCCATTTGTGCCATGGATTCTTGGAGATTTAATCCTGTAACCACATAAGTTAAAATTGGAAACGAAATGACTGATACAATTGCTGCATTTAAAAGACGTTGCCAATACGGCCATTTCTTTATAATCCCAATACCAATCAGAGCACCCATCAACCCATAATTCAAGGTTGTAACTAGTCCATAAACTGAGCCAAATAAAAATGTTCCAATAAAGCACCCAATCAATAACCATAACACATCTCGAACTCGATTTGTCGTGACTGAATAAACAATGAGTGGAATAGGTAATAAAATCGACATGATTGTCGGCAAAACTCCAATATTATATAAAACAAAAAAGACCATATAAATGGCTAGCATAATTGCCGCGTTAACAAGCGACTTCGTCTTCATCTAAAAGACCCCCTTCATAAATGCCAATTAACGTCTCTATTATACCACAATTTGAGCTGAATATATATTCACTTATATAGGGGCACAGCCACATTTTCATTTTAAATGGACGTCTATAAAAATTTTTATCTTTTTCTAGCAACTATTCCTTTTGCTCATTCAAAAAAGATTCATCTGAATAAACTATTATTGAAATGAGGGTTCAATAAACAAATCTTCATTTCACCTGTTAGATTCTAAACTAAAAATCAAATCCTTCATCACCATATAAATCCAAACTAAAATACACAATCAAATCTAACAGTTTCTTGATCAGACCATTAACTAATCCCACAATAATATAACAAATCCTCCATCTTATTGTTTTCTGTCATCATTCCTTTATCACATAACTTATTTCATAAAACATCATCAAATTAACATTCCTCCATTCATAACTTCATCATCACTCATTTATCTCATCTATCATCTTTAACATTCATACGTTTGATCAAGACATCTGAATATTTGAAACTTAATACACTCTTCTTATTATAGCCCATTCACTGCTACACTAAACAACACACCTTCCGAGCAAAATGAACTTCACTCATCATTATAACATCACACTACTTGTTTACGTCAGCTTTTAACCACTACTCATTCACACACTCCAGTCACAACCTATACCAATACATCAACCTTTAAACTAATACAAACATCCACTATCAGAATACATTTATACACATCCTTACCTCACAATCCGTACATTCAAACTACAATCCCTACTAACTAGCCAGTTTTATATACACCACACTTATACCAAAACAAACTTCCTTCCTAACAATATACTTATACACATACTTACCACATAATTCGTACATTCCAACCACATTTTGTACTAATCCACCAGTTTTACATACAGTACACTTACACTAAAAAAATATATTCATTTTTACCTCAAAATTCACACATTCAAACTAAATATCCTCCTAATCACTCAGTTTTAAACCCATCACATCTAAAACAAAATTCCCCAAACCCTTCAGCACATTTAAAGCATAGGATTTCTAATATAATCGTCACTCACTCCAACCAAAAACACAGCCCTTATCATAACAGTATAAAACCACACTTATACTCATTCTTCCCATCCACTATGAAACATGATAAAACTATGGCCTAGTATATAAAGCAAAAATACATTAAATATCGAACTAGTAATTGTACATTTACTCTATTAAAAACTCTTCTAACATTTATCATACATTCACTATCCTCATTCAACTAATCCGCAGAATCTTCATTCCTTAAACTCATCTATCTGTTGAAACACTGTATCCTCATTATCATTACAATCACTCTATTAACATTGCAAATCTCTATCATCATCTTAGCAACCATTACATCTACACACTTACTTATCACTCATCCTCACCATTTAATTACTAGCATTCAAATTAATTAATATAGCTCTGTATTCGGTACAATCTCATCACAATCTAACTTCAAATATTCAGATTTATTAAATTATTTATCTCTGAATTCTTCATTTAACTTCAACCTCCAATACCATTTAAAAAGATAAAATTCTCCTATTTATCTTCTAACCTCAACTAGTGATCATCATCTCATCCTCAATACCGAGATAAATAACGATTCATTTAAATCATACTATCCACTTTTATAACAAAAGAGGACCTCTTTCAGGTCCTCTTTCCTATTTTAACGTTAAAATTAACTTCACTTCTTGTTCTTCCTCACCTGTCGATAAATATTTAAATCCTATACTCTCATATACATACTTCGCTACCGTATTATCCATTTTATAGGTCGTCACTAAAGAAGTTACATTCTGCTACTCTTTTCCCCATAAAATAAAACTTCCTTACCATATCCATTTCCTTGATAGGCCTCATCAATCATAAATTCCCTAAATTTTAAATTTCCTCATAAAAAACACTTAATTTTTTTAGGTATAGGTATATAATTAGAAGTGTAGTTATTTCATTATAATGTTTTATGAGGAGTGAAGAAGATGGAAAAAAACAATTCTTATAACCCATTTCGTTTATTAAGTGATGCCCACTTAACAGAAGACATGAGTTGCTGTACAGATACTTACTTATTAGATCGCTCAACAATGAAAGTTGAACCATGTGAAGTAATTGCTAATGCTGAGCAAGCAAAAGAAGAAGAAAAATAATTAACAAGAACAGGACACTCATCCTGTTCTTTTTTTACCTAATTTTATCCACATGATAGCATAAATTACTCATATGTAGAAAGAATCTTAAACACCTAGCGTAAGCTTTATATCAACCTTTCTCATCATTGAAATGTACACCCCAATGAATAGGTGACTGTCAAAATCAAGACATTTATCCCGCATGTACATCCTAATTTACAGCTGACTGTCTTTTCGCTCCTAACAAAAAGGAATATTTTCGAGCTCTCTCAATTACTAAGCATATAACATCTTTTTTCATCATAAATTACAATATGAATCATCATCATAAGAGTAGTAATCGTTAGATCTTAACTACCAAACTATAAATAGTGTTACTTTTATCATCACCTACAGTATCCACATTAACTTCTTGGCCCAAAGGAGTAAAAGAACTATTACGCATACCTTTAAATTTAGTTTGTTCCTAAAATATCACTTCAACTCTCACCTCAGATAAAAAGTATGAATAACTTCTTACCTAAGTGAGAGTCACCTACGGTGTACAGTTTAACTACGCCATCAAAGATGACTAGATGAGCCAACAAAAAAACCACCTTCAATTGAAGGTGGCGTTAAAACTTGAATATTTTTAATAATTGGGCCCTGATGCAAATATCTCTGTTGCGAGATTCGCCAGAAGAAACGAATGTTTCTTTTACATCGTCTGACGAATAATAAAGGTTAGCTTATGTTTTATAAAAAAATGGCGCGAAAGTCCGCGCCACTCTGTAAACAATGTGTTATTACTATTCAGCAGAGAATGGTAATAATGCCATGTGACGAGCACGTTTAATAGCAACTGTTAATTCACGTTGGTATTTAGCGCTTGTTCCTGTTACACGACGAGGTAAGATTTTTCCACGATCAGATACGAAACGTTTTAATAAATCTACATCTTTGTAGTCGATTTTCGTAATTTTGTTTGTAGTGAAATAGCAAACTTTACGACGACGACGTCCTCCACGACGGAATTGAGCCATGATAGTTCCTCCTAACATCTTTTAAAATTATTTTTTATATGTTATTTAAAAATTAAAATGGTAAATCATCATCAGAAATATTAATAGTTGAGCTGAAATCTGGCTCATTATTAAATGATTGCGATGGATTTCCGAAGCCTTGATCCATACTTGGTGCTCCTCCGAAAGGATTTCCACCAAAGCCATTTGATGCTGGCGCTTGTTGTTGGAATGATGGCGTACCACCGTATCCACCTCCAAAGCCTCCACCAAAGTCTTGTGATGGTTGAGCTCCAAAGTTTCCTCGATCAGCAGATGCAGAGCGTGGTTCTAAGAACTGTACGCTATCGCACACAACATCTGTTGTATAACGCATTGATCCATCCTGAGCCTGATAGCTACCTGTTTCAATACGTCCTTCCACTCCAATAAGAGATCCTTTACGTAAAAACTTCGCCATATTCTCAGCTTGACCGCGCCATGCAACACAGTTAATGAAATCTGCTTGGCGTTCTCCATTTTGACTAGTGAAAGTGCGATTAACCGCAATACTGAATCGCAAGTTTGCGATCCCATTAGTTGTATACTTTAGTTCTGGATCACGAGTTAATCGCCCTACTAAAACAACGCGATTAATCATTTATACCACCCTCACTTAGTACATTAAAATCTTATTCTTCTTCTTTGATAGCGATGTAACGGATAACATCTTCGCTGATTCCAGCTAAACGATCGAATTCGTTTTTAGCTTCGATTGAAGAGTTAACTGTCATTACTACGTAGTAACCTTTTGTGAAATCTTCGATAGCGTATGCTAAATCACGCATACCCCACTCTTTAGTTTCAACGATTTCCGCACCCATGTTAGTGAACATGTTTTGGAAGTTAGCGATTACTGCTTTGCGTCCTTCTTCTTCTAAGTTAGGACGAACGATGTACATAATTTCGTATTTTCTCATTATATTGCACCTCCTCTTGGTCTAGACGGCCCATATGCGGGCAAGGAGTAATAGTCTTATTACTCACAGTCATATATTATAGCACAGGTGTATCTACTATAGCAAGTTAAAAAAAGATGTTATAATTTAATAATCCATCCACTTTTTAAAATTAAATCGGCACGCCAAGTAGCGTGCCGATTTTTTGATTCACCACTAGAATCTAGTTGTAGGTATCATGACAAGTTTTAGTAGCTACCTAATGACGAATCATATATAGTATGATTTAATTAACCAAAATTTATTCAATTTAAATGAATTTTTTTATACATTGAAACGGAATAACATAACATCTCCATCTTGAACGATGTATTGTTTTCCTTCTAAACGATAACGTCCCGCTTCACGAGCTGCTTGCTCTGAACCGTATTTTACTAAATCATCGTAAGAAACAGTTTCCGCGCGGATAAATCCACGTTCGAAATCACTATGAATGATTCCTGCACATTGAGGAGCTGTCATTCCTTTAATGAATGTCCAAGCGCGAACCTCTTGCACCCCAGCTGTGAAGTAAGTTGCTAATCCTAATAAATCATAAGCTTCGCGAATTAATTGATCTAATCCACTTTCTTTGATTCCTAATTCTTCTAAGAATGCCGCTTTTTCTTCATCTTCTAATTGAGAGATTTCTTCTTCGATACGTGCACATACTTTAATGACTTTTGCACCTTCACGATCAGCATACTCTTGTAATGCTTTCACGTATTCATTATCTTCTCCAGCCATTAAGTCATCTTCACCAACGTTAGCCACATATAAAATTGGTTTTAACGTTAATAATTGTAAATGTTTAATGGCTTGGATATCATCTTCATCTAATTCTAAAGCACGAGCAGGTAATTCTTGATCGAATCCAGCTTTTACTTTTTCTAAAACAGCTTGCTCAGCTTTAGCAGCTTTATCTCCTGATTTTGCTTGTTTTGCTAAACGTCCTAAACGACGATCGACTTGCTCCATATCCGCTAAAATTAACTCTAAGTTAATAACTTCAACGTCACGAATTGGATCAACTGAACCTTCAACGTGAATGATGTTTCCATCTTCGAAACAACGAACCACTTGAGTGATCGCATCTACTTCACGAATGTTAGCTAAGAATTTGTTTCCTAACCCTTCTCCATTACTTGCCCCACGCACTAATCCAGCGATATCTGTAAATTCAAAAGTTGTTGGAACAGTCTTTTTAGGACTAACTAATTCTGTTAATTTATTTAAACGCTCATCCGGAACTTCAACCACACCTACGTTTGGGTCGATTGTCGCGAATGGATAATTAGCTGCTTCAATTCCAGCTTGAGTAATTGCATTGAATAAAGTTGATTTCCCGACGTTTGGTAAACCAACGATTCCAGCTGTTAATGCCAATGTCTTCACGTCCTTTTTATCGTATAATATCGTTACTATTTTACACTATTTTTATCACTTTAGCAAAACGAACTCACATTCTGACATCTTTTTCTCTTAAACTTCATATAATGATTATAAATCAAGTGAAAGGATGTGGACTCATGACACAAATTAATTTCTCAGTCAAAGGCTTAATTGTACGGAACCATGAATTTTTAGCCCTCCATAAAGTCAGTTCGCGCTGTGAATACTTTGATCTTCCAGGAGGAAAGATGAAACAAAATGAAAGTGCCGAAGAAACGTTGCGTCGAGAAATATTAGAAGAAACCTCCCTCTTAGTCAGACCCATCCGATTACTACATCAATGGGACTTTATAAACGACGACTACTTAATTATGGGCGTCATTTACTTATGTGAAATTATTGAAGGTGAGATTAAGCTATCTAACGAGCACGACTACTATGAATGGTTACCCTTAAATGAAGATTCTATTCCATTATTAACGCCATCATTAGCACAGTCCATCTCTCATTTAAATTTTGAAAAAATCTAAAAACTCCCAAACGATGTCGGGAGTTTTTTTAGATAGCGCCTTTAATTAAAATAAATTAAAATACCAATTTAACAACGATGAACCATAAAATAAACAAAGATAAGACGCAATCGCAATAAAAGGTCCGAAGCCCAGTGGCTTCGTCTTATCTTCCATAAACATTAACATATAAATTAAAGCAAAAACTGCTGCTAAAAATAATGATAGGAATGTGCTAGAAATCCCTAAGACAAATCCAATAACAGCGTATAACTTAATATCTCCACCACCAAGCGCCTCTTTCTTAAACAGAAATTGTCCCAATAAACCAACAGCATATAACGTCAGAAAACCAACGCCCCCTCCTATTAAACCTGATACTAAATCATACTGTGGATAAATAATATAAAGGATAAGAAGCACCGCACTGAAAAATAGAAGCACTTTGTCTAAAATCAACTGATAATAAATGTCCGATACGGTGATAATAATGAGCATCGATAAAAAAGCCCACGCCACATAAATTTCACCCGTCGTGAATCCTTCAAATCCATAGAACCAAACAGGAAACACAAATAAAAGTCCAGCAAAAATTTCCGATAACAAATAAATCGGCTTAATCTTCATTCGACATGAGCGACACTTTCCACCTTGTAAAACGTAAGAAAGCACTGGCATTAACTCATAAAATGTGAGTTCGTGAGCACACCCTGGGCAGCGGGAACGATCACTCACCCAATTCTCTCCAATCGGCATCCGATATCCAACCACGTGATAAAAAGAACCTAAAGTAGATCCGAGAAAAAAAATTAATATATATATTATTAACATTTGACACTCTCCTCTCTGTATATCTTCATATACGCTATCTAACATTAATTTCATTTTTAATTGATTCCTATATTTAATTTTTTTACCTCTTTTTGTAAATATTATTTAAATTTGTGGATAAACTAAATCTCGAGGTGAAGTTATGAGATTATGTGAGATGTTATCCACTTTTTTTAGATCTAAATATACGCGTGTGACCACGATTATTTGTGTTGAACTGGTCGCGATTCTTTGTTTAACCGTTTATCAATATTTTAAATATTTGCCTGCTCCAGACATTAATGTGAATACGACCATTACGTTTTATGATGCGGATGGTGAAGTCTTTTTAGAGAAGACGTATCCGAAAGATCAACACTGGGTTAGCCTAAATGAGATTTCTCCGTATGTGATTAATGGTTTCATTGCAACTGAGGATCGGAACTTTTATGACCATTTCGGATTCGACCCGCTTCGAATAGCCAAAGCTTTGGTAACCAATATTACAACTGGAACTCGCTCACAGGGGGCATCAACGATTACTCAACAATACGCTCGTAACCTTTATTTAAGCTTTGAAAAAACATGGTCTCGTAAAATTAAGGAAGCTTTTTATACGCTTCGGCTTGAGTTAAGTTACGATAAAGACACGATTTTAGAAGGTTATTTAAACACCATTAACTTTGGCCACGGGAATTATGGCATTGAAGATGCTTCACTTTATTACTTTGGAAAGCATGCCAGTGAGCTCACATTGGCTGAAGCCTCCGTTTTAGTTGGAATTCCAAAAGGACCTAGCTACTACTCCCCAATTAGTCATCCTGAAAATTCAGCCAAACGTCAAAAAATCGTCTTAAATTCGATGCTGGCCGAAAATTATATTAATCAAGAAGAATATGATGAGGCCATGAATACTGAAACAGTCGTCATCGGTGAATACCCAGAAGACATTGATTACGATGCGCCATACTACGTAGATGCGGTGTTAACCGAAGTGGACAAACTCTTAGTTGGTCAAATAAGCTCTTACCGTAACTTAAATATTTACACCACATTAGACCGTGATATTCAAACCTATGTGAACGAAGCCATTCAAGAGAATGTGACAGATCAAGAGGTTCAAACTGCCGTTATTGTCATCGAACCTTCTACCGGGTACGTTAAAGCTCTGAGTGGCGGTAATGATTATGAGACCTCTCAGTATAATCGAGCCCTTTATAGTGAACGTCAGATTGGTTCCTTAATGAAACCTTTCCTTTACTATGAGGCTTTAGAATATGGATTCAATCCATCCACCACCTTTATGAATGAGCCGACTACCTTCCCTTATAATGATGGAAAAGATACTTATACCCCAAATAATTATTCCAATGCTTATGCGTATTCTAACATTCCGATGGCCAATGCACTTGCCGTTTCAGATAATATTTATGCGGTTAAAACTCATACCTTTTTAGGGCTCAATGTTCTTCCCGAAACAACGAAACGTTTTGGGATTACAGCTGATATTCCTGAACTTCCATCGGCTGCACTTGGAGTCGAGCCGGTCAACATTATGGAAATGGCAGAGGCTTACAGTGTTTTTGCTAATAATGGGAAGTCTGTTGAACGAAAATTTATTACACAAATTACAGATGATCGTGGATTTTTAGTTTATTCAGACAAACCAACGGAAGGTGAGCAAATCTTAGATCCAACCAAGACCTATGTGATGAATGAAATGATGACAGGAATGTTTAATATGCAACAAAATAATCATCTTTCAGTCACAGGACTTTCCATTATTCCAAATTTAACTCATCAATACGCTGGAAAAAGTGGATCAACTAACACCGATTCATGGATGATTGGTTATACCCCAGAACTTGTAACGACGGTTTGGACCGGTTACGATCAAGGCCGGACATTAGATGGTGTTGAAGTCAATCGTTATGCTAAAAATATATGGTCACAAGTGATGGAAAACTCACTCAAAGAATCAGGGTCACAGTGGTTTGAAACACCTAAAGATGTCGTTGCGGTTAACGTTGATCCAACGACCGGTTATTTAGCTTCAGAGAACTGTCAGAAAAAAGTCACACTCTATTATGAAACAACTAATGTTCCAAGCACCGCTTGTATCGGACACCACCATGAAAGTGCCCTTGTGGATCATGAAGAATTGAGTAATGACTAATAGATACAAATCTTCAAGATAGAAAAAAAAGAAGCACCTTGAACAAAGATGCCTCAGACCTTCTATTTTGAAGTTTTTTTATTCTTCTCGACTACTTTTATTAGTAATCGACTCTTAAGTAAACATCTTTTTCTAACTACTTTAATGCGCCTTCAATTCCCCCTTTAGCTGATTTTGAAACCTCACTTAAGTGAAATAACTTCTCCGTTACGTTCTAAGATTAATGAGGCCACCATTCGTGATTTGAGTTTTCTTTTAATCGTGTAGTTGGTTTCATCTTCGATTAGCTTGACATTAGGGTGAAGCTTTTCTAATTGTTTGATAATACCTTCTTCTAATGCTCGTTTTAATAATTACAATAAATTTGAATTCTAATTGCTGTGATTAATACCAATAATAATCCCCCTACGTTGACAATTTTGTATAATAACTTTTAATTTTTATCATTTTACTATCATTCACTAACACTCTATGAACCATACTTCATATTAAATGAATTCTAACTATAGTTTAAATACCAACTGAAATGAGAAAAGCCAGAGGACAACTCCTCTGGCTTTTAAATGTTATTCAATACATTCCTTATTCATTAAAGGTTATTTCCGTCTGCGGGTTGAATAGTTTCTGATAGTGTTTTGGTTTGACCATCTTGAATAACTGTTAATTCAAGCTTATCTCCCTCGCGCATTAAATATAATTTCTTTCTAAATGCCATTGTATCTTCAACTTCTTCACCATTGATAGCTGTAATAATGTCTCCAGCTTTAAGCCCCATTTTTTCAGCAAGTCCACCTTCAAAGACTTCATAGATAAACACACCTGTTTTTTGATCAGTTGGAATCTTTAACATTTCTTTTAAACGATCTGGAATCATACTCATTTCTTGAATATAAACCCCTAATTGTGGACGACGAACTTCACCGTATGTCTCTAAATCTGTAATGATTGGAATTGCTACATAAGTTGGGATTGAGAATGACATTCCTTCAACTGAGCTCGTTGCAATTTTCATTGAGTTAATTCCAACAACTTTTCCATCTAAGTTGATTAAAGCTCCTCCACTATTCCCTGGATTAATCGCTGTATCCGTTTGTAAAACAGTCATTTCCCAATCATCACGGTTATCCCCATTTAAATCGACAGCAATAACACGATCTTGTCCTGAAACAATCCCTGATGTTGCCGATCCAGCAAAATCTAATCCTAATGGATTCCCAATGGCAATCACTGTTTGTCCCACTTTTAAATCTTCCGTATTTCCAAATTCAGCTACTGTTTCTACCTCAACACCACTTACTTTTAATACAGCTAAATCTGTATAAATATCACTACCAACTAAAGTAGCCTCAGCACGTTCTCCATTTGAGAAAACAACTTCAAAATAATCTCCATTGTCAACCACGTGTTGATTCGTCACGATATAAGCATCACTACCATCTGTTTTATAAATAATTCCTGACCCTTCACCTTGAGTCGTATTACGAATGAAGTTAACAACTCCAACAATTGCTGGTGATACTTTATTAATCGCTTCAATACGTGCTTCTTCTTGTGTTACCACTTCACGTTCAACGACATTTTGCACAATTTGAGTATTCCCCTGTGAATCAGTAGTTTGAGTAAATCCAGAGTTTACATTTTGATTATCACTCTTATCATGATAATAATTAGCAATAAAGAAGACACTCCAAGCTGTGACTAATACAACTAGTAATGTATAAATCACTTTACCCATATTAAAGTTTTTCATTTCATCATCAACCTTTCAAAATTTTATGTCATCTTAAATAAGGTACAAGCATTTGCTGTCGTCTGTTCACAGACCCTTTCATATGGTAAATCCTTTAGTTCTGCAATTTTCTTTGCCACTAATGAGACATAAAATGGCTCATTACGTGTTCCACGATGCGGATGCGGTGTTAAATATGGAGCATCAGTTTCCACTAATAAATGTTCTAATGGAATTTCAGTTGCAACTGCCTGTGGACGACGACCATTCGTAAATGTGACAGGCCCACCAAGTGAAATCTTGAAATTTAAGTCAATAAATTGACGTGCCATTTCTACACTTCCACTATAACAGTGCATCACCCCACCTACCGTGTGAGCATCATGAGCTTTTAAAATTTCTAACGTATCGGCAATTGATTCACGCGTATGAATAACGAGTGGCTTATTCACTTCTTGAGCTAATTTAATTTGTCGAATGAACACTTCTTTTTGTAAATCAACCGGTGACGTATCCCAATGATAATCAAGTCCGCATTCACCAACAGCCACGACTTTCGGATGTTTGACCTGTTCAACTAATTCCGAAAACAATTCTTCCGTTAAATAGATGGAATCCACTGGATGCCATCCCACAGTGGCGTAAATGAAGTCATATTGTTCCGCTAATTCAATGGCGCGTCGATTAGAGCGTTGGTCATATCCAACAACGAGCATGCGTGTCACGCCCTCATTCTTCGCGCGTTCCATGACTTCTAGTAAGTCTTGGGCATATTTCTTATCATTTAAATGTACATGAGTATCAAAAAGCACGTTATCACCTATCTTTAAAAGTAATCACTCATTATATTTTCCGCCATTTCCAATTTTATCATACATCAAAATGTCGGACATTTTATGATATTGATTTAGAAATCTTGTGGAAAAATAAGTGTTATTTTCATTATAACAAAAAATAATTAAAATAAGGATAAAGTAGAAAAACAAGACATTAAAATCCAAAATTTATATTGTTCTAAAATGATTAAAATATAAAAAAACCTTAAAAAGTCGCAGTTGCGACTTTTTTAAGGTTCTTTATAAATACTAAGGAAATCACTAAAAAAATCATTGAAAAGATATACATCGCATCAATTCCTAAGTAATCAATAATTACCCCACCTACCATTAAACTTATAGGTGTTGTAATAGAAGAAATCATAGTAAATAATGACATCACTCTTCCATAAAAATCAGCATGAACTAATTGTTGTAAACTTACCATGATTGGAACATAGAATAAAACATTAATACTACCTGAAATCACAAATACTAAGAATAAAACAATTAAAAATCCTAAATATGAAACAACATCAATCAATAATAAATGAAAAATGCCCCATTGAAAGACTAAAGTTATCATTAAAATAAATAAAGAGATTTTCATTATTTGAAATGTTTTATCTTTAAAATAATTTTGTGACAATAACAATGAACCAACTACTCCTCCTAAAGCCATTGCCACGTATAAGTAAGATAAATGCATTTCATTTGCTTGTAACTGTTCACTCATCAAATAAGGAACTAACACGGATTGAATCGGACCAAGTGCTAAATTCTTCAAGTTGATTATCACTAATAAAAAGACAATAGCTTTATTTTGAGAAATTATATATCCAAATCCTTCCTTAAACTCTTTTAACACTTGACTTTTACTTTCACTTACCGTTTCTTCAATTGAAATAAACCTTTCCGTAATTCCTGAAATAATAAATGAAATTCCATTAATAAATACGATGATAATAGGTCCAATCCAAGCATATAGAACACCGGCCACTAACATCCCAATAACATCTTTAATTCCATACATTAACGACATCAATGAATTGGCTTTCATTAATTTATCACATTCTACCGTTAATGGAATAATCGCCTGTGAAGCCGGTCCAAATAACGCTCCATTCATTGCACTAATAATAGAAGTCACACATAACCCAATCATTAAAAGTGTATGGTCTTTCATAAACACCATCATCATTCCGCACAATAAAAAAGTACATCCACGAATCAAGTCTGTCCAATAAATAATTTTAACTCGTGATAATCGATCGACCCAGACCCCACCAAAAGGGGCTAATAAAATCCACGTAACTCCTCCTACCACCCCATACAAAGATAACATGAATGCAGAGTGTGTGATATCTAAAATATATAATCCAATCGCAAAATTAAATAACACATCTCCTATACTCGAAACTAATGCTCCAAAAAAGACTAAACGAAAATTTTTATTCTCTTTTATTAAATTCATCCCTCTCACCTCAAGTGCCATTATAATACAGCTCACCTTCACTTGCACTATATCGATGTTGTGAATAACCTATAAGAAATCACTCACTTAAACCCTTATTTAACCATCATATTTCTCATAAATGACCTTTTTCTAATAATTGAACAACCTCTTTATATTGCCGCTTAGATAAGTAGTAAGATTTAAGGAGTGAAAATACCCATTCATCCATAAATAGAAAGCGACTGGTTCCTTGTTTATAATGCCTAATTAAACTAGTTAAATCATCTATAGCAACTTCTCCATCTGTTAATCCAAAAATCATTAATCCTAGTGTGGGCTTCATCTCTTCTAAACCTTGATCATAAATATCCAATAAATCAGACATCTGTCTGTTTGAATCTACTAATTTTATCATTAATTGATGAATATCAAAAATTGGCCACGTCACACCTAAATAATCTTTTAATTGTTTTATTTCATTTAAACAAATTTTAACTAAATCTAATTCATTCCGTGAGTAGTGAATAAATGTCTTAGTTAACCAGGGAGTAACAGCTAAATCTAGACGATTCATTTTTTTAGCAAATGAAATGGCACGTTCACATCGTTCTATAGCATCAACGATGCTTCCTGTTTTATAAGCTAATATCCCTTGAAATTCATACAATCCAATCATACTAATTAGATTTCCTTCTTGTAAATAACGTCGTTTAGCTTCCATAACAGCTTGATAAGAATCAAAGTAGTTCCCGCGTTTATAACTTATAATTCCAAGTAATTCATATAAACGTCCCGTTTCTACATACTGTCTAGCTAACTCAAAATACTGCTTGGCTTGTTCATAATTATGATAAAAGTACAGCGCATCAATGCCTTGATAAAAATAAAACTTATAACATTGGTCTTTACTTAACAAACCTTCAATAGAATTCAGTAAAAGACATGCTTCATTATAACAGTCACGTTCTAAAGAACCACATGTATAAGCTAATTTCACTAAATAATAATCCACAACTAATGGTGAATGAATGAATTTTGATTCGTTAACTTTCAATTTCTTAAATAGCTGTCCTGAATGAATAAATCCATTTAAGTTCAATTCTTCAAAAAAATCATCGATTTGTTCTTTCATCTGTTTTAACCACTCATAATCACTAAGGTAGTCAATTGCTAACTCATCAAATAATAATTTAATCATGTCAAGTGAAGGAATCACTTCTCCATTTTCAATTTTGCTTAAATACGAGGGAACACAAATTCCTTTACATAGGGCTTGTTGTGACATCTTTTGGTTTAATCGATTTAACTTAATTAATGACCCTAAAATCTTTAACCCCTCTTTATTCACTAATGTGTCCATGTCTAATCCCCCTTTTTCTTTCATTATATCATCATTAATTAGCTATTATCGGTTCCCCTCTAGTAAAAAGTATCAAAAACAATAGAAAAGACCTTAAAATGTAAACACATTTAAGGTCTTTTCTTATTTTAAAATTTCTCTTCAAATTGATTATCTATTCCATCCATAGTGCTAATTCTTCAGGTGTGGCTAATACAGAATGAGTCTTACTTAATTGATGACGACTTCCTTTTTCATAATCCACATCACTTGCATCATATGTTAAAATCTCACGACTTTTTTCGTAAATTGGATCGGGATTTGGAATAGCTGACAGTAAGGATTTTGTATAAGGATGGATTGGGTTATTAAATATTTCCTCACGAGTTCCTACCTCGACTAAATATCCTAAATGCATGACTCCAATACGATTGGAGATATATTTAACCATCGATAAATCATGCGCAATAAATAAATAGGCAATCCCTGTTTCCTTTTGAATTTTTTTCATTAAATTCACAACTTGTGCTTGAATCGAAACATCAAGTGCACTAATGGCTTCATCCGCGATGATTAGTTTGGGATTCATAATTAACGCACGGGCAATTCCAATCCGTTGACGTTGTCCTCCAGAAAATTGGTGCGGATAACGGTACGCATGGTCACGAGATAACCCAACGCGTTCTAACATTTTAAACACCATTTCATCACGTTCTTCTTTAGATTGATACAGCTTGTGGACATCTAATCCTTGTGCAATTAAATCTAATACTTTTTTACGCGGATTGAGTGATGCCATCGGATCTTGAAAAATCATTTGCATATTTGTTCGTAAGTGACGCTCTGTTTCTTTATTTAATTTTCCTGAGATATCCACACCATCAAATAAAATAGTTCCATCTGTTGGTTCATATAAACGAATAATCGAACGTCCTGTTGTGGATTTTCCAGACCCACTTTCCCCAACTAACCCAAACGTTTCCCCAGGATAAATCTCAAAATCTAAACCATTGACAGCTTTTACTGTGTAATTTTTATTTATTTTAAAATGTTGTGTTAAATTCTCAACCTTTAATAATGGCTCCATTAGAAACAACCTCCTTTCTTCATCTTCTCAATTCGACGTTTCAAGGCTTCCGGCATTTCCACCTTTGGCGCTCTCGCATCAGCCAACCAAGTGGATACCCGATGTTTTCCCCCAACATTATACATGGGTGGGTCTAAGCGATAATCAATATTTAAAGCAAACTCATTACGGGGTGCAAAAGCATCACCTTCGACTTGATACAATAAATTCGGTGGTGTTCCCGGAATGGTGTATAAATATTCATCATCAGATTCTAAATCTGGAATTGATGATAATAATCCCCACGTATATGGGTGCCGAGGATCATAAAAAATCTCTTCTACTGATCCTTTTTCAATAATTTTTCCAGCATACATTACGGCAACATAATCAGCAATATTAGCTACTACCCCTAAATCATGCGTAATAAAAATAATCGCCACATTTGTTTTTTCTTGAATATCTTTTAGTAACCGCAAAATCTTTGCTTGAATAGTTACATCTAGGGCTGTTGTTGGCTCATCACAAATTAATAATTCTGGTTCACACGCTAACGCAATCGCAATGACAACACGTTGACGCATCCCACCTGAAAGTTGGTGTGGATATTGTTTAAATCGTTTCTCAGGATCAGTAATCCCAACAAGCTCTAATAATTCAATTGCCTTTTCCTTCTCTTCATGAAATGACGTATGATAATGCTCCTGCATCCCTTCAATAATTTGATGCCCAATCGTCATTGTTGGATCAAGTGACGTCATTGGGTCTTGAAATACCATCGCAATCCGTTTTCCACGAATATGACGTTGCATCTCTTGGTCACTTAACTTCGTTAAATCACGCGTCACTTCTTCCCCATTACGGTCATAAGTAAATTGAATACTTCCTTTTTCAATCTTCCCATTCTCACTTAAAATCCCTAAAATAGCTTTCGTCGTCACAGACTTACCGGAACCACTTTCCCCAACGATTGCAAGTGTCTCTCCCTCATATAAATCAAGTCGAACGCCACGAATCGCACTGACACTACCTGATGACGTCGCAAATGAAATTTCTAAGTCACGAACTGATAAAACTTTTCGTCTTCCCATAAACATCACCTCCTACATTTCTTTCATCTTCGGATCAAACGCATCACGAAGTCCATCTGCTAATAAATTAAAACTTAACATCAAAATTGCTAAAACCACAACTGGGAATAGTAGCATATGTGGATAAGCAAGTAACGACTTAAATCCATCACTAATTAATACCCCAAGTGATGCCATCGGTGGCTGTAACCCAAGCCCGATAAATGCTAAAAATGATTCATAAAAAATCGCATTTGGAATGGAGAACATCGACATAATAATCACTTGTCCGAAAATATTAGGTAAAATATCCTGCTTAATAATTCCTGGTGTTTTAACTCCGAGTGTTCGAGAGGCTAAAATGTAATCAAGTTCCTTTAACTTCAAGACTTGTGATCTAACCACACGACTCATCCCAATCCATCCCGTAATTAACAAGGCAATCGTAATTGACATAATCCCCGGTTTCATCACAATAACCAGTAGCGTCACGATAACTAAATTCGGAATTCCACTTAGTATCTCAATAAAACGTTGCATATAAATATCCACACGTCCACCAAGATAACCAGAAATCATCCCGTATGTCATCCCAAACACCATATCAATCACTACGGCTAACGCGGCAATATATAAGGAAACTCGAGTTCCCACCCAAACACGCGTCCAAATATCACGACCAAGCGTATCTGTTCCAAAAAAGTAATATACATCATCTAGTCCACGTTGTTCATAAATATTGACTCCATTATGAGTTCCATTAAAAATTCCTAACTTTTCAAGCCCCGGAATACGAGGTGGTAAATTGACATGATCCATAATGACCGAATCATACGTATGTGAACTAAACATCGGTGCAAAAATAGCCATTAGAACTAAAAAAACAATAAAAACAAATCCAACAAGTGCCCCTTTATTTTGAATAAATCGATGCCAAACATCTTTCCAAAATGATTGCCCTTGATAAACCACATCGGTTTGGATTGTTTCATCTTGAAAGACTAACTCAAAATCATTTTGTAAAAAAACTTGATTATGATTCATGACTTCCACCTTCTTTCGATAAACGGATTCTTGGATCAATCACTCCATATAAAATATCCACAACTAACATCGTACCAATAAACAAAATACTATAAATAAACGATAAGGCGATGATGACATTATAGTCATTAACTTGAATGGCCGTCACCAATAAGCTCCCCATACCAGGAATCGCAAAAATTTTCTCCACCACTAAACTTCCCGTCATTAAACTAACCATTAATGGTGCAACGACTGTGATGACTGGAATTAACGCATTTCTCATCGCATGTTTCAAAATTAAATTTTTCTTTTTAACACCTTTTGCTTTAACGAGCAACATGAAATCTGAATGCAAAACTTCAATCATTTCTGAGCGTAAGAAACGCGCCACGTTCGCAATGACGAACATCGAAAGGGCAATGGTCGGTAAAATGGTTGATAAAAATGGTTTGCTTAGATTATACGTAATTGGGAACCATTTAAATTTATAGCCTAAGAAGAAACAAAGTCCTAACGCAAACACATACGATGGTACACTAACCCCAATTACCGAAATGACAGTGGCTCCCGTATCGGCCCATGTATTACGACGGAGGGCTGCAATTAACCCTAGTAATAAACCAATCACTGTTCCTAAAACAATGGCTTGTAATCCGATACGAATGGTAATCATGACACGATCACCAATTAATGTACTAACTGGCACATTTTTTTGAATCGCATATGAAACACCAAAGTCGCCTTCAAATAAAGCTAATCTTAAATAATTAAAAAATCGAATAAAAATGGGTTGATCCAATCCATATTTCGCCTCAAGTAATGCACGCTGAGCTTCTGTTAGTTTTTCATCATTAAACGGTGTCCCTGGCATAAATTCAAGCATTAGAAATAATAATAATAAAATTAAAAAAATCGTTACGACAGAAATAGCTAGCCGCTTCAAAACATACTTCCACATATCCCCACCTCCATATAAATCTATATAAAAAGATTACAGGGAGTAATATCCCTGTAATATCTCACATTTTTACTCTTCAATTGTTGCATTTTTATAGATGAATGGAACACCTACTGAGTGTGTTTCAATTCCACTTACTTTTTGATTAATTAAGTAAGTATTTCCTTGTTGATACATTGGTAAGGCTGCTGCATCCGTTGCGATTAATAATTGTTCAGCTTGTTTCATCGCTTCCCAACGTGCCTCTACATCATAAACTAAATCTCCTTTATCAATTCGTTCCATTAATGCATCATAATCAGCACTTGAATAATTTGGATAATTATTTGAACTACCTGTAATAAACATATCTAAATAAGTCGTTGGATCTGCATAGTCTGGTCCCCATCGAGTAAGTCCTAATTGATAATCTCCAGCTCGCATTAATTCAAGACGATTCTTTTTCGGTTGAGATTTTAACTCAATTGTTAAACCAGGTAAATTATTTTGAAGTTCAGATTGAATAAACTCCGCACATTTTTTCATGGCATCGGTATCTTCAAATAATAATTCTAATGTTAACGAATCAATTCCTAATTCTTGTTTCGCTTTTTCCCAGTATTCTTGAGCTTTTGCTACATCATACGTCATATATACATCTGATGTTTCACGGAAGTCTTTTCCATCTGGCCCTGTTGCTAAGCTCACCGGTACAATAAAGTCAGCCACGGTTGATCCGTCATTTAACACAGTTTCTGTTAACTGATCTTTATTCACTGCACGACCTAATGCTTGACGTAAATTTACATTTTGTAACTCTTCGACTTCCTCATTTGGCGCAATGTACCATAAGTAACCTTCATGAATTAACGTAAACGCCTCATTGTCTTTATATAAATCAACAATCTCCCCACTTAGACGAACGATATCCATGTTTCCAGAATCAAATTCAAGCGCTGCTGTTTGAGCATCTTTCATGATTTTATACTCAATTGCATCTAAATTCACGTTATCTTTATCATAATAAGCATCATTTTTCTCTACTTTGAAGCTATGTCCTTGTGTCCACTCTGTCATTTTAAATGGTCCATTTGCTAATAATCCTTCAGGACTTTGAGCATAATCTGTACCTTTTTCTGTCACGAACGCTTCATTTAATGGATAAAATGAAGGAAAGGTCATTAACTGTAAGAAATATGGAACTGGTAAATCTAAGCTGACCTCTAACGTATAGTCATCCACAGCTTTAACCCCTAATTCTTCAAGTGATGCTTCACCTGCATTAATGGCAGCTGCATTTTTTACCCCGGCTACATCCATAATGAAGGCATACTCACTTGCCGTATTCGGGTTCACTAAGCGTCGCCAAGCATAAACAAAATCATTTGCGGTAACAGGATCCCCATTACTCCATTTTGCATCTTCACGTAAATGGAACGTATAAGTTAAGCCATCCTCTGATAAGTCATAACTTTCTGCAATCGCTGGAATCGCATTTCCATCCGCATCTAATGTGTATAACCCCTCGATGGTAGCAGCAATCACCTCAAACGATAAACCGTCTGTTGCAATATGCTGATCCATAGATGCCAACTCCACATCTTTTGCTACTTTAAGGACTTTCCCGCTTGATTCAGAATCACCGGAACAAGCCGTCAAGGTCACGACAGAAAACACAAAAATCATCAAGAATTTTGCATATCTCTTCATGATAATCCCCCCTCTAATCAAAATAACTTCATCATTATGACAACCAATGTCATAACTCGTATCTCTGAAGCTTAATAAATCCTATGAAAAAAAAGAGAACCTCATACCATGAAAGCGGATATAAAAATAAAAAATATAAAGAATATTAGGAAATAAGCAAAAAAGATTAAACAATTTGTGCTGTGGTGAAGCCCCATCTCCACCTGAATATCCACGTCGGTAACTGCTACAGGAAAAAGACATAATAAAAACCATTATCTGAATTCAGATTAAATGTGATTTGAAACAATGGTTGGATTGTCAACACTAAACTAAACAACTTTTTTTCAATCCTATTTTAAACGATACTCAAAAGAGGCTCGTGCACGTGTCAAACACATTGTCATTGTTATGTATACTCCTTACATGAGCTTGATTAACAAGCTTTTTCCCCATGCCAAAATTATCATTGATAAATTCCATCTTGTTCAACATATTCCTCGTGCACTCAATAAAACTAGGATTCGACTGATGAAGAAATTTAAGAAACATAGTCGTAAATTCAAACGTTATTGGCAATTATTTTTAAAGTCTCCCATGTTACTTAACACCACTACTTATCAATCTATTTACTGCTTTAAACACCTAATACGTCAAATCGATATTTTAAATTTCCTACTTGAGTTATCACCAGAATTTCAAATACCTTTTCAAACGTTTAAAACTTATCAAGCTTATATTGAAAATACGCTAATAACTCCCTATACCGATGGTCCAATTGAAGGAATCAATCATAAAATTAAGGTGATTAAACGGATTCCCTTTGATTACCGCAGTTTCTATCATTGGGTCACCTGCCATGCGAAGCATGTTTCCTCCACTAGTAAGGTAATTAAATCCTGTATTTTCATGATTCAAAACTAAACCAAACCCAAAACAAAAATCCTAACAGAATAGCTATTAGGACTTTACTTCAATTATTCGTTGTAAACAGGTCACAATTTAATCAGCAACACTATTTGACAGAAAATCAAAAAGACTAGCCACCGAAGTAACTAGTCTAATGTGTGTGCAATATTGAATTATTTACGTCTTAATTTTCTTGATTCAGAAGTAAACCACACAAGTCCCCCAACTGTAATAGTCACTATTCCAACGAATAGATACGCTAATTTTTCAACTCCTGTAACAGGAAGTTTATCAGTTGTCGTTGTATCGTTTTCTGTACCTGGTGTCGTAGTGATTCCCCCATTGTTTGTATCACTTGGGTTTTCTACATCACCTGGTTGCTCTGTATCACCCGGTTGTTCTGTATCACCTGGTTGTTCTGTATCACCCGGTTGTTCTGTATCACCTGGTTGTTCTGTATCACCTGGTTGTTCTGTATCACCTGGTTGCTCTGTATCACCTGGTTGCTCTACATCACCTGGTTGCTCTGTATCGCCTGGTTTTTGTGTAATGGTAACATTTCCTTTATCATCTAATTGATATTCATAGTTTTCTGAGATGATTAAATCATTTAATTCTGTTCCTTTAACAGCTTCATCAAGCTTAACTTTTTTGAAGTTTAACTCTGATGATTTATCAACTTCAATTTTTCCCTGGCTTTTAAACATAATATCACTAACAAGTGAGTTACTAAAATCAATTACAGAATTATTCTTAAAACTAACAGTTGTTCCATCGAGTGTTAATGCACGTCCAATACTCCCAGTAATCGTAAGTTTAGAATTATCTACTGTAAGATTTAATCCTCCAGTACTACTATTAATACCATTACTTAATCCCTTCATGTTTACTGTAGAGTTTTTTATATTGATTGTTCCATCCACAAATCCACGTGCAGCATTTTCAAAGTTTAAAGTAGAATCCGTTATATTTATTTTTCCAGCTTGTCCATTGCTAGATTTGATAACTCCTCCAGATAAACTTTTTTCATTTTTTGCAGTTAAGACAGAATTATTTTCTACATTTAATACACTGTCATTGTATACATAAATTAAAGCATAGGGTGAAGTGTAGTTGTTAGCTTGTAACTTAACTCCATCTAAAGTTAAGTTAGCACTACTTCCATAATGCCCTACTCCTAAGATAGTGTCCGCATTACCTTTAATTCCATCAAGATTCATTGTTCCATTTTTAAATGTAACATTAGCATTATTTGTGAAAAGATTTGTATCTGTTGTGAATGTTAACGTATGCCCATTTAAATCAATGACATAATCCTTTGCATCAATTTTTAATGAATCAGAAAGTGTCACATCACCATCTAAAGTAATTTCACTGTTTTCATTACCTTCTTCTAAAAATTCTGTGCTAGTCATATTTCCTTCCACAGTATCATTTGCAAATGCCATCATTGTGGACATCATAAAAACCATGGATATAGATACAAAACCTGTTAATAAACGTTTTTTCATTTTTTCACGATTCTCCTTTCTTACCTAATATATAAAAAAACCATCATCTTTTTAGATAATTTTCGATATTTTTTTATGAATACCTTGCATTTTCATCGAATATAGTACAATAAAAAACATAATATATCAATACATTATATAACGTATCAATATATTACATGTTTTAATATTAATTTACATTTTTTTAAATCCTTTGAAAGATCTCAAAAGGATGTTTATCAATAGAATTAATAACCTAAATTATTCACCATAAAAATGCAAAAAGCGTTGAGTCCTTAGTGGAATCAACGCTTTTTCTTTATTTTTTATTTCACCTTTTAAGTGAAGCATTTTACTATGAAAATAATCTCTCTTTTGATATCGTTTTAATCGCCAAACCAAAACTAAGGAGAGATTACATTTTTATGATACATCAAGAACAACTTCGTTTCAATAAAAAGATTAAATTTAATTTCAAGGGTGGGGATTTAACGTCGGATGCAGGACTGTTGTTAATCCAAGAATTTATGCATCACATGAAGTTTCCAGAACTCTTAAAACAATACTTTTATTTAGAGACTGATCAGGCGATTCGAACTCATACGAATCACGACCTTTGTCTCCAACAAATTTATCAAACCATTGCTGGTTACCATTGTGCAGATGATGCCGATGAATTAAGAGCCGAACCACTAGTCACACAGTTACTTAACAAGACTTCCTTAGCTTCACAACCCACGTTATCTCGTTTTTATCATCGACTCACCAAGGACACAAGTAAGCAATTTGAACTCATCAATCAAAAGCTATTATCGCAATTTTATCAAGTCGAAACGCCTCATCATTTTATTTTTGATGTGG
>OOCW01000145.1_pt1 | contig 79261 bp, 59 predicted proteins | sample 1671201 | NCBI WGS metagenome assembly OOCW01 (sample SAMN06348132, study PRJEB24527) | human gut metagenome | biome: human gut; feature: ankylosing spondylitis patient; material: feces | host: Homo sapiens | place: China | collected 2015-10
CCGCCTATTACCAGAATTTAAAACAGATCAGGAGTTAAATTTATCTTTCAAACTCTCTGCATCTTTCTTTGCCTCTGCCTTCATCCGCTCGTTCCACAGGATTCTCTTAATTTCCTGCTGTGCCTCCCTGGAAATGCCCGGCTCTGCATAATAGGTTTCTCTCTTTCGTGCCGGATTTTCTTCCGTGGTACTTCTGGCAATGTTGAGTTCCCGTGGGGCATCAATGAGCAGCCTTGCGTGATTTCCCGAACCACCTACATAGACCACACGGATGTTATCACCAATGTTTACATATTGCCCCTGTTTCAATGAAAGTTTCAGCATTTTGTTACCTCCATGTATGTATTCCATACCCTGTTTCCTCGGGTATGTCCTGCGCATTTTCTTACGCATCTGCATTTTTATAAAATGCTTCTTTTCTTTTTATTTCAAAAATGCGACAATGTTTTATAGAATGTTGCATTTTATATCACAAAAGCACTTTATTTTTGGCTTGAAAGGAGTAATTTTTATGGGAACAACACAACCGATCCGAAACCGACAGGAACTGCAGAATTTCAGTTCATACTACAAGCAGGTAAAACCGCATCTGCGAAATTATACTTTAGTTGTATTGGGATTAAACACTGCACTGAGAATCAGCGATCTATTAAATCTTCGCTGGAGAAGTGTCTATGATTTTAAAAAGAACTGTTTTCGGGATCATCTTTTGGTATGGGAACATAAAACAGGAAAAAGAAATTATATTGCGATAAACCAGAACGCGAAAAATGCCCTGTATCTATATTTTATGGAAAGAACCCCCGATCCGGAGGAATATGTTTTCTCCAAACGGACAAACCCTTATAAACCGCTCAGCCGTTCACAGGCTTACCGCATTATTAAAGAAGATGCCTCACATACAACCAGTGAGGAGGCAATCAGCTGTCATTCTCTCCGGAAAACCTTTGGCTATTATGCATGGAAGGAAGGCGTCCAGCCAGCACTTTTAATGAATGTTTTTAACCATTCTTCGTTTCATATCACGAAACGTTACCTTGGAATTGAACAAGACGAAAAGGATCTTGTCTATCTGAATATTAATCTGTAAAACGTTCGGGGAATGCTTTGTTGCGATACCATGTACAAAGCGTTCAACAAAGCGTTCTCTTTCATAAAATGTTTGACTTTAATCATAAAATGCGTTATTCTGTTTTCAATAAATATCTATATTCCAAATCTGATGCCAGGCCGTTGTTACCAAAAAGGCAGCACGTAGCAATCATGGGGAGCATTTCGCTCATATATCACAATTGGAATTAAAATTTCATAAACGTGTCATAGCAGAACTGTTTCTTATTATTTCATATTGTAAAAACAGACGTTTATGATATATACTAAAAGAAAGGCAGGATACCACATGGAGAAATCTGACATTCTGACAGCTTCACTGCCAGATGCCAACGATGAAACAGCCGATCACAGCACCATTTTTGATGATGTTTTCCGAACAATTGCTCAGAAAATGCCACAGCTTCTGATTCCTCTGATCAATGAAGTATTCCACACTTCTTACAGTGAAGAAGAACATTTTGAACAGCTGCGGAACGAACATTATGAAAAATATGGCACTGTGATTACAGATTCTATTATCCGGATTGGCAATCACATTTATCATCTGGAATGCCAGTCCTCGAAAGACAAAACGATGGTTATACGAATGTTCGAGTATGATATTTCGATTGCGATTGAGCACGCTTCTTATGAAAATGACGAAATCTGGGAAATTGAATTTCCACAGTCCTGCGTTCTCTATATCCGTAACCACCGCGATCTCCCGGACTATCACGAAGCGGTCGTGAAGTTTGCGGATGGACAAAAAGTGCGCTACCGTGTTCCAATTTTACAGGCAAAAAAGTATACCGTTGACCGCATTTTTGAGAAACGGCTACTGATTTTGCTACCGTATCATATTTTACGGTATGAGCACTTTTTGAAGCACAACGGGACGGATACCAGAAAGTTACAACAATTGTTAGCTGATTTCCGTGAAATTAACCGAAGACTTGAAGAAACAGCTGAAAAAGAAAATAAATCACATCTTTATATGGATATGATTGTTCTGATTGAACAGATTGCAGATTATATCATTCCAAAAAACAATACCATTAAGAAAGGATTGGGTGATGTTATGGGTGGCAAGATTTTAAAATTACGGTCGGAGGAATTGCTGGAACTAGGCGAAGCTCGTGGCGAAGCCCGTGGGGAAGCTCGTGGAAAAGCAAAAGGCAGACTTGAAGGCAAACGCGAAGAAAGACTCGATGCAATTCAAAATATGATGGATCTTGGATTGACAAAAGAACAAATTTTAAGAAAATATTCTCTGGAGGAATATGAGGCAGCATTGCGTTCTATGCCAGCAAAAGTATAACCGAAAAGAAAATTTAAAATATTTTCTTTTCAGGGGTTAAGGAATGCTTCCATCGTCCGATATATTATGTGTAAATAAAAATGCAACATTCTATAAAAGAATGTTGCATTTTTATTTCTATATTTTACTCAAACACGATCCTATTTATACTACTTACTTTTTATGGTATCTTCAAACGCTTTCCGCACATCATCATTATGGCTTGTGATAATAAGGACTGCATACTGCCCTTTCGTAAAAACCAACCCATCCTGAATCCGGCTGACCTGCTTCGGTTCATAGGACTGCAGCAAATTATACCGATCCTGCTGATGCTTTGTCAGGCTTTCTTTTGCCTCATCCACATCTGCCTTATCTTTCACGGCAATCACTACAATTTCATCTGCTTTGTGTCCATCCGAAGAATAGCTTACAAAATAACTGTCCACTTTTTTATAGTCCATGTCAGAAATATTGGAAAACTTATCTTCTGCATCTTTTTCTGCGCTGCTGGCATTGAGCATCTCCGGCAGATCCGGATCCGCTGCTTCCATCGCCGTGCGCAGGTCATACATACTGACAGAACCGGAAGTGTTTTTCTTCGCACCACATCCCACACACATTACCAGCATGGTCAGCACCAGCAGAAGTTTCCAACCCGTTTTTTGTTTTTTCATCTGTTATCTGGCCTCCACAGTTTCTTCTGTACTGAACGTTGCCCCATTTTGTGCCGCATCATCCATGGTCATATCCTTATTTCCGATATCAGCACTTGCGCCATCCATCATCATGCCATCTCCGTTTGCAGGTTCCAGTCCCTGAAATGCTTTCTGGACAGCCTTGTCGATTTTTTTCTGTTCTTTTTCGCTGATATTCTGGCTTGTATTGTCCGTGTTATATCCCGGCATGGTAACATTAAACAAATATCCTTTTCCATCCGGATCCTGAATCCAGTTGTAAGTTCCCAGACTGTATGGCATATCCTTATAGTTTCCGGACATCAGGAAATTGTCAATGGAAGAAGCTATGGCATTTGCCACCTGCGCTTTTTCCTCTGTAATATCCTCTTTAAACGCAACCATGACCCCGCCAAGCTTTTTGTCCATAGCAGCACGCAATGCTTTCGGCAGATCATATATACTGTCCACGGTTTTCTTATTCTGGTATGCCATATTGTACTTTAATGAGTTAGCTGCCGGGAAGTAATCGCGATCCCAGCTCTGGGACTGTCCATACATGGCATCCGTCACATTAAAGTTCGCATAATTTCCATTTCCTGCATCGGAATAAATATCGGTAATGTACCAGTCTCCGTCAATTTTTACCACATCCCAGCTATGGAATTTTTCTGTATTATGTTCCACTTTACATTCAATTCCCATCATCTGCATGAACATGCGGAATGTCGTTGCATAACCGACGCATACGGCATTGTGGTATTTTAACACACCGTATGGATTATCACAGTCTTCCTGTGTACTCGGAATAACGGTCAGTGCCCCGGAATCCTGCTGGAGCTTTTTGGTCATCCAGTCATACACCGCCTTTTCCTTTTCAAAATCAGACATGCTGTCCGTAATCTTCATATCTTTGATCGCTTTTTTTGCCATATCAAGGGTTTCTTTTTCTTTGTCTGTCAGCTTTGAAGTATCGCCGGATTTGTAGGCATCCGAAATATTTGTGGTAGGTTTGATCTCATAATTATCTGCGATCTTTACGTAATCCTCGGTAGTCTCAGGATTTTCTTCCTTTTTCTGCTCTGCAATATAGGATTTTAAAGTCACCAGATTAAACGCAGAAATCGTGGTACTTCCCACAACGCCTGCTGCAAGAATCACCGCTACAATCCCTTTCCATGCACCGCCTTTTTTCTTTTCTTTTTGCTCCGGCTGCACCGGATTACTTTTTACGCTTTCATAAGTTTCCATATGTATTTACCTCATATTTTAATTGATGTATTTTTTCTACTGCACCTTTATTATAGCAGTTTCACATCCAAAAAAGGCTATCTTTAAAGAAACTTAAATAAATATTAAGATCCGTCTGTACGAAAAAAAGGACATCCACCGCGAATGTCCTTTTCTCCCATATGGTATCATCTTTATATTGCATCTTCCTCAATATGCTCCCTGCCCTGTGCAATGATTGACCGGACGTGGTCATCTGCCAGGGAATAAAAAACAGATTTTCCCTCCCTGCGGCATTTGACTAACTTATTCTGTTTTAAAATCCGAAGCTGATGGGAAATTGCAGACTGTGTCATTGACAATGCCGCTGCAAGATCACAGACACACACCTCTGCTTCAAACAGGACAAACAGGATGCGGATACGGGTGGAATCTCCAAACACTTTAAATAATTCTGCAAGATCATACAGTTCCGTTTCTTCCGGCATCGTGTCATTCACAATCTTTAGCAGATCCGGATGTACCTGATTTTCACTACAGCATTCAATCTTTTCTTTTTCCATGAAGTTCCTCCTCTCCACCGGAACATTTCCGGCAGAATTATACCCTATAATTTTTTTACAAAAAGTGCGCGGATTGCATTCAGCACAGCAATCACCATAACACCGACATCTGCAAAAATTCCCATCCACATATTTGCAATACCTATCGTTACCAAAAACAGGCAGAGCAGTTTAATCCCGATTGCAAAACAGATATTTTCATATACAATCCGCAGGCACTTTCTTGCGATACGGATTGCTTTCGCAATCTTGAGCGGATCATCATCCATCAGTACCACATCTGCTGCCTCAATCGCCGCATCCGATCCAAGTGCTCCCATAGCGATTCCAACATCAACACGGGAAAGCACAGGTGCATCATTGATGCCATCCCCGACAAAGGCAACGGTACTCTTTTCTTCCCTGGTCCGCAACAGTTTTTCCACTTCGGAAACTTTATCTGCCGGAAGCAGCTGGGAATGTACTTCCGTGATTCCAACCTCCCCTGCTACCTGCTGTGCTACACGGTCATCATCACCAGTCAGCATTACCAGCCGGTGCACACCGGAATTTTTTAGTGCCTGCATGGCAGCCGCCGCATTCGGCTTAATCATATCTGAAATCAGTATATGACCGGCATAGACACCATCGACTGCCAGATGTACGATTGTACCGGTACAGCTGCAGTTGCGGTACGCAATTTTTTCTTTTTTCATGAGTTTGTCATTTCCTGCTGCAACCCTGTGTCCGTCTACCGTTGCGATCACACCGTGTCCACCGATTTCCTGTACATCTGTGACCCGGTCCACATCCAGTTTCCTGCCATAGGCTTTCTGCAGGCTGACACTGATCGGATGTGTGCTGTGGCACTCTGCCAGTGCCGCGTATTCCAGCAGCTGTTCTTCCTCCTTCGTATATACCGGATGTCCAGACACAACCGGACAGCTGCCGGATGCACAGTTTGTTCCATGAATTCCGCAGACTTCAAATACCCCCTGCGTAATTGTTCCTGTCTTGTCAAAGACAACCGTGCGCGTTCCCGCAAGTGCTTCCAGATAGTTGGAACCCTTTACCAGAACACCCTCTGCACTGGCACCTCCGATTCCTGCAAAAAAGCTGAGTGGAATACTGATGACCAGCGCACACGGGCAGCTGATAACCAGAAATGTCAGTGCACGGTAAATCCAGATGCCCCAGTCTGCCGGAAGCCCCATAAACAGCATGCGGACAAGCGGTGGCAGAATTGCCAGTGCCAGCGCGCCGTAACAGACTGCCGGTGTATAATAATGTGCAAATCTGGAAATAAAATTCTCGGAACGTGATTTCTTTGAACTTGCATTCTCCACCAGATCAAGAATCTTAGAAACCGTAGACTCTCCAAACTCTTTTGTGGTGCGGATCTTTAACAGTCCGGAAATATTGATACATCCACTGATGATTTCCTCTCCCACAGCGACTTCCCGCGGAACACTCTCTCCCGTCAGTGCACTGGTATTCAGGGAAGAATGTCCTTCCACAACCACACCATCGATTGGAACTTTTTCGCCCGGCTGTACAATAATCACCGTGCCGATCTCCACCTCATCCGGATCTACTTTTTCAATCTGACCGTCTGTTTCAATATTTGCATAATCCGGCCGGATATCCATCAGATCACTGATATTCCGGCGGCTCTTACCGACTGCATAACTCTGGAACAGCTCTCCGATCTGATAAAACAGCATAACTGCAACGCCCTCTTTGTAATCACCGAGGGCGATCGCTCCGATGGTTGCCACTGCCATCAGAAAATTTTCATCAAACATCTGCCTGTTACAGATTCCTTTCCAGGCTTTCCGCAGAATATCATAGCCGATCACAAAATACGGAACCAGATAGAAAAGAAACTCCAGCCACTTTGGTATGGAAACAACGCTTCCTGCAATCCCGATGATAACCAGAAGCACTGCTGCCACAATAATTCGTTTCAATACTTTTTTCTGCTTTTTATTCATGGTGCCCTCCAATCTGACTGATACCTATGGAAAAAGCCGGATTTAAAGAAAGATCTCACAATCATCTTCCACTTTCTTACAGTTCTTTAACACATCCTGCATAACCGCTTTTGCATCTGCACCCTCTTCAAATTCTACGTTCATCTTCAGTGTCATGAAATTTACAGTCGCATCCTTTACTCCAGTAGTAGCTTTTGCAGCTTCCTCCATTTTATTTGCACAGTTTGCACAATCCACATCAATTTTGTAAGTTTTCTTCATCGTCGGTTTCCTCCATACTTTCCTTTTTCATTTTATCATTCTTTCATATGAGCATTTGTTCATATGTTTGATTCTATTATAGCGTAAAGTTCGTAAATGTCAATATATTTTTAATACGCTGGGATTGTTTCGGAATTGAATTTTCCAGACCATTTTTTTAATAAACGATTTGCATGTGTTTTTTAAGAAAATCAAGTGTTCTATCACTTTCCAAATTGATAGTGGACATATAGAAAATAAAAGATTGATTATGTCCCACTTGCATCGTGTGTTGGGACATATATGATATATTTTTCCAACTATGTCCCACTTATCACCGCCATCGGGACATATTCATATACTTTCTTGATATATGTCCCTCATCTCTATTCTTTTGGGACATATCACATACTTTTTTCACATATGTCCCACTTTCTTTTAGGTTCGGGACATATCTCATAACTTTTTTCACATATGTCCCATTTAAACATCTTCCCCGTATTCACCGTCTGTTTCCGGTTCTTCATAATCATCTGAGCCATCATAAATGTCCTGCATCAATGGTTCTTTTACTATCTTTTTCTTTCCGATAAGCACTGCCGCTACAGCTGCGGTAATCGGTACGGTCAGCACAACCCCAAGAGTTCCCGAAAGTCCCTGCATGATTTCTGTTCCGATTACATAAGAATTGATCAGCTGATTATAACTCAGATTGTATGCATAATTGACAACGAGCGTAGACAACGAACCACCGACATAGGCAAAAATCAGTGTATTTGCCATGGTTCCCATCATATCGCGCCCCACACGGATTCCCGACACAAACAACTCTTTTGTCCCCAGTTGCGGACTGCGTTCGTGCAGTTCCTGAATCGTGGATGCAATTGACATGCCAACATCCATGGTTGCCCCAAGTGCGGCTATAATGATTCCCGAAAACAGAAGCTGTCCTATTTTTATCTGTGTATTCTGTGCCACATAATTCAACGTTTCGATATCAGACACATTATACCCGGTAATGCCTGCAGCTTTTCCAAACACAACTGCGGCTGCGGCTGCCACAACCACACCGCTGACCGTTCCCACCACTGCAGATACCGTCTTTTTAGAGACTCCGCCCAAAAGCCACAGGGTCAGCAATGTCGAGAGAATGACAACAACAATGGTAATACCGATCGGTGAAATGCCCCGGTACATCAGCGGAAACATCAGATAAACAATACACACACCGGTAAATGCCAGACTTGCAATGGCTTTGACTCCTTTTTTCCCACCTATCATACATATCACCAGACAGAAAAAAAGTACAAACAGATAAATCGCCATAGTACGGTCTTTGCTGTATACCGTAACGACAGCATTATCATCTGTGGAACTGACAATGACAATTACGCGCGAACCAACTTCACAGTTCTCCATGCCAAACAGCGAACCGCTTGGATTGACGGCATCAAACTCTTCCCCTGCATATGTTCCGGATTTGACCTGTACGCGCACCTCCTGTGTCCCGTATCGGTTTCCATCTTCTGCCAGATTATCTTTCGTGATCTTCGTCACGACTGCTTTCTCATAGCTTTGCCCTTCCGTGGAAATCAGGGATACTTTTTCGAACTGGTTTTCTTTGACTAATAACAGTAGGAACCCCACCAGACAAAGGGTTCCCACTAAAACTTTTTTCCAGTTTTTCTTCATTATTATTTAGCTGCTTTCTTTACTGCTTTCTTTGTAACAGTAATTGTAATTGTTTTACCTGCTGCCTGATACTGGCTGGTTGCTGCTGCCTTTACTGTAATCGTAACTTTTCCGGCTTTCTTCACTGTGACTTTTCCGTTTTTGTCAACGGTTGCAACCTTCTTGTCGGAAGATATATAGGTAAGCGGTGTTTTCGCTTTTGCATTTAAGGAAAAGGCTTTGTCTCCTACGGTTTTTTTGTAAGAGTTCTTCGCCTGAATGGTCTGCTTTACCGCATCTTTTACGATCGTATATGTGGTAGATCCCTGTAACTGTTTTCTGGTCGTTGCATCATAAGTTGTTACAGAAAACTTTTTGTCCGTTACTTTTACTACGGAATAGGTTGGTGTCCAGGTCTGGCTTCTCTCAGAAATGAAGTCCTGTTTGGAAGCAATCAGGTTATAGAATTTTGAGCCTGTTGCAGAGTTTGCCTCTAAATATACGGTTCCTTCCGGATTGGTAACGGTTCCGCCAACGGTCTTGTTTACGATTTCATAGCAGTTATTCTGTGCCTGATAATCACTGTCTTTTTCAGCTTCCTCTACAGATTTGTATCCATAAGTGCTGTAAGAAGTATGATCCTTTCCATCCCCCTCAAGCTGGAAGGTTCTGGAATAGGTATGATCATGTCCCTGCATCACCACATCAATCTTATACTTATCCATCAGTGGAGTAAGCTGTGTACGAAGCACCATACCATCGGAATCGGAATGGTCGTAACCACTGCCGTAAATATCCTGATGGAATACCGCAATACGCCATTTGGCATCTTTATTCTCATTGATTGCTTTTTTCATGACATTCTCATGCGTTGCACAGTTATAGTTGTTTGTGTCAAGAACAATGAACAGGACATTTCCATAACGATAATAGTAATCGGTTCCTGCCTTTGTCTTTCCCTGTACATAATTGGTATCGGTATCGGAAAAAGCATTTGGATTATTAAAATGCAGGCTGTACTGATTCGAAACACTGTCGTGGTTACCAATGGTCGTTGCTACCGGAAGGGAAGTCAGTGCCTCTGCCCCAAGATATCCTGCATATTCCCGCTCGTTGCTTCCGTAGTTCACCTGATCTCCTGCGGACACAAGAAAACTTACATCGGAATGATCCTCGAGTGCTTCATTTAATACGTTGTTCCAGTTATAGCTGTCATTTCTTGCTGCAAGATTTTTTTCCGGTGCAGAAGTTACAACATTTCCTGCATTTTCCATCTTTTCACTCTCACTGCTGGTCTGGCCTTTGGAAGCCCCGATCTGCGGATCTCCGACATACAGAAAAGAAAATTCATCAAATGCCTGTGTGGTATAGTTTTGTGTATCCTGCCACTTTCCATCCTGAAATACCTGATAATAATAGCTGGTATTTTCTTTGAGACCGCTTACGGTTACTTTATTGGAAAAATATTTCGTGGTATCTATGGTCACAGCTTCGGTCTGCGCTCCAGTGAACTCTGTCGCACCATCCATATTCTGTCTGGTAGAGATTCTCACCTTTGGAGTCTCAGCCGTTTTGCTGTACCATGCATAATTTAATTTTGTCTCATCCGCACCCGGAGTCAGTGATACATGTTCATACTCACTGCTATAAGCAGCCCAGTTCTTTTTCCAGTTGCTCCAGTCTGTAGACTCCCGGGAAGCATCATTCCAGTGTTCCGTTGCTGCTGCAATCTTTGTCGGGATACCAGTGGCAAACATTCCTGCCAATACAGCGGTGGAGAGAACTCCTGCTGTAAGTTTCATCACATTTTTTCTCATAATTCTTTTGTTCTCCTTGTGAAATCTGTAAGATTTATTACAGAATTTATAATAAACGGGTTATGTAAGATGTACTATCCGGTTTCTGTAATCCTTTTGTAAAAACAAAAAGAGTGGATGCTTTGGGACATCCACTCCACATGACGGCCTATGCCATGCCGTTTACGGTTTTATATTTATAGAGCATCTCCGCGTGGTTTTGTTCTTCCACCTGGATATCTGCCAGAAGTTTGCGCACATCGGAATCCCCGAATGCAAACACATCGGTATTATACGTTCCGGACACCATTTTTTCAGAACCAATGCTGTCTGTAGCAAGGAAATTATCGTTTTTCTTATCTTCCGGATTGGTCATGGAATCATAGGTTGCCTTTGGCTCATACATCTTTCCATCCCTGTCATTGACGTTGCAGGACGGGACACTGCCTTTCATGACCTGTTCCAGAGACTCCACATGCTTTTGCTCCTTTTTTTCCAGATCGGCAAACAAATCCCGAAGCACCGGGTCCTTTGCTTCCTGTCCGTAACGTTTGTACTTCTCCACGCAGGACAGCTCCTGTGTGTGCAGATCCTCAATTGTTGCCATCTCTTTTTCTGTTAAAACCATGGTTTAACCCTCTTTCCTGATATAATTCTGACGATTACAGAACATGAAAACTCCGCAATCTTCTCCTCTAGTATCTGTAAAAAAATACAACACATACCTGGTAAAATTTCGTCAAAAAGGGTTGAAACTTCTCACAACAGATTGTATAATTTCGTTTGTATTTTATACAATATTTACAAAAAGGTGGATTATTTTATGGAAGAACGAGAAAAATTAAAATCCCGTCTGGGATTCATTCTCCTGTCAGCCGGATGTGCGATCGGAATCGGAAACGTATGGAAATTTCCATACACTGCCGGACAGGGCGGAGGCGGTGCCTTTGTGCTGTTTTATCTGTTGTTTCTGATTATTCTCGGACTCCCGATCATGACGATGGAATTTGCGGTTGGGCGTGCCAGCCAGAAAAGTCCGGTCAAAGCCTACCAGGCACTGGAAAAACCCGGACAGAAATGGCATATCCACGGGATTATCACATTGATCGGCTGCTATCTTCTTATGATGTTTTATACAACGGTCACCGGCTGGATGCTTCATTATTTTTATATGACGGTCACCGGACAGTTTCAGGGACTGGATGCCGACGGTGTATCCGGACAGTTTACCACAATGCTGAGCAAACCTCTGACCATGGGCTTCTGGATGGTGGTAGTTGTTTGCGCCGGCGTATTTGTCTGCTCCCGCGGACTGCAGAACGGTCTGGAAAAAGTAACAAAGGTCATGATGACTTCTTTGCTTATCATCATGATCATTCTGGCGGTCAACAGCTTTTTTATGGATGGTGCAAAAGAAGGCCTTGCCTTTTATCTGATCCCGGACTTTGAACGGATGAAACAGATCGGTATTGCAAAAACCATTACGGGTGCCATGAACCAGGCATTTTTCACGTTAAGCCTTGGAATCGGCGCGATGGCAATTTGGGGAAGTTATATCGGAAAGGAACGCTCTCTGCTTGGTGAATCGGTAAATATTGCCATTCTGGATACGTTTGTTGCTATCACCTCCGGACTTATCATTTTTCCGGCATGCTTTACGTTCCATGTTGACCAGACTTCCGGACCAAGCCTGATTTTTATCACCCTGCCGAATATTTTTAACCATATTCCGCTTGGCAGACTCTGGGGAAGCCTGTTCTTTTTGTTTATGTTTTTTGCAGCGTTTTCCACAATCCTGGCAGTATTTGAGAACATCATCTCCTGCGGTATGGAACTGACCGGATGCAGCCGCCAGAAATCCTGTGCCGTTAATCTGGTACTGATCATTGTACTCTCCCTGCCATGTGTACTCGGATACAATGTATGGAACTGGAAAGGTTTTTCAATCTTTGGCGGGTCTGTGCTTGACCTGGAAGATTTTCTGGTAAGCAACCTGTTCCTGCCTCTCGGTTCCCTGGTATATCTGCTGTTTTGCACAAGCCGCTACGGCTGGGGCTGGAAAAACTACACAACCGAAGCCAATACCGGAAAAGGACTAAAAATTAAAAACTGGATGCGCGGCTACATTACCTATATTCTGCCGCTGATTGTGCTTTTTATCTTTGGATTTGGCATTTATGATAAATTTTTTACAAACTAAGGAGGATTTCTTATGTATCACGCAAATGAATCACGTTACGAAACCATGAAATACCACCGCTGCGGCGACAGCGGACTGATGCTGCCGGAAGTATCTTTGGGCTTCTGGCACAATTTCGGAGATACCGGTGTTTATGAAAATATGAGACAGATGTGCTTTACGGCATTTGACCACGGGATCACACATTTTGATCTGGCAAACAACTATGGACCGCAGCCGGGCAGTGCGGAGGAAAATCTCGGGAAGATCCTTCGGGAAGAACTTTCTTCCTACCGCGATGAACTGATCATCAGTTCCAAAGCCGGTTTTGACATGTGGCCGGGGCCTTATGGGAACTGGGGCAGCCGCAAGTACCTGATTGCCAGCCTTGACCAGAGCTTAAAACGGCTCGGTCTGGACTATGTAGATATTTTCTATCACCACCGCATGGATCCGGATACGCCGCTGGAGGAAACCATGGGTGCACTCGACCAGATCGTGCGAAGCGGAAAAGCACTGTATGTCGGTCTGTCCAACTACGACGGGGAAACGATGAAACGCGCAGCTGCCATCTTAGAAGATCTGCACTGCCCGTTTATTATCAACCAGAATTCCTACAATATCTTTAACCGTACCATTGAAAAAAACGGTTTAAAACAGGCCGCAGCAGATGGGAAGAAAGGAATTATTTCTTTCAGCCCGCTCGCACAGGGTATGCTGACCGACCGTTATCTGCACGGCATTCCAAAGGACAGCCGTGTCAATACCGACGGACGTTTTCTGCATGCCGACCAGTTCGATGAAAAGCGGCTGAACAGTATCCGGAGTCTGAATGAGATTGCGGCTGCCCGTGGTGAAAGCCTCGCACAGATGGCACTCAAATGGGTGATCCGGGACGGTGTGGTTACTTCCGTTCTGATCGGAGCTTCCCGCCCGGCACAGATTCTTGAAAATCTGAAAGTGTTAAACTCTGCTCCATTTACGGAGGAGGAACTGGAAAAAATTGATCAGTGTGCACTTTCTCTCTAGGTAAAACAAAAACCCCGGATATTTATTTCCGGGGTTTTGTCTTTTCCTGCATCTGCTACTTGACTTTGACTTTTAATTTTAAAACTTTGGTCTTTCCATTGTTTAAGGTTACTGTCACGCGAATGGACGCAGTTCCTTTTTTGTTCGATTTTATGGTACCCTTCTTGTTTACAGATGCAATTTTTTTGTTATTGCTCTGATAAGAAATGCTTTTTACATTGTCCATATTTAAGGTGGCTGCCAGAGAAACCTTCTTTTGTTTTCCCTTCTTCACCTGAACGGTTTTATTCTTCAATGTAACCGTTTTTAATATTTTCGTTGTGACCTGATCCATATCTTTCTGATCCATAAGGACATAATCCTTATTGGAATCTGCTGAAAAATTCACATTTCCGGCTTTTGTAACCGTATAACTCTTGTCGTTTACAAGGACATAGGCACCTGTCTTTTGATCTTTTGCACACACATACAGCTTGTTTCCGGTCTGTATGTCTGCTGTATTTACGGTCAGTGTATAGCTTACGTCGCCAGCCGGATCGGTAACCTGGATCGTCACATCTGTGTGTTTTCCATCGTTTTCTTCCAGTATCTGATTTATCAGATCAGCGGTCACCGTTGTTTTGATGGCTTTATTTTTCCGGGTTCCGGTAACGGTTACGGTTGGTGTTTTTTGTCCGGCCGCGTTTCCATCGGACGGTGTTTGTGTACCAGCTGTATTTCCGTCAGACGGAGTTTCTACATCGGTTTTGTTTCCGTTGGACGGTGTTCCCCCTCCGGCTGTGTTACCACCCGAAGTATTTCCACCACCAGAACTTCCTCCGGAAGATGAACCGCCTCCGGTTGTTCCACCGCCTCCGGAAGATGAGCCGCCTCCGGTTGTTCCACTTCCTCCGGAAGATGAGCCGCCTCCAGTTGTTCCACCGCCTCCGGTGGAACTGTCCTCTTTGATTGTAACAGTCACGGCTTCACTTGTCACTGTTTCGTAATAAGTCTGTCCATCCTTATCATCCGGCTCATATACTGCCTTAAACTGATAAGAACCGCCACGTTTTAAGCCTGATACAACCGTATCGGCTTCCCCATATACGAGTTTTTCCTGTGCCTTTATTATGGTTCCGTCCTGATAAAAAGAAATCGAACCAAGCGGAATACTGCCATTTCGGACTCCATCTACCTGTGCATACAGATGTACGGAATTACCGTTTTCTGTCTCTGCCGTAAGGCGAATCGATGGTTTCGCCGCTGTAATGGTAAAGGTTCCGACTTTTTCCTCTATCACATCGTACTGGTTTCCAGTTACTTTAAACCACACCTCATAGCTGCCCGGCTGCACCGGAACAACATTTTTCCCATCCTGCCGATAGAAAACTTCAGGCTTTACCTGCGAATCTACCGTCTGTCCGTTGTCCGTTCGGACTACATTTACCGTGGAAACAAGGCAGCTCTGTTTCAGCCCTGTGTACGCAGCTGTCTGCTGGATGGTATCATACTGCATCTTTACGGCAATTGGATTTACCGACACGGTTTCGTTTGCCTGGGAAGGAAGTGCCCTGTAGTTTTTATTGGCTGCCCCTGCATAAGAAACTGTAATTGCATTTTCTCCCATATGAAATCCGTTTGTCTCTGAAACCGGAATCTTTATGGCTGCCTCTCCGTTTTGAAGCGTGATGCCGGATACTTCATAAGGGGTCTGGTTAATGTATACCGAAAAACCAGCAGACGGCACGTTCTGTCCCTGTAAGCTGCTATCTGTATAGACCGTCTGCACGGTAAGATTCAGTTCATCCTGCATGGACACGGCCGTTGGTAATCCATTTATCGTAGTGGTTGTTTCCTTTGAAGTAGCCGTCGAACCGGATGTATCCGGATCTTTGTTTACAATCAAAACTACCTTCTGCTCAATTTGTTCATCTGCTGAAAATGGACGGATTGTGATGTAGTAGGTTCCCGGTTCTGGCAGTTTCAGTTCGCCACTAGTAGCATCATCATAAAATTCCGGTGTAATTGTATGTACCCCGTCCTGATTTGTCTCCGGATGAAATGCCAGTCTAAGATCCGAAACATTGGCATTTCCATCATCACCAACCGTTGAATAATATATATGATTATTGAACTCTACTTCGTATGTAAGTGGAACCTGATATAAAGTTTTCCCATTTTCGGGTGTCCCTTCCTGCCATTCCACATCCAGATAATACGATTTATCACTACTCATAATATTTGAAACATTCGCCAAAAGTACAGGATTTTTTACTGTAACATTTTTTACCGCAACCGGTTTATCCCCTGACAACTCACTGGTTTTCCAGATTTCTCCGTTTCCAGACGATGTCCGTTCCAGTGTCATTCCCGCCTGTCCGTCTGTCGGTGTAAAAGAAACCGCCGTATCCGCAGCCCTTCCAAGTTCCAGATAGGTGTGACCATACTCCGCAATTCCGGATTTTCCATTTCTTCCATTCAGGGTTTCAAATGTAAGTGCACCCGTAATGGTATCTGTAACATTCAGCTTCTGTTCTTTTCCTAAGATCAGTCGGTTTCCTACTGAATCCGCACTCACAATCGAATGTACCTGTGGAGTTTCCATCTGGGAAAGATCAATCGCACTTGCCCCTTCCAGCCTGACCGTACAGCTGTCCAACGCTGCCGGTGCAAATGTTCCACCGCCCTTTACTGTGAGGTTTCCTACTTTGCTTATACCTGGAATTCCGGTATAGGACTGGTCGGTATCTATGGTCAGAAATGTCTTCCCTGCGTGATTTTCAGATACTCCGTACACCTGTTTCGTATCGGAACAGGTAAGTGAAATTTCCACATCGCCGGAAACCGTATATTGTCCATCCGCTGCCGGTGGATCCGGCTCCTGCGTGGAAAACCAGTCATCCTGATTTACATATGGTTCAATGGCACCGGATGCATAGATTTCCCCATTTTGCGTACCGGAAACGTGCGCAAGCACGATCTGTGTCTTACCGTCATATGTTCCGTTCATGGAACCGGCATAAATATTCCCCAGATTGGTACCACCACCCGTAATCAGAATCTGTGCCTCTGATCCCGGATGATTCCCCATATTCTTTCCATTCTCATAAAGGGATCCGCCAAAGATATCTACATAGCGGAATCCGCTGTCGCACGTAACATTCTCAAGAACAAGTTTATGCCCATTTGCAAAAATTGCATCGTGCAGACGATTGGAAAACCGCAGCGTAATGTTTTTAAATGTCACATCCGTATTCAGGATAAATCCCCCCTTACGGTTGGAAAAAGTATTTCCATTTCCATTGACGGTCACGCTTTTATCAAAAATAAACGGTTCCGCAGCCTCGGCATTTAAAAAAGCACCACTTCCCAAAATTGAGATTTCATCCCCATTGCCGGCAGCCGCATAGGCATCCTCAAATAAATTGTAGGGATTTCCATAGCTTCCATCTCCGGAATGGGTAGAATTTCCATCTTTAAATTCCGTATAGATCGTTCTTGCCGCTGTCTGCACAGCCTCCTGCGCCTTTACCGGCACGACAGGCTGCACGGTAATACACATGGTGAGCACGATAAAAAATGCCCATAGACGTTTTGCTACATTGTCTGGTTTCATCTGCTTGTTCTTTTTCATCCATTTCTCCTGATAATAAGAACAGGGGGATGAGTCAAAAACTCATTCCCCTGTCACTTCATTGATAGTCTCTACCATCATCCTAACATGGTTTCCAATCATCGTCAACAAATTTATGACCTGTTTTTATACCTATATCATCTGCTGATTTTATATTTTATTATTTCTATCTGTTCTATCTGTGTGATATCAATCTTCTGATTAAAAATATAACGAGCCCCACAATATTTCATTTCACTTGCAGATGCATAGCCATCTCCAAGCTCTTCAAGATCTGTACCATCCATGAAAGGATGTTTCTTTTTTTCAGCTCCTTTTCTATCATCGGTAAGAGGTAACTCTCCTATGGAATATTGCTTTCCGTCTTTTGTTGTTGCAACTACATGATAAAAACACCCTTTTTCTCTCCAGTCATTGACGGGACAAATACTAACCGTATAAGGTGTAATTTCAACAGGGATTGTTTTTTTTGTTTTCTTAACATCCGCTTTTAACATCTTCTCCTTCATTGGAACAACTTTTCCCTTAACCAAAACATTTTTTAATGGCGTATTTGAATTATCCGGTGATTGAAATCCCTTATATACTTTCGGATTTTTCCACGCAGTATCATCGGAATAAAAGCCGCACACATTGATCTGAATACCATCACCTGTATCTATTACATCCACCTTACTGGTAGTATCTAACCCACCTAACCAATAATTTGTTCCTTCCAAAGATTTTGCGTTCGGAAGGAACACCTTTGCACGCATAACCTTCGTATTTGAAGCAACCTGAATTGATGATATGATTATCTTTTGTTCTTTTCTGCCATCATCTTCTCTACTGTTTGATTTTGCATCAGAATTTTTTCCACACGCACACAGACAATATAGCATTGTAAAAATTAATAAGTACAGACTGATTCTCTTCATTCATAATCCTCCAAATACATCCTGTATTTTACCATCCTACTTTCGCATATATAACACTGTCCTTATGTGCAGTTAAACCAACAAAAAACTCCAATGTCTTCCCCTGTCATATTGTATCCGAATCTCCAAAAAACGATCTTTTATCTGCTCCATTGCCTCAATTGCATTGTCCAACAGATTTTGCTACTTTTATCATTGTATATCCTGTAATTTATTTTCCTCTCTATTTCAGGATTTCCTGCAGCCGCGCATCTGTATGCAGGAGTTCCTTCGCGCGATCCCTATATTGCTGCTCATGCAGATAAGTATAGCGGAACGGTTTGATCGACGGTGCCAGATCAACTGCTTTCTCAAAATCCTCCCGCCGAAGATCCAGTGTTTTTACATAATCCCAGAACCCCGTCTGCGTAAAAATCGTGTCTACCCTCCGGTAACGATGATCCTGCACAACACTCATCAGATATGTCGCAATGCCGACCTGAATCCCATGAAGCTGCGGATGCTCAAGCATCTTGTCCAGCGCATGGGAAATCAGATGTTCGCTGCCGCTCGTTGGCGCACTGCTGCCCGCAATCTCATTTGCAATTCCGCTCATCGCAAGAGAATCCAGAAGTTCCTTTAAAAACAGATCATCCTGTATCGAAGTAAACGGTGTGCGCACAAAACTGTTGACTGCTTTCTTTGCAATCATGACAGCAAAATCGTTGACTTTTCCGTACCCATGTTCTTCCTCAAAAATCCAGTCATACAGTGCCGTAATTTTTGACACCATATCGCCGATGCCGGAATATAAAAATTTCTCTGGTGCACTGCGGATAATCCTTGTATCCACCACAATCCCATATGCAAGTTTCGCCGGAACGGACTTGCGCCGCCCCTCCACCAGAAGGGAAGCACTGGCACTCGAAAAACCATCGCTCGATGCCGAAGTCGGAATGCTGATAAACGGCAGATTTCGCAGAAATCCACAATATTTCGCACCATCAATCACTTTTCCGCCACCGATGCCGATGACTGCCTGCGTCTTCGCCGGCATGGAAAATGCAAGGCTGGTCAGATCTTCCAACCGCACGGTATCAAGTTCCTGATATTCTAAAATATCAATGTCCTCCTGCTGCAATGCTTCCATAACGGTAGAACCAAACATTTCTACAAGACCGTTTCCAAACAATACAACTACTTTCTGTAACTGTAACTCTTTTAAGTAAATCCCCAGATTGTCCAATGCACCCGCACCGATCTTTAAAAGTGCCGGAATGGAAATGTGTTTTCCTGCCATAATAAATGTTCTCCTTCTCATTCTCTTTTCTATTGATTTTAGTATAAACAAAGGTTCCTGAAATTACAATCAATTCCCCCGAAAAAACGCACACGCTTCTCTTTACAATTATGGGTAAGAAAAAAGACGATTTCCTGCGAAACCGTCTTTTTCTTATTAAAATTCTGACGAAACTCCTGTAAATTTACTTTGTCACTTTGATCGTCATCTTTACAGTCTTTGTCTTTCCGTTCTTTAAAGTGACTTTTACTTTCACCACTGCTTTGCCAGCTTTCTTTGCGACAATTGTACCATTTTTATTCACGGTTACAACCGACTTTTTGGAAGATGTATAAGTGATCTTCTTTACATTTTCCATGTTCAGGTTCTTATCAAAAGTAACTTTTGCCTTCTTTCCGTTTGCAACCGTTTTCTTGGTATCCTTTAATGCAATACTCTTTAAGATTTTACTGCTCAGGGCTTTTGCATCCTTCTCATTCAGCAGTACATAATCACCGGCATCTTTGGTATCCGCTGTCACAGTTCCGTCTTTGGAAACCTTATAAGTCCTGCTGCTGATCAGGACTTTTTCTCCTGTCTTTTTATCAACTTTTACAAGTGTCAGCTTTTTGCCTGCCTGCAGATCCTTCGCATTGACAGATACGCTGTTCATCACTTTGCCGGAAGCGTTCTTTGTTGTCTGGGTAATCGTGATGTCGCTGGTTCCTGCCTCTTGGACTAATTTTGCAACCACATCTGCTGAAATTGTAGTCTTCTTTGTCTCGGAAGCGTTCTTTACTGTTTTTTCCAGCTTTGCCCGGGCACCTGTCACTTCTCCCTTATCGTTCTTTTCAACGGTAAGTGTCGCATTTGTATCTTTTGCAATATTCTCAAATGTTTTGTCCGTTTTCCGGGTTTCCGATGGTTTTGTATCCGGTGTTGTTGTGCTGCCGGAATTTCCACCAGAGGTGCTGCTGCCGGAGGAAGAATTTCCGCCATTATTTCCACTCTGGCTGGTCTGTTTTACCGCAATCAGGCCATCGGCATCTGCTTTTGCAGCTTCTGCATCACTGATCGTTGTTCCTTTGAATGCATCAAAGTAAAGTACCGATTCCACATCTACCGCGGAACCTGCCGGGTTGGAATTACACCAGAGTCCGAATGCCTGCACATCTTTTAAAGCATCCCCACTAAGTTTTCCACCCGTCTTCCCTTTAAAAGCGGAGAATGGAACGGTTACTTCATAGGCATCTTCTGTCTTCGCAAGATTGGTCAGATATACTTCATACTCTTCTCCTCCTGCCTTGATCTGTACAACAACCTTCTGCCCTTTTCCATCAAGTTTTGTCCAGAATTTCAATGCATTATAGGCTGAAAAATCTGTATTGCCCAGAGTTGCATTTACCAGACCCGTCCAGACTTCCGAACCGGTTGTTTTTAATTTGTAATTAAATGCAGCACCATATGTACCATCTGCCTTATGCTCCTGATCCAGCGTAAAGGACGAACTGCATCCAGCGGCAGAATTTCCACCGTAAGCTGCATCCAGAAGTCCATTACTCCCGACATAATAGTCAAAATTTTCCAGCACACCTGCCGGAGCTTTTTCCTTTTCTTTTCCGATACTCAGATTTGTGATCGTGGACAGTTCTTTTCCATCTGCAACGAGCGTAATGGATGCAACATCTGTTTTTCCGATCTGATCCATTTCCTCTTGTGTCAGCTGTGCCGTATAGCATCCATCGGAGCCTTTCGCAGCCGGCAATGTCAACTGTTTGCCTTTTGCCGTATCCTTTACAACAAACGATACCTCACCGGCATTGGAAACGCTTGCTTTTAATGCAGTTGGCTTTAAAATCGTATCCATATCAAACGGTGCTACCATGTATCCGCTGACATCTTTGTAATTATCCGTCTTTACTCCTGCGTACTTATCGATATTTCCATAGAAATTCGTACCGTTTCCAAATACTGAATCCTCATTGTTGTAGTAATCAATAAACTCATTGATCATTTCCTGACCCATGGTATCACTGTATTTATACGGCACATAGAAATTGGTATCGCTGAAATTTGCCCATACCATATAATATGGCATGTCGTTTTTCTTTGCGATATCATTCACTTTCTGATACCAGTTCACACCCGACTTTGCCTCACTGACCGGATTATTTTTTACAAGAAGCCCTTCGTTATCACTTCCATCCTTCTTCATCACACGTACACCGGTCTCCGAAATTGCAGCCAGCTTGTTATGCTGTTTTGCAAGTGATGATACAACCTGACAGGTCTGATCCAGATGATCAAAGAACGACGTATCTGCTTCAGCCGGATAGGTATTAAAATCGTTGTAATAGTCAAATGCCAGAATATCTACATAGGCATCTCCCGGATAACGCGACATATACTCTGCCTCGGTCTCCAGCGGTCCGTTTGGTGAATACACATAAAGCATATTATGTACCCCTTTGGATTCCAGATACTCTCTGGTATATGCATACAGACTCTTATAACTTTCCGCCGTGTTTCCAGTTCCCCACCAGAACCATCCGCCGGTATTCTCATGCAGTGGACGGAAGATGACCGGGATATTCTCTTGTTCCAATGCATTGGCATAGAATGCAATCGTATCAAGATATGCCTTAAATACCTCATTCTTCTCTCCACCAGGCAAAATCTTCTTTAACGAATCACCGGATAAATCTTTTGCTTCATTAAAATCACAGTTATAGAAATCGTAGGTTCCATCTGCATTCTTTTTAATCTTTGCGTTGGTGAAATTCGGCATATGGGTGGATAAGGTAACGATTGCACCGTTTTGGGCCGCCTTTTTGCTGTAGTCAATGGAATTCTGCAGTGCAGATGCCGCATCCGTACCACCAGCCTCGCTTCCAAACAGTGCAAGGGAATCGATTCCAAAAATACCGCTGACAGAACCGGTCACATCATGGACATCTCCTAACTCATCCTTTGTTCCAACCGAACGGCTCACATCATTCTGATGTCCAAACAGTACCTGATCACTTTCGGTCAGTCCCTGCAGATATGCATACAATGCCTTTGCGCTATTGCTGGCATCCGGATCTGTCATGGTCAGGGTTTTATCTGTTGCTTCTGTTTTTGCCTGTGTTCCGTCTGTATTCGGTGTTGCGGTAATTGTCACAAAATCACCACTGGCATCCTTCTGGGAAAGTATCAGATTATCCAGATAAACATCCCCTGCAAAGGAACTGTTGGCTCCGATAAGTCCGATTGTCAGATCATCCATTGGTGTGGCAGATGGAGAAAATCCTAAAGTAACTGTAACTTTCTTATATCCGTTTCCTGCATCTGCTGCCTCGGACGAATCTATGCTGGTATCTTTATTGATTCCGCTATTGGAGAAAAATTTTATCTTGGAAATATTACTGTTTTCCGGATAAATCAAATCCACACTCACCTGATTATAATTGCTGATATCAGCCGGTGTCTCCGGTGTGAATTTCACTTTTGCCTCACTCCATGATTCGCCGGAGTTGGCTGTATAATCCAGGCTTACTTTTAATCTTCCGTCTCCGCCATTTGCATCATAGGAACATTTCGGAGCAGCATTTTCTTCTCCACCGTGGAAATACTGATATCCGGTTTCGCCTGCCCACAGATTTACCTGGGATTCATCATTTAAATCAGAAAGAACGGTTGGCTCCTGTTTGGTCAGTTCCTGTTTATCGCTTGATAAATTTGTGAGAACTACATTTGAAAATGTCACAGTTCCCTTAAATCCGGTTCCCACAAGGACGAATTCAACATCCATCAATGTATCCGGTGTTATTCCTGAAAACTTTACTTTCAGATCAGCTGAATACTTCTCCCCATCTTTCGTAAAAGAATCCTGCTGCAGCCACTGGCAATCCGTACTGTTGTTCCATCCCCAATCCGATCCCAGTTTTGTTACACCCTGGATATTCAGATGCGCTTTATCTGCAGCCAGCGACTGATAGGATGCTTCATCCAGTGTTACCTTTGCAGTTAATTCATACTCTTCATTCACATTTCCCGACGAGCCATTGATGGATTCATCATATACAAAAGTAATTTTTCCTTCACCATTCCAGTCATCTTCTTTCAATTCTGAAAAATCAATGGTTTTTGTTGTTTTTGCGCCCTCATTTTTGTACAGTTCTGTACGTGTTACTGTTGGTGCTGACGCTTCATTTGTTTCCGCCGCATACACAATCTCATTCTGTAAAAATGTGCATGCCTCCGGTGTCAGTGACCCCATCATTGCCGCTGCCAGCGTGATGGCAACAATCTGTTTTCCTACCCTTCTCATGTTTTTGCTCTACCTTTCCTTTCTTCTCCATTTTAGTTGTAAAAACCTTCCAGCACCCTCCATCTATCCGGTTTCACTTAATAAAAAAGCAATTGCACGCTGCTTCCCATATTTCAGGGAGAGGGTACTGCATACTTGGGGAGTGCAGTAAAAATATGGGAACCAGTGTGCAATTGCTTTATTTATTTGATAAATTCAGTATATCATAAAGTAATTTTAAGTCAATATTTAGTTAATAGAAAATTAAACATTTGTAAAGTATTACTTAATTTAAAGTTTTTTAGTCTTTTTTTAGCCTTTTAATTAGACATTTTCACAAGAGGCGAAAGTACCAGTTCCTTATTAATTGAAAAAAGCACCTGTAAAACAGATTATGTTCTGCTCTACAGGTGCTAATATCGTGCTAGTTCTTTTAAGCTGCCTTCCAAAGAATAACCCCCCTCTTTTTGTACATTCTTATAAAATGGAAGCACTTCCCCCCACTTTTTCATATTTTCTTCTTTAATATCAATGATAGAAAAAATCTTATCATAACGTATATCCATCTCTGCTGACCAGCAAATAAATTTATTTCTTATTTCTTCATTCATATCATTTTTAGTGATGATTGCTATATCTATATCACTTTCTGATGTAGCTTCATTTCTTGCAACAGATCCATACAAAATAATCATTGATAAATTTTCATGAAACAGATTAAGTAACCCTTTTACCAATTCGTCTTTCATCATATCCGTTAACATTTATTACACCCCTACAAAAACTCTTTTTTATAGTCTACCATTTTTTCTGCACCTATTCCATATTTTCTTTTTCATAAGATTCCACCAGTCAAAGAACAATTCAAAAATTAAGGGGACGATCAAAACCATCCCCTTAAAAATTTTAAATATAATTAATCAATTTTTCTTAACATTGCCAAGTCAAGGTTACACCAGTCATTTGCTCCTGCTACAGAATAAACCCCGATCTCCAACGTATGATTTGTAACAACAATCTTGTCTATACTAAAAATATTCCAATTAATGTCACTTGTTTCAATCGTGGTATCAAGCTCACTTCCTCCATAATTTTTTGCATAAAGTTGTAAAACATCCTGTTTCCCATTTGTCTTTGCCCAAATTGAGAATTTATATGTTCCATTCGGAATATTTGTATACGTTTTATATACAGAACACGAATACTCTTTATCATCCCAAAATGTTAATTTGTAATCTCCATCATATGCATCACCATATTCTGTTCTTACAGTATTTTCATCTGACGAATCACTTGTCCATACATTCCATCCACTCGGTGAAGTAGTTATCCCATTCTGTTCAAAACTGATATTTGTCAATAAATTTTCACACGGTTTATTAAGCACCTTAATAGAATCTAATGCATTTCCCTGAAAATTAAACAACGTCATGTTATCCCATGTATTACTTGGCGTTACGGTATCATTTTTATACGCAACCCCTGCAGATGTAGCATATGTTCCGCCTTCTACAGGTATCCATTCTGGTTCCCAATAAAAATATCCAATACCTTTGTCATCTGGTACATTTAAAATGATTGATTCCAGATCATTCATAAATTCAAATTGTCCTTCTACTGTTGCAGGATATCCTCCAACTTCTTCATCTCCACTAATGAATACATTTCCTTCACCATCACCATCTTCCGTTGTCCATGCATACGCAGTTTCTACAACACACACTTCTTTATTATAGGTGGTCGCCAAGTAATTCAAATTATACTGAAGCCCCTCCATGGTTCCATGCCACATTGGATAATAAGATAATCCAAATACATCAAAATCCAAGTTTGGTGACTCTTTCAATAATCCACCAAAATACCAGGTATACAACTGATTTTTTCCACCCTGATCCAGATGAAGCATAATTTTGGTACTTGATGCAGCAGAAGCACGTACTCCAGAAATTGCAGATTCTAAAAGACCCGCTAATCCGGAAAAATCCTCATTCGTCCCTATTTTGCCATCTTCATGAAGAATCCCCGATGATATTTCATTTTATCCTTTTACCCCTCCGGCAACCAATCCATTCTGAATAAATCGCTGTAAGCACATAAAGATGATCATGATCGGCAGGGATGAAATCACTGCTGCTGCAGCAAACAAAGTCCAGTGCGCAGCAAACTGATCGCTGATAAAAGACTGCAGTCCAAGTGCAAGCGTCATTTTTCCCGGTGTCTGCAAAAAGATTGAGGTAATCACATATTCACTGTATGTTGCAATAAACGAAAACAGGAAGATCACGGCAAGCTGTGGCATTGCAAGCGGGATGATGATCTTATAAAAAACCTGGAATTCATTTGCTCCATCCACCATTGCAGCTTCATCCAATTCCACCGGAAGTCCATCGATATAAGATTTAAGTAACCAGATATTGTAAGCACTTCCACCTGCAAGCACAAGAATGAGCGCAAAGCTGTTGTCCACCAACCCGAACTTATAAATTAAAATATAGTATCCGGCAACTGCCATGCTGTTTGGAAACACCTGTAATATCAAAAGTGCCATCAGTCCATATTTTCTTCCCACAAACCGCAGTCTTGCAAACGCATACGCTGCAAGTGAAGTAAGCACAAGTTGTATGATTGCTACAATAAAGCAAAACTTTAGGGAATTAAAAACCCAGATTCCAAAATCCGTTTCCCGAAACAGTTCCACATAATGTTCAATGCTGAATTTTTCAGGGAACAATGAGGACAGGAAAAAGCTGTCACCCGCGGAAAAAGAGGACATAACAATCCATATGACCGGAAACAGCACCACGATCATTGTGATCCATATGACCACTCTGCTTCCCCACAGTGTCCGTTGTTCTGAGGCGGATATTTTCTTTTTATTTTTCATTTAATCAACCTCCTTAAATGAGCCGGACAGCCGCATATTAATCAGCGTAAATGTTCCGACAATGATAAAGATCAGCACACTGAACGTTGCAGACAGTTCATACCGGTTCGACCATGTGGTCATCTTATAGGTGGTACTGGCAAGGATATCCGTATAACCCGCAAACTGGTTATCCACTCTCGCTGGTCCACCTTGTGTAATCATATATATATTTCCAAAATTGTTAAAATTAGCCGCAAACGAGGAAATTACAAGAGGAATGGAAAGTTTTGTCACCATCGGCAATGTAATGCTCTTAAAGCACTGAAATTTTGATGCCCCATCCATTTTAGCCGCCTCATAGTATTCACCAGAAATCGCCTGTAGTCCACCAAGACAGACATTCATCATATAGGGAAATCCCAGCCACACATTCACGATAATCAACCCAACCCTTGCCCAGAATGGATTGGTCAGCCACGGTACATTCCAGGCAATACCGATTGTATGCAGTAAATTATTGATTCCACCATACTGCTCATTTAGCAGTCCCTGCCATGCGAGGATTGCAATCGTAGATGGCAATGCCCACGGAACAATTAGCACTGCACGGTAAATTTTTGATTCTTTCATATGCGGATTGTTTAACAAAATGGCAAGAATCAGTCCCATTGCATAGGAACCTGCCGTACTTAACAGCGCAAAACAAATCGTCCACCCAAGTACCGGGAAAAACACATTTTTAATGCTTCCGGAAAATACGGTCAGATAATTTTCCAGCCCCACAAACGTGTAATCTGTCAGATGATACATGTTGTAATTAGTAAAAGATAAAATCACCGTATAAATAATTGGCAGACATGTCACCAACAGAATCGAGATCAGTGCCGGTGCCAGATAAGTATACCCAAGCGCATTCTTTTTCTTTCTCATGCCATCACTACTTTCCTGAATTCATCAATTCAATCGCTTCTTTCAACTGCGTAACCATATTTTTGGCAGCTTCCTCTGGTGTTTGCTCCCCAGACCACATCGAACGGATATTGTTTGTGTGGATACTCCAGAGCTGTCCCATTTCTGATACGGTCGGCATCGGCTCTCCATCATTGATCTGCTCGACAAATGCCTGTGTGTATGCATTACTCTGGATCTCATCAAGTTCCTGATCTGCCAGTTTTGCCGGTATACGGTCACCCGCCTCATACATGCCAAGTGCACCGTTTTCCAGCAGATAGGAAATAAAATCCCATGCTGCATCCTGATTTTTACTGCTGTTGCTCACAAAACTTACCTGTGTACCCACCGGGGTCACAAACGGCTGTCCGTGGAAAGTTGGCATTTTTGCTACAGCAAATTTAGTTCCTGCAGAGGTAAAACCGTCAATGTCCCATGGTCCACCAATATAATAAGCACATTTTCCGTTTTGGAAATTACTTCTTGCGATATCGGCTGTCACATCTGCCGTGATCAGTTTATATTTATTGCACAGGTCATTGATAAAGGCATAGGCATCCACACTGCCCTCATTATCAAGACCGATGTCTGCCGTGTCATATGCCCCATCCTGATATTTAAAAATATAACCTCCGCAGGCTCTCACAAAACCAAGATCGTAGTATATGCTTGTTGCATCAAACTGTACACCTCCGTCTGCGGCTGCCTGATCGACCAGTTCTTCCCATGTTTTTGGGACTTCCGATACAAGATCTGTGTTGTAAAACAGTGCAGTAGTCTCTACGGAAAGTGGTGCTGCATATCGTTTTCCATCTACATAACATGCCTGGATGGCTGCATCGGAAAAATCCTGATCCGCATACAGATCCTGTGGCACTTCTGCAGTAAGATCTGCGTTTACATAATCTGCAAGCTGGTCATTGGGAATACCCACCACAGCATCCGGTCCGGAAGCACTTTTTACTGCCTGTGCAAACTGCTGGACAGATGGAGACTGGTGAATGACTTCTACCTTTCGTCCGTTCTTTTCTCCCCATTCATCTGCATATTTCTGAATGGTATCCACTTCCACGTTCATGTTCGTCCAAATCACGAGTTTTTCCCCGGAAGCTTCCTTTTTTCCGGTTCCACTTCCACAGCCAGTCAACATTCCCACTGCCATTGTTACAGCCAGCACAGCTGTTATTATTTTTTTCATATGATTATCCTCCCTTTACATTGTTTTCATGTTTATCAGCGCGCTGTTTGCGTTTCCATTTTCGTCAAACAATGCCATATTTGCCATGGCATTTCCTGCTGTCATCTTGTCTTTCATGTACTTGCTGCCACTCTTACTTGCCCACGTACAGTCCGGTATTGGCAGCCATGCCGGTTCCCAGTAAAACACACCGATGCCTCTTTTATTGTTTACACTTCTTACCGTTGCAAACAAATCCCGCAAGAATGCTTCCTGTCCCTGCTGTGTTGCCGGGTATCCAGTGATTTTTTCATGCTCCTTCGAATAAACGATTCCGTTACAGCCAAATGTTTCCGTAGTATAACCAATTGAAGTCTCTGCAACAAGCACATCTTTGTCATACCGGCTGCTGATATCATTCATATTATCCAGAAGAAGTGAAAGACTTCCGTTCCAGTGCGGATAATACGACATTCCAATAATATCAAAATCCAGCGCATACGATGAAACCTGATCAAACCACTGTCGATACATTTTATTATCCGTTCCGAAATCCAGATGCAATACGATCCTTGCATCCGGACACTCCTCGCGCACCCCCTTAATCCCTGCCTGCAGAAGATGTGCCATATTTTCGGTCTGTTCGATGTAACCATCCGGCCACAACAGCCCTTTTGTAATCTCATTTCCAACCTGCACCATAGTCGGCACAAGCTTGTGGTTTTTCAATGCCTTTAACGTATCTACAGTATGCAGATACACCGCCGTTTCCAGTGCCTCTCCGCTTAATTCTTTCCAGGCTTTCGGTTTTACCTGTTTGGCCGGGTCTGCCCAGAAATCACTATAATGGAAATCAAGCATAAAATCCATACCGCTTTGTACAGTTCTTTCTGCGATCTCAATGGTAGTCTCCAGATCATTTCCACCTCCCCCGTAAGAATTTCCGTTTTCATCGTAGGGATCCGGCCAAATCCGAATCCTTACGTTATTGGTTCCGCATGTCTTTAAAATTGCAAACAGATCTTCTTTTTTCCCGTTCAGCCGATAGGACGCACCATATTGTTCCAGTTCTTTCACCATGGAAATATCCATACCCTTAATAAATTTCATAACTACTCCTTCACAAGTGTAATATCATCAATGGTTCCCCAGCCGCCCGGTGCTGTTGCCACGTGTGCTCCTACTGTGATTGCTCCGTCCGTTGGTGTAATGCCCGGGATTTCCACCGTATACCAGTTAACATACCCCTGCAATTTGCCATCTGCTTTTACCTCTTCGCCATCCACGAGCGCATAAAAATATACGGTCGGATTTTCATCCCCGGCTGCATCACCCTGAATATGAGCGGTTAGTTTGTAGGTGCCATCCTCAAGTCCACTCACTGTCTGTTTCATGGAAAAATCCACCGGATTGTTTCCTGAATAAAAATGCAGTGACTGTGCACCTGCAAAACAGTCTGTCTCACGATCATAAACATCTAACTCCTCTGTAACATCATTGTTGTTTGTCACCGTCCATCCGGAAAAATCTGGTTCTTCAAAACTTCCGTTGATCAGATAATTTCCGTTTTCATCTGGCGTACCTGTTGTATTTTCCTTCTGTTCTGCGGCAGCAACTTCTGTGCCTCTCTCCTCTTCAATGTTCTCTGTTTCTGTAGCTTTTTGTGTTTTCTCCGCATCAGCATTAATACCAGATGTGTTTCCACATCCTGACAATGCTACTGCCATGCTCGCTACAAGGACTGCATGTAATAACTTCCTTTTCATAAATGTTCCCCCTTTTCTAAAATTAAATCTTTACTAATATTCAAGTAAATTATTTACTTATTAAGAATGTATCATCTAAGCCTAATAATGTCAATACTCACAAATACACTTTTCACTATATTGCCAATTTTTATTTTTGTATTTTATGCAATATATACAAAAAAGGCACAAAAAAAGATGTTCGCAATCGAACATCTTTTTTCAACAACTCTTCCGGAAAACTGGAATTCCATTTACAAACACCAGCTTGGTTACGCGTCCGCCATATAGTACCCTGTTTCGCAACAGATCAAGCGCGGTTTCACAGATACATGGAATATCAATATGAATAGTAGTAAGGGGTGGTGATAAATACTTTGCAATATTCACATCATTGATGCTAAAAACCGCCACCTGCTCCGGAATCTGTATATTGCCTTCATTTAAAGCCTGTAGCACACCCACCGCCAGTGTGTCACTTGCCACACAAAGTGCTGTTGGCAGTATCTCTTTTTTAAGCAGTTCTTTTCCCATGCGGTAGCCATCATCCACCGTAAATCTCTCGGAAATGAAAATGTACTCCTCATTGAGATACCCATAGTATGCAGCGCTCTGTCGAAATGACCACTCCCGGATATCCATGGAAGGTTTTCCGGTGTCAATATTTCTATCACTGCCCCCGATAAATCCAATCCGTTTATGTCCTTTTTCCACAAAGTAATCAACCATCTGTGTCACAAACGAATCCATATTGGGCTTCACGGCATCAAAAAGTTTTTCATCCGGGGATGTGCCGATAAACACGCCCCTTTTGCACCGTTTATACAAAGCATTGATTTCTTTTCTGGTGAGCCATCCAATCGCAATAAAGGCACTTAAATCTTTCGGAACATGATCCATGCCGTCTTTTCGGTCATAGATGCTGAGCTGAATATTCATCTTTTTCGCCTGCTTTATTATCTCATCCTTTACCCCGTGGTAAAAGACATCTTCGAGTTCATCCTCGTGGTCAACAAAATACAGCAATGCCACATTTTCGATCTTGGGATAGATTACTCTCTTTTTATATCCGATTTTCTCTGCTGTGGCAAAGATCGCCTCTCTTGTCTCATCACTAACAGAGATTCCCTCATCATAATTGAGTACCCGTGAAACTGCTGAGCTCGAAACCCCTACGATTTCTGCAATTTCTTTAATTGTTGCCATACGATTCCTCCAATGTTTTCATGGATTTCTTTATTGATAAATTCTGTTATAATTATTTTACATAAATATTTTACTTTGTCAAACAAAGTTTTACACATAAAAAAGGCATACATTCCTCAAAGGATCATGTATGCCTTTACAAACCGTTACCCAGTCTTATTTCGTAGAAACCGTAGAAGCTACCAGCTCCAGATTTCCTTCTATCTCGACATTACCGTATCCACAAGGAAGAATAAAATGATCTCCCTTCTTGACACTGGTATGATTCAAAAGACCATTGCCCTCGACTACGCTGACGATCAGGAACGGATAAGACTGCTCAAACTCAGCCTTCCCATCCACTTTCATGTGGAATACCTGATAATACTTACACTCGATGAGTTTCTGCAGTTTGTTGGTCTCCGCTTCCCCAGTCTCGATCATGCACTCGGACATCGGTGCTGCCGGCACTTTGATGACATCGAGACTCTGCTGTACATGAAGCTGACGCGGTTTGCCGTTGGAAAGACGGTCATAATCATAGACACGATAGGTAATATCACTGTTCTGCTGTGTCTCAAGAATTGTAATTCCACCCTTGATTGCATGCACGGTACCCGGATCAATCTGGATGAAATCACCTTTCTTTACCGGGACTTCACGGATCAGCTCACTCCAGCGTCCGTTGTGTACCATGTCTTCCAGTTCTTCGTGTGTCTTTGCATTGTGTCCGATAACAAGCTTGGAATCCGGCTCACAGTCAAGGATATACCAGCACTCCATCTTGCCAAGAGAACCGTTTTCATGCTCTGCAGCATAGGTATCATCCGGATGTACCTGAATACTTAAATCTGCCTTTGCATCAATAATCTTGATCAGCAGTGGGAATACTTTCCCCTGTGTATTTCCAAAGAGTTCTTTATGTTCCTCCCACAGATCGGATAATTTCTTTCCCTTATACGCACCGTCTGCAATCGTACAGGTTCCGTTTGGATGTGCTGCGATACCCCAGCATTCTCCGATGTCATCGCCCTCGATCGCATAGCCAAACTCCTCACGCAGCTTGGTGCCGCCCCAGATGTTGTGGGTAAATACCGGATTCATAAACAAAATTTCTTTACATGGCTGGTTACAGCTTAAATTTTCTCCATTCATTTTCATTACCTCTCTGTACCAGTAGGCAGAATCTTTTGCAATTCTGCGCTGGGTTGTGTAGTCTACATAAACAAGTCCAAAACGCTCTTTGTAACCTTCTGCCCACTCAAAGTTATCCAGAAATGTCCAGAGGAAATATCCGATCACCGGCACTCCCTCATTGACCGCACGCTGCACAGCACCCAGATATGCATCCAAAAATGTGATTCTTTCGCTGTCATGCACCTGTCCGTCCGCGGAAATATTGTCAAGATCGGACATTCCGTTTTCTGTAATATAAAGCGGCAGATGGTAACGCTCTGTCAAGAAACGAATTCCGTAATACAATGCCTCCGGTGTCACTGGCCAGCCTGTGCCTGTCTTAGCTGCCCCAGGGGCGCGGTCTACATATTCCGGTTCCCCATCTTTTCCACAACGGATCATATAACCGTTATATATATTTTGTCCCATAAAATCGAGCGGCTGATGAATGAGTTCCATATCTTCTTTCGTAATCTCCGGAAGATATGGTGCAAATTTTTCCAGTCCTTCTTTTGGATACTCTCCTAAAAAGACAGGATCGGAAAACCATGCCACATTCCAGGTCCAGTTATCCATTGGGTTGTCAAAACCAAAATATACCTTTTTTGCAGCCTCTATATCCTTTGTACCCTCCGATGCCGGATATGCCACACCACAGGTCGGTGCATATCCGACACGTATCTTCTGCTTTGCATATTTACGCAGATTGATCACTGCCTGACCATGTGCTTTCATCAGATTGTGTGCCATCTGAAAGGTTTCTGGAACGGAATACTGCATTCCCGGTGCATGTACCCCGCTTAAGTGTCCCAGTCCAATCGCACACTGCGGCTCATTGATTGTGATAAAATCGGTACACAGATCAGAGAAATTTTCTGCAACGACTTTTGCATATTCTCCAAACCACTCCACCACATCTTCATTGAGCCATCCGCCTTTTTTAAACAGCTCATATGGAAACTCCCAATGAAACATGGTGATAAACGGACGAATTCCGTTTTCTTTCATGCAAAGAATCATATCGCGATACATCTGTACAGCTTTCTCATTCACCTTCCCGGTTCCCGCCGGAAGGATTCTTGACCAGTTGAGTGAAAAACGATAATTTTTGATTCCAAGTAACCGCATCAAAGCAAAATCTTCTTTATAACGGTGCATATGATCGCAGGAAACATCTGCAGTCTGTTGTTCATACACCCTGCCGGAACGCACAAACTCATCCCACACATTCTTTCCACGGCCATCGTCAGGATCGGTTCCTTCCACCTGATAAGCACTGCTTGCCACTCCCCAGACAAAATCTTTTGGAAACATATTTTTCTTCCTCTCTCTATTTTTCAGAAACAATTACAGAGATCAGTTCAAATGCACTCGGCATGGTAGAATCTCCGGAAATCAGCCGTATTTCCACCGTATGTGCCCCTTCTTTTCCATGCACCAGAACCGGAGTCAGCGTCAGGGAATCCCCCCAATCCTCATCAAAGTTTGCATCCAGTGTCACCGCATGTGCTTCATCCCCATCCACAATGGCCAGTGCCACCGGCGCCGGTTTCGTTACACAACGCTTATACTGTGCTGCAATCTCACTTCCATTTACAGCAAACGTTAACGATGCTCCTTTTTCTTTTGCGGACCATCCATTTTTGAAGCAATCTTTGACTTCTTCCTGTACTCTGGTATCTTTGACAAATCCCTGGTTTTCAGGTTCATAATTACGATTATCCAGACGCACTGCTTTTTCATAGCAATTGTCTGTCAGTGGTTCTGGGAATTCTGGTTTTGCATCCTTTGTCTGTGTTATATGGATTTTCTCTAAGGCATAAGTAATCACAGATGCAACCAGCTCATGCCCTTTGTCGTTTGGATGCAGATCATCCTCTGTAATGTCGCGGTTTGGAATCCGCCCCGCAACGACCTCCGGATAAATACTGCTCTGCATGCTGACCGCCGGAAGCTGATAATGTCTGGCTATCTGACCGTGCATGATCTGTACATTACCACCGTTGTTATAATAGACATTGTGCACCAGCATCACAGCAGGTTCGTTTTCATCCTGCCATACACGGCGTACCAGTCCTTCATATGTCTCACGGAAAAATTCCGTTGATTCATCATTGACCGAAAATTCAATGATAACAAAATCCGGTTTATGGGAAAGCAGATCGGACTCGGCACGAGCCGTCCCGAAATGTGATGTTGTTCCACCGATTCCGGCATTGATATAATGAAATTTGGCCTGTGGAAATGTTTTCTCCCACCACTGAAATACGCGGTAAGCATAACACAGCTCCGGTGCGGATGCAAGACATCCCTGCGTGATAGAACCACCAAGGAAACCAATGCTTAATGTTTCCCCGGCCTCTGCCCTTGCCATTAATTTTTTCATCCGGTACTGATTGCCCGGATTTGAAATACCTCTTTCATATTCAATCTGCATTGTTATACTCCTTATATCATGTAATCAATTTTTTTAAAAATTGATTACATATCCCAAATCTCCTCTCCGAGGCTTTCGATGAATGCGGTAAGTTCCTTACTCATCTGTTCTGCCTCCGGAATACGGATATGTCCCGGTGTTCCCTTTCCGTTCTGTGAATACAGGAAATGGTGTACCCGCGGACTGTTTACTGTTTTGCACACTTCCTCAATGGAAATGTCCCAGTTTTCGTTATGTTCCAATATTGTGGTTGTCAATATAAAGGTTGCCTTCGGATATACTTCCATAAGATGCTCTAAAAATCTGCGGTAATGCTGCCGCCAGTTTTCGGAACGTGCACTGTTATAATCTTCTGCCATATAATCATCCGGGTGGTTATCATTCTGCCCGAATGCAAAAATCACAACATCTGGTGTATAACGTGAAAAATCCCATGGTTTTACTTCACTGAGTTCCGGCTGGTATTCTATTTTATCATAACAGGATTCTATTCCCAGATAATCCGGCTCCATAAACCAGCCGGTTTTGTCAAGAAGGGCGATACCACCCTGTGATGTGTCATGCAACTGTGCATGCAGATTCCGCGCGGTCATCCACGCGTAAGAATACCAACTGTTTGAATATTCCCCATCGTGCTCCGGATCAGGTTTTCCTACATAATCCACAGCTTCTGATACCTCACCGCAGGAAACGCTGTCCCCGAAAACTTCGATTTTACGGGACGGAAGCGGTGCCGGAGTAAGTACCTTAGCATCGCTTCCCAATTCAAATCCCAGTAATGTGACGATATGGCAGGAATCCATTCTTTTAAAAAGAGTGAGGGTATGCTCTGTAGGCTCAAGACCTTCTGCAATCACATACGTTTTTGCATCGGAATCTGAGGTGAGTAAGAACTGTCCCTGCTTCCCGTCTAATATATATCCCATCCGGCTCGACCAGTAAGCACGCTTGTTTGCCAGTGTCACGGAAATTTCTGTTCCGGTAAAACGAATCTGTACAAAGCTCGCCGCATAGACAAGCACTGGTGCTTTCGGATCATCAAAATCAATTCTTCCACAATATTGTAATCTCTTGTCGTCCGGTGAAATATGCATAATTATCTCCTTCCGATTTCAGTGTCTGCAGGTGTTACAACACTGTTTGTTTTTATGTAATCTACAATCTCATCCAGTTTTGTAAATGCCAGGCCAACGTAGCTGTCTGCAGCGCCATAGTAGATCGCAATCTTACCGGATGCACTGTCGTGAATGGTTGCGCATGGGAAGCATACGTTCGGAACGAAACCTCTCTCCTCATACCACTCTTCCGGAGTCAGAAGGAAATTCTCACAGCGGTACTTCACGATGGAAGGATTATCAATGTCAAGGATTGCGCCACCAATGGAATAAACATATCCGTTACATGTACCGGATACCCCATGATAGAATAAGAGCCATCCTTCGGAAGTCTCGATTGGAGCAGCTCCGCCGCCGATCTTTAAGGACTCCCACCATTCGCTTCCTTTGCCCATGACATGTCTGTGTTTGCCCCAGTATACCAGATCCGGGCTCTCACTTAAGAAGATGTCACCAAACGGTGTATGACCACTGTCTGACGGACGGGAAAGCATCATGAAGTTTCCATTGATCTTTCTAGGGAACAGCACGGCATTACGATTGAATGGGAGGAACGGATTCTCAATCCGTGTAAACGTCTTGAAATCTGTTGTTTTTGCCATGCCGATTGCTGCTCCGTAGAAATCCTGACACCAGATGATATAATAGGTGTCTTCTACTTTTACAAGTCTTGGATCATATGCATAGATTGGCATAAATGGATCGCCGTTTTCATCTACGAATGGAATCTTGTTTTCTTCAAAATCCCAGTGGATGGCATCTTTGCTGTGTCCAAGATAAATATATGGAATACCATTGGTCTGCTCTCCACGGAACACACCGATGAAAGCATCACCATATGGCATAACCGCACTGTTAAAAATTCTTGCAACACCCTTTAACGGATTTCTTCCGATAATCGGGTTTTCACTGTATCTCCAGATCGGGGCTCCGTTCTGAGATCCTTGTGGTCTCTCCTGCCATGGTACATTTGGTACCGGAGCTGTCAGCATCTTTACTTCACTCATAATCAACTCTCCTCTTATTTATGATTTTTTAAATACTCTAAGTTCTTCTTAATCAGGTCGCATCTCTGCTGTACACACAGTACACTTCTTCCCGGATCCTGTGGGGTGTTGAATACGTAATCAATCAGACGGTCAATCGTTGTAGTCGCCACATGCATTCTTGTATCAGAAGAAGCATAGTAAATAAATACTTCGTTCTTATTGTTTACGATTGCACCGTTGGTAAATACAACATTGGATACATCTCCGACACGCTCCTCACCTCTTGGTCCGATTAACAGTCCGGATGGCTCTGCAATTACCTTGGACGGATCATTTAAATCCGTGGCAAATGCATAGATCACATAGCGCAGACCTGCTGCAGTATTTCTTACACCGTGTGCAATGTGAATCCAGCCGCGGTCTGTTTTGATTGGAGTCGCACCTGCACCGTTCTTTGCCTCGGTAATGGTATGGTACTTACGGATGCTGGTCATCTTCTCTTCGTCAATGACTGCATGTGTGATGTCCTCGCAAAGACCGAATCCAATACCGCTTCCGCTTCCGGTATCAATGAAGTCATCCATCGGACGGGTATAGAATGCATACTTTCCATCCACAAATTCCGGATGCAGCACGACATTTCTCTGTTGCGGGGAACGAAGGGTCTTTAAGTTTTCCAGACGCTCCCAGTGCTTTAAATCTTTTGTGCGGACAATTCCTGCTGCTGCAACGGCTGCAGACAGATCGTTTACGCTGGTGTCTTTGCTCTCGGAACAGAATACGCCGTAAATGTATCCGTCCTCATGCTGTGTCAGTCTCATATCATAGACGTTTGTCTCCTCCGGACATACATCATCCAGAAGGATCGGGTAATCCCAGAAACGGAAATTATCAATTCCGTTATCACTCTCTGCCACACCGAAGAAAGACTTTCTGTCATTTCCCTCGATACGGGCAACCAGATAATACTTTCCGTTTAAATAAATTGCTCCGGAATTCATGACTGCATTGACTCCAAGACGCTCCATAAAGAATGGATTGGTTTCTTCGTTTAAGTCATATCTCCAGGTGAGCGGAATCATATCTCTTGTAAGAACGGGATTTACATAGCGGTCAAATACACCGTTATAAAAATCGCTTTTTTCATTTTTTCGGGAAAGCAGCTTCTCCTGCTTTGCCAGTTCTACATAATATCTTTCATGCATTATTTAAAGTCTCCTTATTACTTCCATACACATTCTTCCGTTATGATACGGACATTTCCAGGGTTCTACGATTGGACGGTCAGCAATCGGACTTCCATCCGGATTTACTTCCCAGAACCATTCAGAACCGGTTCTCTTGTCAATTACATGTTCTTTGATGAATTCCCATTCTGCCTCAGATGCTTCCAGGAAATTCTCTTTCTGCGGATGCTTCTGGTATTCATTCAAAAATCCAATGACCGTCTCTGCCTGTACCCACCAGACCCGGTGGTCATTCACTTCTCCTTTACAGCATTCATTTGCCAGAGAATGACCGTCAAAAGCAACCTTATATACATTTTCCGCAAGTGTTTCGGTAATCGGGGACATCTTTTCTTTGTAATGTGCATCCCCAAGTACCTCTACTCCACGATCCATCAGCCATGCTGTCTCAATGTCATGACCATAAGAATACAGATCAATGATGGCGTTGTAGTTCTTGTCAAAGAATACTTCCTGTCTCTTAAGTTTCGGATTGTATACCTTATCCGCAAATACATCCATAATCCACTTTAACCGCTCTCCCACCTCTTCATCATGGGAAACCCGGTAAAACTCCGTGTAAGCCTCAAACACATGAAGCAGTGTATTCATGGTTTTTTCGGCAAGCACACCATTTTCCGATAGCTTCTCATTGGATTCCGGCTGGAAGTCTTTGGTAAATGCTTCCAGATATCCAACCTCATCCGTACATTTGCTTTCAATAAGAAGCTGCAGTTCTTTGGCAAGCTTTAATGCTTCTTCATCCCCGGATGCATCGTAATAGGAAGAAAGAGCATAGATGCAGAACGCCTGATTATACGTATGTTTTGTTGTGTCAAGTGGCTTTCCGTCATAGGTCATAGACCAGAAGATTCCACCATTTTCTTTGTCAATGCAATGATCACGCAGGAACTCATAACCGTGTCTTGCCTCATCCAATAAGGTTTCATCTTTCAGAAGGATATACGCATTTGCAAAAAACCAGGTAATTCTGCTATTTAAGATACAGCCCTTTTCTGCTGTTTTGTCTACGTTTAAATCATAGTCCATATATCCATAGTAACCACCATATGTATCGTCTCTTAATGCCTTCCAGAAGGGAATAATCCCTTCTGTCAAATGCTTTGTGACTTCTTCTTTCATCATGCTCTTATTCATGCCGATACCTCTTATTTTTCTAAAATCATTAACCCTTTACTGCACCTGCAGTAATTCCACTGTAAATCTGTTTCTGGCAGCAGACAAATACGATCAGCGCCGGAAGCAGGGAGATAATAACACCTGCACAGATCAGATTGTACTTGCTTCCCATTGGTCCTACGAACGTGTAGAGGGAAAGTGCCATGGTACGGATCTCTTTTCTCATCAAGTAAAGGTTTGCTGCGTAGTATTCGTTGTACACACCAACACCCTTTAAAATACAGGATGTAACAATTGCCGGTTTCAACAGTGGAAGCATAATCTTCCAGTAAATCTGCCAGTAATTTGCGCCATCAATGATAGCTGACTCATCCAGAGAGATCGGAATATTCTCCATAAACTGAATGAAGATGTACATAGAGATAACATCTGTACCACAGCTCATGATGATGTATCCAGCCAGACTGTTTACAAGGTGTAAATCTGACATAATCTGATATACAGTAACCTGCATCGCTACGGCTGGAAGCAATGCTGCGATGGTGTAAAGATTACGGATAAATGCATTACCCGGAAATTTAAAACGGTTTAATACATAGGCAAGCTGGGAACCGACAATTACGGATACCGTAAGTACAACAATCATGACGATTACAGAATTCAAAAATGCACGTCCCATATTTGCCGTCTTAAATGCATTTACAAAGTTGTCAAAATTCAGCCAGCTTCCCGGAAATGCCATAACATTGGTATTCTGGTACTCGGCATCTGTCTTAAATGCCGTTGTGATACAGGAAACAATCGGAATGATTGCACAGAATCCGAAAAAGATCAGCGATGCATATTCCACTATCGTCCAGATAATGCTTCCTACGGAATAATGTTTTGCTTTTTTACGTTTTACTACTGCTGTATTACTCATTATTTCGCCGCCCCCTTCTTCATTTTCTCCTGTTTTTTGATCTGCTTAATCACCTGTTTTTCTGCCTTCAGCCGGGCTTTCTTTGCCTTATAGGATTCATCCTCCGACGCGGCATCCCTGAACACATATTTAAAGAACACATTCTGTAAGATCGTACAGATAAAGATGATCATCAGCAGAACAACAGACATTGCCGATGCCAGACCTACTTTCTGGCTGGTATGTGCGATCTTGTTCATAATTACGAAATACGTTCCTGTTCCGTTTGCACCGGTGGTGATTACGAAAGGCGCCTCAAACGCACTTAAGGAACCGGTGATGGAAAGGATAACATTTAATGTAATAATTGTCTTGATACTCGGGAGAATAATGTGTTTAAACTGCTCCCATTTATTTGCACCATCCAGGGACGCTGCTTCGTAGAGTTCGCTATCCACAGACATCATGGCACCAATAAACAGTACCATATTCTGTCCGGTATACCGCCATACGGAAGTCGCCGTCAGGGACCAGTTGTTTACACTCTGATCCTTTAACCAGTATGGAAGATTTTCTAATTGAAACCCACACCACTGCAGGATTGTATCAAATACGAATCCTCTGGTGAAGAAGAATTTAAAGATAAAACCAATGGCAATACCACTGATGAGGTAAGGGAAAAACATCAGCCCTTTGAAAAGATTTCCACCCTTTACCTTAAAACTTAAAATTGTTGCAAGATACAGTGCAAGCACAAGCTGGATCAATGCACCGACCATATAGAATAAACTAAGTTTCAACGCCCCGAAACAATCTTTTCTTCTGAATACATCAAGATAGTTGTCCCATCCGACAAATTCGCGCCTGTCTATCGGCGTTGTATATTTCATCTTATAAAAACTGAATTTGATCATTTCCGCAAACGGAAAGTAAGTAAATAAAAAGAGTAAGAGCAACGGGATGACCATAAAACCGATACAGATAAATACCTGCTGGCCGGCTCTGCTCCTTGCCCATTTCTTAAAACTAAATGATTTTGATTTCATACTACGTTCCTCCCATATGAAACAGGCAATCATGCCGCTGGGCCGAAAATAAACTTTCCGGCCCAGACAACTAGATGATATACCTTTATGCAGCGTGGAACTACTCTGTAATTTCTACGCCCTCAGATTCCTGAGCATCTGTCCACTTCTGGTTCCACTCGTTCATAATATCGTCGAAGCTCTCATCGCCATTTGCTGCATGCTCGATGATTGCCTGGATCTTATCGTTTCCACCGTTATTAACATTTAACTCAGAATCAGCATTCAATGCATTTAAAAGATCTTCTTCGCCTTCTACCGCTGGCTCATCCTCAAGGAATGTTACACCAGAGAAATCAAGCTTTGTATCAGAAGATGACTTTGCAACCGGAAGTCCATCCTCGTTGTAAGAAAATCCAGACTTTTCAGTCATCCACTTAACAAAGATTAAAGCTGCCTGCTTCTCATCATCAGAAGCGTTTACGTTGATACCATAAGAGTAATCTGCTCCAGCTGATGCATACTGCTCACCGTTTACAGAAATCGGGAATGGCATATATCCGATGTCATCTGCGTTCTCACCGGCTGCTTCCATCTGTGGGTAAGCCCATGATCCAAGTACCATACATCCAATCTGTCCGTTGTTTAACATGCTCTTAGAGCCTTCCCAGTCAGTTGTAGAATAGTCATCCTCGGTAAGTCCGCCAGCAACTGCATCGTAAAGGATCTTGTATACTGCATATGGATGTGTGCCATCGCCGTAATCCTTGAATGGGTCCTTTGTGTGAAGGAACTTCTGGTTGAAGTAAGTGTTATCACCAGTTGCATTGTTTCCGATGTAAGCATCCCATGCACCCATGGTCCAGCCTGCTGCATAGTTTGTGTAAAGCGGAATTGCATCCGTCTTGTCCTTAATCTTCTTTAATGCATCAATGAACTCGTCCGGAGTTTTTGGAATATCGGTCACACCGGCATCCTCAAACACTTTCTTGTTGTAAACGATACCCTGTGTCGTTGCTGTGGAAGGAACACCGTATACATCATCTCCATAGAGCCATGTGTTTGCGTAGTTGATCTGCTGGCTCATCTCATCAAGTGTACCGTATGACATATAATATGTACTGAGGTCTGCCTTATCTACTGCCGGAATCATGGTAATGGTTTCGTACTGTCCGGACTGTAAATGTGTCAGTGCATCATCGGCATAGTTTGTATCTGTGGTGATTTCAACCTTGATATTCGGATACTCTTTGTTGAAGTCTTCCAGATAAGATTTCCAGTTCTTTCCGCCGTAATCATCGGTATCCATATCTGTTCTGTGGTTGAACATTGTAATTGTTGCGCTTAAGTCTTTTCCTGTTTCTCCCAATACAATGTCTGAATAGCTTACAAGACCATCTGCAGAAGCGCTGTCTGATTTCTGTGTGGCATCAGCAGAATCATTTCCCTTAGAACCACATCCTGCGAATAATGTTGCGGTCATTGCAGCCACAAGACCAAGTGCCATAAACTTTTTAAATTTCATGTTGTTCTCCTCCTTAAACATGTGAATTATTAAGTTAATTTAAGTATACATTTTTTGTTAATTTAATCATCACTCTTTATTGCTTTTAATCATACCATATTGCGTTTTCAAACACATTCCCTATAATGCACAATTTTGCATTTACTTTTTTGTATATTATGCCTATATATTTTTGTCCAAAAAGTAATTTTAAGTTATATTTCATTTTAAATTATTGCTTTTTACCTTTCATCCAATTATACTTAATTAAAAACTGGTTATGATTGAAAGAGGATGATTTTATGGAACAATTACAGCATCATGGGATTACAGGAACGGTGCCAAAGCATGTATTATCTGACAACATGAAAAACTTTACGGCTTTTCCGCTGTCCGCACCAGCGGATGACGGCTTTATTCATCTGCTCGGAAAAGGCATCTGTTCCTTTCCGAACAATTGTTCCATGACATTCCGTATCAACGCGCCTTATCATTTTTTTTATGTATATGAAGGCACTCTTTCTGTAACGGATGAACATCATACGTGTCGGCTGGCAGACCGGCACGCAGCACTTCTTCCGATTTCCGGTGCCCTCACGATCGAAATTTTAAAAGGCCGCTGCCACTATTTCCATATGTATATTTCCGGTCTTGCCCTCTTGCAGTTTCACACACTGCTCCCATCACCTCTTGCCTATCCGGCAGAGAGTTCTTCTATGTTTACGCTGTTCCATACGATGGAGCATTTACAGAATCTGCAGAAAGACACTTTTAATGATCCTCTGTCCGTCTGCCGGATCTCCATGTGGATTACCAATATTCTTACGGAAATGGCAGTCTATTCCTGCCATCCTGCCACACACCGGGATACGATCCCGGATTATCTGCGGGAAATTCATCATTTATTTGACACACAATACGGAGAAAATTATTCACTGGACGAACTGGAAAATACGTATTCCGTCAGCAAATACCGGATCTGCCGCGAGTTTTCTAAATACTATGGGGCTTCTCCTGTCCAGTACTTAAACCATAAGCGGATTGAAGAGGCTAAAAAACTGCTTCTGACTACCAACGACACCATACACGAAATCGGAAGCAAGGTAGGAATTCATAATACCAATCATTTTATCAATCTGTTTAAACGGGAAACCGGGGCAACCCCACTTGCATTTAAGCAGGATGCCCCGGTTTCTATATCCGAGCTACACTATCTTTAAATACCACATGTCCATCTACAATGAACACACCGGCTGTATAGTTTTCATTTGCAATTTTGCGGACAATCTTATGAATGGCTCTGCGTGCCATCTCCGATATATCCACCTCATATGTTGTAATTCCGATATCGCACAGCCCCGGATAAAGAAAATTATCAAATCCCACGACGGAAACATCTTCCGGAATCCGGTAGCCTTCATTTTCAAGTTTCCGGATCAGATACGAAGCTGCAAGATCGCAGTTACAGACAAATGCCGTCGGCATATCTTTCGGAAATTTATAATATTTTTCCAGATCCATCCGCCCGGTTTTGGTATCCCGGTCATCCATTACATAATCTTCCGGCACATCCATGCCGTGTTCCATCATTGATTTCAGATAACCAAGGTAACGGTCTGTAATACTGTTCGTCATACCAACGGTTCCCACATAGGCAATTTTTTTATGCCCCATGGAAAACAGATAATTGGTCAGCGCATAGGTTCCATAAAAACTGTTGGAAATCACGGTGTCAAGACCAACAGCATCGTTATAAAAATCCAGACAGACCACTGGCACGCCGCCCTCTTTTTCAATCTGTTCAATGTACGGCTTTGTCATATCTCCGAGAATAATCAGACCATCCACCTTTTTTTCCTGAAGCAGAAGCGGCATCTGGTTTTCCAGCACACTCTCCCTTGAAATACTTTCGAGCAGCGTAAAACACCCACGGGAAACTGCCCTCTTGTTTACTTCCTGATACATTTTCCAGTAAAAGGAATCGTATTTGTCCAGATATACTTCCTGTATCAGGACTCCGATATTATATTGTTTTTCCGCAGACTGCCGTTTCGTCTCTGAAGGACTGCGGTATCCAAGTTCTTCTGCAAGATTCTTTATTTTCTCCCGCATTTCCTCGCTGACACCTTTTTGTCCGGACAAAGCTTTTGAAACAGTTACGGTGCTGACACCAACCTGTTCCGCAATATCTGCAAGTTTTACTGCTTTTGCCATAATTCCCTCGATATTTTTATACTCATTCATTTATGCAGCCACATAAACCGGCTAATTTAAGTTAATTTTACATTCTTTTTTTTCTTCTGTCAATTAATCTGCCACAAAATGGTACAGATAACTTCGGTAATCCCCCTGCTCAGAAGGAACCAGCATACCGGCATTCATAAGCAGATCTCCACCGTATACGCATTCGTTCTCCATCTCACCTTCCAGACGATAATCCAGATTCGGATTCAGTCCCTGCAGGCGTACTTTTAAACTGTGGTAATTCGGGCGTGCGTGTACGGTCACGAAAGTAACCAGTGCCTCTTTTTTATCTTTGGATACTACCATATAACAATCGTAGAAATGATTTTCCCGGTAAGAAGCGATACGGTAATAATCCCCCTCCCTTACCAGATCGTTATACTTGTGATACATAGCTGTCTGCTGTGGAATCTGTTCCTGCTCTTCCTTTGCAATCTTTGTGATATCCAGCTCATAACCAAAGGTCCCTGCCAGGGCAACTTCCCCTCTTGTCTTAAACGGGGTATTTCTGCCCACGGTATGGTTCGGGCAGTCCGAAACGTGTGCTCCCATTGCGGACAGTGGATAAATCAGTGCCGTACCTTCCTGAATGCCAAGTCTCTCGATTGCATCCGTATCATCCGAGCACCAGATCTGTGGGCTGTAATAAAGCATACCCGGATCAAAACGTGCTCCACCACCGGAACAGTTCTCCAGAAGAAGATCCGGGAAATCATGGGTCAGGCGTTCCTGCATCTCATACACACCAAGCACATAACGGTGGCTTAACTCGCCCTGACGGTCTGCCGGAAGTGCAAGGCTTCCCAGATCGGTAAGCTGACGGTTCATATCCCACTTCACATATTCGATATTGGCACTGCTTAAAATTGCACGGATCTTTTCATAGATGCAGTCCCTCACATCTTTTCTGCTGAAATCCAGTACATACTGATTTCTGGAAAGTGTTCCGGTGCGTCCTTTCACAGCAATTGCCCAGTCCGGATGCTCTTTGTACAATTCCGAATCCGGGGAAATCATTTCCGGCTCCATCCAGATACCGAATTTCATGCCAAGTTTATTCACTTCATCTACCAGATAGTTCAATCCGCCCGGCAATTTCTTTTCATTCACAAACCAGTCTCCAAGACTTGTACTGTCATCGTTGCGGTGTCCAAACCAGCCATCATCCATAACCAACATCTCAATACCGTACTGGGATGCAAGTTTTGCAATGTCGAGAAGTTTTTGCGTATTAAAATCAAAATAAGTGGCTTCCCAGTTGTTAATCAGAATTGGGCGCTTCTGGTTGCGGTATTTGCTGCGGATCAGATGCTGGCGATAGAAATCATGGAAATTTCTCGTCATTTTTCCAAGTCCCTCTGCGGAGAAGGTAAGTGCCACTTCCGGTGTATAAAAGGCTTCTTCGCTTTCCAGTTTCCAGGAAAAATCTGCCGGATGAATTCCCATGACTGCGCGGATACTGTCAAACTGGCTCTTTTCCAGCTGCGCAATAAAATTGCCGGAATAAATAAAATGCATGGCATATACTTCGCCGGCGGTCTGTGTACTGGATGATTTCATCCATGCCATAAACGGGTGCTCCTGATGGGAAGACTCCCCGCGGATACTTCCCACGCTGGTCTTTCCATAACCGATCGGACGGCGGTCCATCTGGCGCTCTCTCCCCCAGGAACCGTGAAGTGTCAGCATCTCGTATCCATCGTCATCCATATCAAGGCATGCGGAGTATGCTTTCGTAAGATAAACAGCCTCTTTGCTGTGATTACAGATACGCACGCTTCTTGTAATCATATCATTTTCTTCAAACACGGTATAATACAGATCCACATCCAGCTGTAACACTTCATCCCTGCAGTGAAGAATCAGTGTCTGTGCGGTATTCTCCCGGTCAAAAGCAGACGGCAGTCCCGGAAGTTCTGGTTTCTGATCTGTAATTTCATAAGAGACATAGGTCGGCATAACCGCATGCTGTCCAGCCTGTGTGCGCACAGCAATGCTGCTTTCCCGATAATCTCCCACTCCGTTTCCGGAATACTCCGATGGAAATGTATCATAAAAAGAGCAGCGCTCTCTTTCATTCTCCGATGGAACAAACGGTGCCTCTCCGGTACGAAGCAGATAGCGCAGATCCTGCCTGCGCACACGCCTGCCATAATATACATGACCTACAAAGGTCCGGTGGTCTGCAAGACCTATGATATAGCTGGTATTCGCTGTCTCCAGACAAAACAGATCCAGATTTTCATCAAATACGATACTCATGTTACTCCTCCAGTATTTTTTCTTCTATAAACTTCACGGCCAGGTCTTTGTTTTTTAAGCCATCTGCCAGGCCTACCACACAGGTATCCGGATACCAGCCGGTTTCCTTCACCCAGGCATTTTTTTCTAACTTTATGCCGATCGGATATTTTTTCCCTGTTTCGGTACTTTTTACATACACCAGATCGTCCTTATATTTTTCCAGCAATTCTTCTGGCAAATATTCCCGGATGTCTGCCAGATAGTCGAACTCTCCCAGTGAATAAAAGAAATTATAATCCGCAAAAAAGACATCTACCGACTGTGTCATAAAACGGCTCTGAATCATCTGAATGCTCTCTGCAGATGCCCCGTCGTTTTCATTTGCCGAGGCTCCCAGATTACTGCTGACAAGCACTTCGCTTTTATCCGGATCCAGTCCGTTTTCTTTTAGGAAACCATTATAATAACCGGAATCCCCAGCCGGATTGTCCGCAGACTGCATGGCATTTACCGCCATAATTTCCAGTGCGGTATCTTTTTGCGTAACATAATGGATGATCAGAAAGCTGATGATTCCTATAATGGCAAGTGCGACAATGGTCTGCAATCCATAGTAATGAACCAGATACCATATTTTATCTTTTCCATGCAGCTCTTTTAACTTTTCTCTTTCTGTCTTCGGTTTCTCTTTTTTATAGAGGATGCTGTCTTCTCCTGCTTTGGAAAAATCCGGTTTTATATTCTTCTGATCATCCATAAAGTTTATTCTCCTGCGTATGTAAGCATCGCGGTGCGCAGCTCATCCAATTTCTTTTCGGAATCTTTGATATCCGTTCCGACAACACCAAAATAGAATTTGATCTTTGGCTCTGTTCCGGATGGACGTACACAACACCATGCATTGTTGCTCAGTTCATAGTAAAGAACGTTACTTTCCGGAAGTCCGGTTGGTGTAACTTCTCCGCTTGTCATATCTGTTCTTGTATCTTTCTTGTAATCACGAAGTGCTAAAACATCCCATGCACCGATCTTTTTCGGCGGATTGCTGCGCATCTCGTTCATCATGCTCTGAATCTTTTCTGCTCCGTCCATACCCTTTAAGGTCATAGTCTCAAGACCTTCTTTGTAATAACCGTAAGTCTCATACAGGGAAACCATGGCATCCCAGAGGGTGATTCCGTTGGATTTGCACCATGCTGCCACTTCGCAGAGCATCATGACTGCCACACAGGCATCCTTATCTCTTGCATAAGTACCTGCCAGACATCCGTAGCTTTCTTCCAGTCCAAAGACGTACTCATAACTGTTCTGCTGCTCAAAAAATTTGATCTGCTCTCCGATATACTTAAATCCGGTCAGTACCTCGATCAGTTTTACTCCGTAAGCTTTTGCGATTGCCTTTGCCATGTCGGTGGTTACGATGGTCTCTACCAGAGCTCCGTTTGCCGGAAGTGTTCCGTTTGCTTTCTTCTCACGCAGAATGTACTCTGCAATCAGCATACCGGACATATTTCCAGTGAAACTTACATACTCTCCTGTCTTGGTATCCTTTGCATAAACACCCAGACGATCGGCATCCGGATCGGTTGCCAGAACGATATCCGCATCTACTTCTTTTGCCAGTTTCAGTGCAAGCTCAAATGCCTTTGGCGACTCTGGATTCGGATAGGAAACGGTCGGGAAATTTCCATCCGGAAGTTCCTGCTCTTTTACTACATAGACATTTTCAAATCCCAGTTCTTTTAATACACGGCGTACCGGGAGATTTCCTGTTCCATGTAACGGGGTGTAAACGATCTTGATATCTTTTGCCATCGCTTTGATGATTTCCGGGTGGATCGACTGTTTTTTGAGTTCTTCCATATAGCGGTCATCCATTTCTTTTCCGATGGTATGATAAAGTCCTGCAGCTTCGGCCTCAGATTTCATCATAGTCTTTACCTGTGAAAAATCAGTGACTTTTGCCACTTCTGCAAGAATATTTTTATCGTGTGGAGGTGTGATCTGTGCGCCATCCTCCCAGTATACTTTGTATCCGTTATACTCGCGTGGATTATGGCTTGCCGTAATTACAATACCTGCAATACATCCAAGTTCCCGAACAGAAAAGGACAGCTCCGGTGTCGGACGCAGGGATTCAAAACGGTAGGTTTTGATACCATTTGCATTCAGGCAGAGCGCTGCCTCATCGGAAAACTCCGGGGACATGATACGGGAATCATAAGCAATCGCAACTCCCTTGTCCTGTCCGTTCTGCGAAATGATATAGTTTGCCAGTCCCTGGGTTGCCTGACGAACCGTATAAATATTCATACGGTTTGTTCCTGCGCCGATTACCCCGCGCAGACCACCAGTACCAAACTCCAGCTGACGGTAAAAACGATCCTCGATCTCTGCATCATTTCCTTGTAGTGCCAGCAGTTCTTTTTTGGTATCCTCATCAAAATAATTGTCTGTGCACCATTTCTTGTATGTATCCATATAACTCATTTCAGGTCCCCCTTCTATTCGGCTTTTTTATTTTAGTATACCATAATTTAAGTTTGTGTAAATATATTTTTAATCGGAATTAAGCTAAATTTTCATTCCAAAACTTGTGAATATTTCCGACAAATCACTTCGAGTGCTTCTTTTCCATACACTTCATAATCGTTTCTTTTGACTGGTTTTGTGCCGTTTCCATGCCAGGCCGCCCACTCCCAGATTCCAAATCCGCCTACCCATTCTCTCTTTTGGCAGGCGGCAAACATTGTCCGGAACCAGTCTGCCTGTCCTTTTTCGTCATACGCGCCCTGCACGCCCCAGTCGTTTGGCACCTGATTCGAGCCTTCCACAGACATGCAGCCTGCCTCGGCAAAGAAAAACGGCTTGTCAAACTTCTTTACCACCTGTTCAATACGATCCAGCTGATTGTCCCAGTCGTTGATCGGATAATACCCGCTGGACGAAATCACATCTACCGCATCCCACCATTTCACATTGTGTTCCTGGTACTTATCCGTATTGTAGGAAACCAGTCCATCATACTTCCGGCGGATTGCCGCAATCACTTCCCGCCATTCCGCTTCGCGGCGCTCGGTCTGCACCATCTCGCAGCCTGCAATAAACAGATCCACTCCGCACTGCTGCGCAAGTCCGGCATAGTGTTCCTGAAATGCCCGGTAAGAGGCAAACCAATTGCCCCACTTCGGTTCACACACGACATCTTCATCAAAAAAATTGATATGTGCCCGCCAGGTTCCATCCGCGCAGTTTGCGGTCGGTTTCAAGGCAACGTTAAGCCCCAGTTCTTTGGCATAGCCGATCATGGCGATCAGTTCTTCATCGGTCACATTCCGGTCTGTCCGATAATCAATCTCCTCGGAAAATGCGGTCTTTTGCATACCGTTCGGCGCAAAAATGACATAATTTGCCCCCGTCTTTTCTTTCATGAGCTTTAAGCTCTGTCTGGTTTCTTCTTTTTCAAATGTACCTCTTGCGCAAAATGGTGCAAAGGTGACTGCATTGATTCTCTCCATGTTTTCCTCCATTGTGTTTTCCAGAAATTTACTTCAATATAGCATATTTTTTTCGGGAGGGGAATTGGTTTAAACATAAGTTTTTTTCAAAACGACGGAAGAAGGGAGTCATTCTCTTTTTCCAGAAAAATCTGCAAGTCAGCTCCGGTCCTGATTTCACGTACATATTTGCGGGTTTGCAGGATTACGCTATTTGCGTTATTTGATGGAACTCCGGAGCAGTTGCAAATTTGTTCTTTCAAAAGAAATGATTCCCTTCTTCCTGTGTGTTGGAAAAAAGATAAGTACCAGGATAAGGATCACAAATCCATTTGCTTCTGTTTTGGCACGTGGTATAATAAATTTGCTTACACATAACAGAAAGTTACGGAGAATATAGGATGATGAATATAGATGAAAAAAAGAAACTGGCACTGGAAGTGATTGCGCGACTGAAGCAGGCATACCCGGATGCGGCCTGCAGCTTAGATTACAATGAGGCCTGGAAGCTGCTCGTCAGTGTGCGGCTGGCGGCACAGTGTACGGATGCCCGCGTGAATATGATCGTACCCAAACTATATGAAAAATTCCCGGATGTCAATGCTTTAGCAGATGCTCCTGTGGAAGAAATCGAAGAAATTGTGCGTCCCTGTGGACTGGGAAAAAGCAAGGCAAGGGATATCAGTGCCTGCATGCGGATGCTGCGGGATGTGTATGGTGGAAATGTTCCAAACGATTTTAATGCCCTGTTAAAGCTGCCGGGTGTCGGGCGTAAAAGTGCCAACCTGATTATGGGAGATGTCTTTGGAAAACCGGCCATCGTGACGGACACACACTGCATCCGCCTGTGTAACCGGATTGGTCTGGTCGACCATATCAAAGACCCAAAGAAAGTCGAAATGGAATTGTGGAAAATCATTCCGCCGGAAGAAGGGAATGATTTATGTCACCGTTTTGTGCTGCACGGGCGTGACATCTGCAGTGCACGCACGACTCCGCACTGTGAGCACTGCTGCCTGCAGGATATCTGTGCACAGCGTATATAATCCACATCTGTGCATGTTTCCCTGTTATGATTACACAGAAGGCAATGCTTCTTCTGGTATCAGCTTTTGCATATCCGGTGGCAGCGGAGCCGTAAACTCCATCGGCTCCCCTGTCATGGGATGGGGAAATGAAAGTTTCCAGGCATGCAGTGCCTGACGATCAATATCATACGGTTTCTGCCGCACACCCGCTTCCGTTCCGGAAGCATCCTCGTTCTTATTTTCCAAATCCTCCCTGCGGTCAATCTGATTCCCCACATATGTGGGATTGTATAAAAAATCACCAACCAGTGGATACCCAAGATATGCCATATGTACCCGGATCTGATGCGTGCGGCCTGTTTCAAGCTGCAAAGCCACCAGACTACGCGATATCCAATCCATTACCTCTGTTGCAATCACCCGATAATGTGTCACTGCCCGGTCTCCCTTTTGAAAATCCACCACGCGTCGCAGACAGCGATCCTCTTTTCTTGCAATCGGTGCAGATATCACTCCAGCATCCACTGTCATGTTTCCTTCCACAATCGCTAAATATTCCCGATGGATACCCTGTGCCTCTAAACCGTGTGTCGATTTTTCGCGCACCATCTGTCCTAATATTGCTGCAGATACGGCATGTTTTGCCACAATAGTAAGTCCTGAAGTATCACGGTCCAGCCGGTTAATACAGCGGAAAACAAAAGGTTTATTCTGTTCTTTAAAGTACCATGCCAGCGCATTGCCGAGGGAATTATCCGGATTGTTGCGCGATGGATGAATCGGCATGCCCGCTGATTTGTTAATCACAAGCAGATCCTCATCTTCATAAACGATTGTAACAGGCAGTTTCACCGGACGAATCTGTTCGGAGCTTTCTGTCTCCTGAATGTATACGGTCAGGATATCGCCTTTCGTAAGAATCTGGTTCATATGTACATACGTTCCATTCAGGCAGATTGCCTGCTCCCTTTTACGCAGATCCGTCAGATTCTGCTCGGAATACCCCTTTTCTTTTAAAAATCCACTGATCTTGTGTGGAAATGGTAATTGTGTAATGTGATACGTTATTGTCCGGTTCATTGCCTTTTACTGATGCCTCATATTCTTCCGGTATTCACTCGGTGATACCCCACAAATGGATTTGAACAGTTTCATAAAATGTTTTTCATTCTCATACCCTACCATCTGGCTGATCTCAATGATCTTTTTGTCCGTTTCCTCCAATAGCTTTTTGGCTTCTTTCATCCGCAGCTCTTTGAGATACGTCACAAAATTTACCCCTGCGTAATTTTTGAATTCGAAGGAAAACACTGAATAATTCATGGATATATAATTGGAAACCACCGCCATATTCAGATCTTTATTATAATTTTCCTGAATGTAGGCAATCGCCTGCTGCATTTTCTGACCAACCCCATGGTCATCGCCCTGTGCACGTATTTTTTCATGCATTCCAAGCACCAGTTCCATCACAGCTTCCTCATATGCTTCCACCCCGGAAAACTGATAGATTTTCCGACAGCGGTTGATCTTCTCTTGCACATCGTCATCCACCAGATTGTGATAAATTTTCTCTACATCCGAAAGAAACTGGATCATTCCATCGGCAAATGCATCGGGCTTAATATGTCCCCGCCGGACTTCGGTAAACAGATTTTTCCACAACGTGGTCAATTCTTCTGTTTTGTTCGTACCGATCAGATGCAGTTTCTGCATCCATGCAGTCTCCTCTAACTGCTTATATGCGGACTGCCGGATTGCGTCTGCCACATGCGGCGGATTTATAGTTCCGATCTGATGTTTCTCCTGATAAAATGCCTGTTTTCTGCACTGCAGGGCTTCTTCATACGCACTGCGCACCTGTGCTATCCCATGCGAGATCTCACTGATTCCCGCATATTCCTGCCACAGTGTATTACTGAGCAGTTCCTCCATTTCTTCTGGTGCTAAAATACAGACATTCTGATCCAAAACATCCTGTAACCAGATCAATTCCGGAGTATCTTCTAACGCAAAAGAACCTCCCACGACACAGATCCGGTATCCCTGTGGGAAAAAAGTTTCCCCGAATTTCTGGCTAAGACTCTCAATTTCCTCCGGCTTGGGATTCTCATCCAAAAGCAGATGCCGCAGCTGGCTTTTTCCAATGACCTGTTCGGCCTGTCTTATTTTCTGGCGGCTTACAATTTCTTCTTCGAGTTTTTGCATGATCGAAGTGATTTTCTGCCGCTCCACTGGCTTTAAAATATATTCTCTCACGCCATTGCGCAGCATTTCCACCGCATAGGAAAAATCGTCATATCCGCTGATTGCCACGATTTCCGGCTTGTCGGACATCTTCTGCACTTCTGCAACCAGCTGGATTCCATCCATCTTCGGCATCCGGATATCAGTGAACATGACATCCACATGCTGTTCCTGCAGCATCTCAAGTGCCATCTCTCCATTGCTGCACTCTACGATATTTTCCACCGGGACTCCACATCTTTGAATCATCACGCGAATTCCCTGCCGGATCATTTTTTCATCTTCTACGATCAACACGGTTTTCATGACCGTACTTCCCTCCCTTGTATCTGCTTGGTTCCATAGGTCTGCGGCAGATGCATACTTACTTTTGTATAACATCCTTCTTTCGAAGCAATGGCCAGTCCATACGCATTGCCGAAAGCAATCGTGATACGGTCCTGCACATTTTTCAGTCCGATTCCATGACCATTTCCACTCGTATTATCTGCCTGCAGCTTTCCATTTATTTTTTCTTTGAGTTTATCCACCTGTTCCGGCGTCATTCCTTTTCCGGAATCTGTCACCTCAATCACACAGTCTGTTCCTTTTTGTTCCGCTTTTATGTAGATGGTTGTGTCCTCTGCCACATCCTCAATGCCGTGTTTGATTGCGTTTTCCACAATCGGCTGCAGCGACATCTTTGGAATCACCTGCTGCATCATCTCCTGTGGCACACGCAGGGATAAAATAATTTCATAGTCAAATCGCAGATTCATGAGCGCGACATAATTACGAACATATTCGAGTTCTTCTTCCAGAAGGACAGTACCGTTCGTCCATTTCATACTGTAACGCAGCATCTTTCCCAAAGAAGTCACTGCATCCGAAATCACATATTTCTCATCGATCTCTGCCATCATTTTTATCGTTTCCAGCACATTATAAATAAAATGTGCATTGATCTGATTCTGCAGAGCACGGATCTGGGAATTTTTGACCAGCAGCTGCCGGTCAAGATTTTCCTGCATCAATGTCTGGATGCGGTCAAGCATCGTATTTAACTGCGCGCCAAGTTCCCCCATTTCTTCGGAACTGTCTACCGAAATCCGCACATCCAGATCTCCTTCCTGCACCTGATGTACGGTTTTTAAAATTCCATACAAACGGCGAAGCAGATGCTTGACAAGCCAATTGATAAAAAAGCTCAATCCGATAAGCAGAAGAACCAGCAGCGCAACCGTAATATTCCGGGAACGGTATACGGCCTGCACATCCTCTGTGATATCCTCCACCGCTAAAAGTGCACCGCCCATGCCAGCCACCGGCTGATAGACACCTATCAGATTTCTTCCATTGACTTTTTCATACAAAACAACCGATTCCTTTTTGTCCTGAGTTCTTTCATACAATTTCTGTACCAGTGCACGGCGCTCTTTGGAATTGCTGTTTCCCATATACAGAGTGCCGTCTTCTGCCATAAAACAGGTCCATTCTTTTTCATTTCCTGCATACATTTCATAAAACATGGTATCCATTTTCATAGCAGCTTCTACATAGCCGACTGTACCATTCCGATAGTCTTTTACCTTTGTCACATAACACAAAAGCGGTGTTTCTTCCTGCAGATTCTGCTCAAAAATCGTATCCGAATATCCAAAATGCCAGCCTTCGATTTCGTGTTCTTTGGCCCAGCTTAATTTTTTCATGCGGGAATTCTGATACAGAACCGGCATCATCTCTAACACCTTGTCATTGGTTGCATACACACGCACCCCGTACAACAGGGGGTTGTTATAGATCAGCCGCTCTAATGCTGCAATATCGGTATCGTAGGTTTTTTTCATTTCCGCAGACGAATAGGTTTTTTCCGATACGGATGCATTGAGCATATCAAGCACCCCCGCATCCGAGATAAAAAACTGTGTGGCCATATTGATGGAACTGATCCCCGTCTCCATCTGGGTTTTGTTTCGCTCCATTTTGTTTTTCATATATGTCCGGTGTTCTTTGATTGTACTCTGTTCCATATTGTAAAACAATACTCCGAGTATCACACCCATAGGAATCATAACAAAAATGAGAATCGTTATGGTAAACTTCCGATTCAGTTTCATATTTTCCAGCTTTTTGCTTATTTTTTTCATCTAGTCCATTCCCAGTTTTTTCTTATTGATCTGTACCAGTTTATTTTTTTCTTCCATCACCAGATCATATCCCAGTGCTTTTCTCTGCTTTTTGTACGACTCCATGATCGCATCAAATTTTTCATCCGATTCTGCCAAAAGAAGCTGTGGCAATGTCTCGCTCCAGAGCTTCGTAATGTTATTGTTTGCAATTCCAGCATCACTGTCTGCATCCAGTGTGACATCGTATTGTCCCAGATATTTTGTATACGGATATGTCCATTCCTTCATCTGTGCCAGCGGTGCTTCGGTTTTTGGCATCCAGTCTAATTGCATCACTTCATTCTGCAGCATCCAGTAAGCATCATCCGCTCCGTATTTTGCATTGTAAGCGCTGCGGTCTTCATTGAGCAGTTTTTTTACCTCCGGTCTGAGTACCGCTTTTCCATCTTCTTTCGTGTACATCTCATCCTCTACTCCAAGACTGATCAGCTTCTGTCCATGCTCACTCATCATATAATCCATAAACGCAATCGCGCGGTCCGGATGCTTACAGTTTTTGGAAACGAGTGTAATCGTCCAACCGTTGATACTGGTGGTCGGGAGTACCGGATCATCGCCATGGCTGTTTTTCGGTCCATCCACTGCCATATAAATCCGGTCCGGATCTTTGACATAAATTTCTTTCTGCTGATCTGCAATATCTGTGCGCTGATAAATCATGCAGAAATACCGTCCCTCCAACAGTTTTTCATTCATCTGTGTCCGCTGATCCACAAAAATATCATCCGCCAGATATCCTTCCTGACCGAGCTTTCGGAAAAATTTCAGCCACGAAAGATACTCCGGATCTGTATATCCATCGTACAATTTTCCATCTTTTTCCCATGGAATCGCCAGAAAGTTCTGCAGGTATTTTCCAAACGATACACATCCAGAACCGTCAAATACATGCGCCCCGATCGGAATCAATGGTTTTCCATCGACTTCCGGGAACATTTCTACTGCTTTTTTTACAGCCGCCTCAAATCCTTCCTGTGTCGTCATGTCCGGGCTTCCGATTGCTTCGTATATATCTTTGCGCACGAGAAAGGTCTGGTTAGAAGCAATATCATCCCGTTCTTCCACATCTTTGGGCGTATAGGAGGAATTCGGATATCCATATATATTCCCCTTTTCATCCGAATACCAGTCGACCACGGCAGGATCTGCAACTTTATAAAAATACATGTCATACTGATCGGCCAGATCATTCAACGCATAGACTAAATTTTTCTGGATCATCTCATTGACCTGCGGCTCCCACCAGCCAAGTGTGATCAGATCCGGCAGGGAATCCGATGCAATCAGTGCGTTTAGTTTTTCATCTTCGTTTCCCAGCGGCGTAATGAAATTTACGCTGACACCGGTCTCGTCCGTGATTTTCTGCGAAACGAGATTTTTCCCCCATCCCATATCAAACCAGGAATAGTTGACATACCAGTCCAGCGTCACGGGATCTTCTTTCGCATAGGTTTTCCATGCGGGCGTATCGCCGTCCTTTTCTGCTGCATGTTGTGTTTCTGTCTGTGTCTGCTGTGCACAGCCTGTCATCATTCCAAGAAATAAAGCTGTCACACTTGCGTATATCCATCTTTTTTTCATTGTACCCTCTCCTGTTTTTATAGCATTGATCCGGCGATCGCGCAGCTCATATCTTGGGCTGCTTTCGTGTGATGGCTGGGCTGCCGCTTCTCTGTTGCGCATTCAATATCCAGAATCAAGGATTTGCAGAAAATGACTGCCTGGCTCCTATGATGATTTGTGTTCGTTCAAGTTTCGACAGCGGCGCGCTATGTCCGTCTGGCAGGGACGCGTCCGAAGGATTTCGTGTCTGCCTTAGAGGGAATCCTGAGAATAAGCGCGCCCACGGGTCAATTTGCGCAGTCACCAAGTAAAATAATGAAACAATAGTATATATCAAGACAAATGAGAGTGGGCGCATTAAACGTTTCGAAGGTTCCCTCTTAGACAGACTAGAAATTCTGAGCGCATTCCTGCCAGACGGACATAGCGCGCCGCTGTCGAAACGTTGCCCGGACACAAAATTTGAGCCAGGCAATCACTTTCGCAAATTCTAAGATTCTGTCTAATTCATGCGCAACAGAGAAGCGGCAGCCCAGCCATCACACGAAAGCTACCAGAAAACATAAGTTGCGCATCGCCTTATAATTTACATGTATTATACCACAACAGGAGCCTCCACAAAAGTGAAGACTCCTACTGCAAAACATATATTAAAGGGAGAAAACTATAAAAAAGAAAATAAGCTTATTCTTTTACCGCACCAGCAGCAATACTGCTGATGATGTACTTGGAGAAAAATGCAAATACCAGAAGAATCGGAATAACCGAAATCGCAACCGCCAGATAAATCGCACCCTGGCTTCCGGTAATATCGGTAGAGGAACGAAGCGTTGCCATCATAACCGGTAAAGTAAATTTCTCGTTTTTGTTTAAGATAATCATTGGTGTCAGATAAGAATTCCAGTTGCCAATGAATGCCATGATTCCCATAGTTGCCAAGCCCGGTGACATAATCGGAATTGCAATACGATGGAAAATATATAACTCCTTTGCCCCGTCAATACGTGCTGCTTCAATCAGCGCCGGCGGCATCACCGAGAGCACATACTGTCTTAAGAAAAAGACGGTTCCCGGTGCTGCGATTGCTGGCAATATTAAGGGGAGGTATGAATTCACGAGATGCAGTTTGGTGCATAAGTTGTAAAAACCAATGAGGCCAAGCTGTCCCGGAATCATCATAAATACGAGGATGACGGTAAATAATACCTTGTTTCCTTTGAACTTATACATCGCAAGTCCGTAAGCTGTCAGGGCTGAAAAATATGCCGTAAACAAGGTAGCCGGTACAGCCACGATAATACTGTTTGCCATACCTTTGAACAGGTTGAAAAACTTAAATACCGTCTTCCAGTTGTTCACCAGCTGATCCCCAGGGATCAGGGTAAACGATGTCATAATGTCTGCGCCGCTTCGGGTGGCATTGACCACCATAAGCAGGAATGGAAACAGACATGCAGCTCCAAGAAGGATCAATAATGTGTATAAAATTGTTTTTTTGATTTTATATCCCACACTGTTCATATGGCTAATCCTCCTTATTGAAAACTTTTAACTGTACCACAGATACTGCCAGAATAATCATAAAGATCACATAGGCAATCGCAGATGCATAACCGGTCTGTGTAGTTCCTGTGGTAAAACCAAATTTATAAAGATACATAACAGCTGTGTAAACCGACTGGTAAGAGCTTCCGGTTGTCTCTGTCATCAGGTATGGCAGATCGAACATCTGCAGACCACCGATCAGAGAAGTGATTGCTACATATAAAAGCATCGGTTTTAACAACGGTAATGTTATTTTCGCAAATACGGTCCAGCGCCCGGCACCATCGATGGCGGCCGCCTCGAAATAATCTTTTGAGATACCCTGTACCCCGGCCATCAGCATGATAAACGAATTTCCAAACCACATCCATGCAGAAATAACTGCAATGGTCGGTCCTGCTGTTGCACCAGATCCCAGCCAGTCAACCGGATTGTAATGTGCTCCAAAGAGTTTATACACACCGGAAATGATCTGGTTAAATGTACCATATCTCCAATCCAATAACGTTTTAAATAAAAATGCGATAGAAGTCGCAGCGATCAGGTTTGGCAGATAATAAATCACACGGAAAATGCCAAGTCCCTTGATCTTATACTTGATATCACTAAATACAATGGTAAGTAAAAATGCAAGTCCAAGCTGGAGAACAATATTGACGCCCCAGATACGTACCGTATTCCAAAGACCTTTCCAGAAGAACTTATCGGTAAATACACGGATATAATTGGAAAACCACACCCATTTCATCTCGCCTACTCCTGCAATTTTTGCATTGGTAAAACTTAAATATAATGTCCGAAATACCGGATATACACTGAAAATCAAAAATACGACTACAAATGGAAGGACAAACAAATAGCCCATATTATCATACGATTTGAGTCCCTTTTTTTTCTTTTTTCCCATAGGTTCATCTCCCCTTTTCAAGAGGCATCACCAGCAGGAACTTTCCCTGCCGGTGATCTGCCTGTCATTATTTATGGATTACCGGTCAATTTCAATTTCCGGGAATGTAGACTGTACGGTATCATAGAATGCATTTACAGCATCTTCTTTCGACTTCTCGCCTGTCTTGATCGCACTGATTGCCTGTGACCATGCGTCACCAATCTGCTTGTCGTAACGGGTTACCTTCGAGTAGTCAATTCCCTTTGCCTGCTCTAACCAGAACTGGTACAATTTCTCACCGCCGTAGATCTCATTTTCATCATCTTTGTGTTTCTCAAGTGCCGGCAGGTAAGATACAGTATCGCCCTGTGAATAATCAATCCACCAGTCAGAAGTATCTTCATTTAAGGTACAGAATTTTACGAAATCCCATGCGGTATCCTGTCTCTTGGAGTTGGAAGAAATACCAATGTATGTACCACCACCGAATCCGTAAGTAGGTCCGGCACAAACGCCCCATTTACCAGAAGTATCACCCACATGATCTCTCATGGTAAGAACACCCCAGGCAGGAAGTCCGAATGCAAATACGCTTGTCTTTTGAGCATCCTTGGTTGCCTCCTCAAACTGTGTGGAATCCCATACATTGACGGAATCATCAGCTCCACTCTGGATATCGGCAGAAAGGATCGGCACCTCTCCGGCCATAGCCTGATACCATGGGGTAGACCACTGGGTTGCGTATGCAGTATAATCGTTCTTGTATAAGTCTACACACAGATCCATGTAATCGTATCTTGCCTGATCCACATTTAACTTTCCATCAACCACCCATGCACTGTCACCTGAGAAATAGCTAAGCTCTGCATCGGATGAAAAAATACGGTAGCCTTTGTCTTTTAACTTCTTTGCGGTATCTAAAATGGTAGAATAGCTGGAAAACAGCTTTCCAACTTCATCCGGATCATCGGTTCCGAATACTTCTTTTGCAATGTCTCTCCTGTAATAGAAACCTGCTGGTGTAATCTGATAAGAAATTGCTCTCTGGATACCATCGGAATCCTGTCCGACTTCCCATACATAATCTACAATCTTATCTTTGTAATCCTGTGCGCCAAAATCGTCTAAGTTTGCAAAAAATCCTGCATCATAGAAATCATCGAGCATCTGTGGTTCACCAACGATGATATCCGGCTCTGTCTCTCCTGCCAGTAATGCCGTCTGCACTTTTGTCGGATAATCCGCCGGTTCAATGACTACGGTATCTACTTTCACACCGGTCTGCTCCTGGAAACGCTTTCCGTAATCTACCAGATCGTTTGTCAGTGTCCAGACAACCAGTTTGTTGTCTCCTTTACTGCTTGTTTTTGAACCACCCTGTGTACTGTCTTTTGATCCACTGCTTCCACAGGCTCCCATGGTACATACCATAGCCCCAATTAAAAGCGCGGAAACCATTTTTTTCCATCTCATAAAAATATCCTCCTTTTGACTGAACAACTCTTGTTCTTTGTTGATACTGTCATTATAGGAGGATATCTTGTTCGAAAAAATGATGCAAATTTTAAAAAGGTGTCTTTTTTTTATTCTTCCAAAATATAAGTAGCAATACTATGCGCTTCCACCGTTTCTTTTACTCCCATACCGTCTTCCCGCAGCGTCATATCTACCGGTTTGTCCCCTTTGTTTAACACAACAATCACACGGCTGCCATCCGGGTTTAAAAAGCCGCAGACATCCAGTGCATCGGTATAACGGGTGGTTGCGATCCGCACAGCCTCTTTTTTAATATAGCGGCTGAACTGTCCGATGTAATAATATGCCAGACGCTTGTCAAAGGTATCATTTTTTGGATCACACAGAATCGGAGCGGCACAGAAATTACCGACATGGTTCGGTCCGCCTTCCATATCCAGAATCAGGTTCCAGTCGAAATATGCGCTTAACCCTGCACGGAAGTTTCCGATCATATCATGCGCATACATCTCCGCTTTGGCCGTCTCTTTGGTGTCCGCAAAACGGGAATACTCCACACAGCCCTCGGAAAAGATTACTTTTGCCCCTGGATACTGCTTTTGTACCATTTCAATTGCCTCAAAATGATCTCCGGTATACCAGTGTACGGCAGCACCTTTGATATATTTGGCTGCTTTTTCATTCTGCATGCAGGTGCCGAAACGCTCAAATAAAATCTCTTTGTTGTGGTCCCACACGAAAATATCCACATCCGAAAGACCTGCTTTTTCCAGTGCTTCCCCAAGGTAATTTCCTACAAACTCAGCTTCTTCTTCTGCGGTATACACACAGGAATCCCATGTCTGGACAGCCGCCGGCTCATTCTGTACGGTCAGTGCCCGAATATTAATTCCTTTGGCACGATAGGCCTGGATAAATTTAACAAAATAGGCGGCCCAGGTGGCGTAATATTCTTTCTTTAACTTGCCGCCGTGGTTCATTTCCCCGTTTGTCTTCATGAAAGCCGGTGGGGACCAAGGGGAAACCAAAAAGGTAAGATCCTCGCCATAGGTTTCCTTTCTTTTTTCGATGGCGTCTGTCAAAAACGGCAGAATTTCTTTTTCATCATGTGCGATGGAAAACGTCTTAAGCTCTGCATCCCCATCCTCGATATATGTATAATTTCCCAGCGCAAAATCACAGCTGTTCATATGAATCCGCCCGATATTATAGCGCAGTCCGTCTTTACCAAAATATGCCTCGATCATTTCTTTCTTTTTGGCATCGCTGCATCCCATATATGTGTGTGCACTTGCCTCCGTAAATGCCCCGCCGAATCCATCGATTGTCTGATACGTAACCTGCGGATAAATGCTTACCACCTGCATTTCTCCCGGCTGCTCATACACCGTAAGCTCCTGTTCCTTCCAAAACTCATGTTTCTGTTCGCATGTAACAATTTTTTTCATTCTCATAGTAAATACCCTCCTGTATTAATTATTTTTTATGGTAATAGCAATTGTTTCCGCCAGACCATCTCTGATCATGCGGGCCGCATCTCCCTCGATACTGCCCCTGCTGTGCATCCGGCTTCCGTTGCGGTATGAAATCTCAATTTCCGCAATCTCATAATTGCCCGGATAAAAATCATGCTGCCCGCTTAAGTGGTATACCACCTTTGTTTTTCCCAAAAACATGGCAGACACTTTCAGATCTTTTCCTACCAGATATCCCGGAATAACCGGTGCAAACATAAGCTTTAGCGTCTCCCCATCGTAAATAAACGGGCGGCGCCCAAACATCATCGTCTTCCACATGCTCATAAATTCCACGGTAGAACCGCTCAGCCGAGCAACAAATCCCTTTCCTACAAGCTTTTTGTTCGGATTTTTTGAACTTGCAATAAAAGAAGAATTCTCCCAGATACTTCTTCCGTACTGTCTTTCATCCAGAAACGGAATCGCTGCATGATAGAAATCTTCCAGAAATTCTTCATATAACTGTGCATGCAGCAGTTCGAGCAGATATTTGTATTCCATATGCAGCCAGATAGATTCGTTTTCCAGCCAGCCTGGTGTAAATGCACGGGCACGCCCCAATTCGTAAGATGCATTTTGCAAAGACGCATTGACTTTATACATAGACAATTCCGGATCGTAAAGATCACTGTTTTTTACAGCGGCTGCCAGTGTTTTCTTTTCTTCCCGGCTGCGTTTTAGTTTCAGATAGCGGGTTGGTCCTTCCAGGAAATGCGGAAGCGACTGCACGGCAAACTCCAGTGGCACAATCCCTTCCCCGGTCTGCTCATACCGTCTGACTTCATAGGAAAAATATGTCGGGCAGATGCCTTTGCCGTATTCCTTTGCCTTTATAATTCCTGCCTCCACCGTATCTTTCCATCCCGAAAGCATCTGTATCAGCTGCTGGCTCTCATACGTTACCGTTTCACCGGACACTCCCTGATAGGTCTTTTCGCGGTAAATCTCCTTTGCATCGTTGATGTGATTCCAGAAAGAAAGCAGCTCCTGCTGTTTGGCAATCGCATCGTTTTCCAGATGATTGATTAACTGCAGTTCATCCAAAAACGTGCCAAGCTCTTTTAAAATCTGTACCGGTGCATTGACTTTTTGCAACGCACCAATGGTATAGGTCAGCATCCGGTATAGCTCATAGGTCTCTGCCATGGAAGAACCGAAAATTCCCGGCAGGCCATTTAAGGCATCATACCATCCCGGCTTGCCGCCTTCCATCTCTATTCCCATCCCATACGGATCGAGTGCTGCAAATTTTGTAGCACATAAAAGAATCAGTTTTTCCAGCAGTGTTGTATAAATAATCTCCCCTTTTCCAAACGCTCCCCGGACAAGTTTTTCTTTCGTATTTCTTCTGGAAGTTTCGTTCAATGCGTGATACTGCCGTACGCCCCGCCCGGTCAGAACATAGCGGCGGACTCTCGGATTGATGTTGATCTGTGACAGGAAAAAGGTATAGGTCTTTTCTGTCAGCATTTCTACTTCTTTTTCCGGGAATACGGCAAGGTATTCTTCAATGAGATCCAGATTATAATCCCAGTGGTCACTCCAGTATCCTTCTAAGAAATTTCCATTTACCGTTTCCTGTGCAAAGTCAATGAGCGAAGTAAATAATTCCGCATCCGGCAGCAGTTCCCACAATTTTCCCGGTGTAAACGGCCTGGTCACAAATGCAAGGATTTCATCTTTTTTCTTTTCCGGCAAATCTTCCAGAATCATGCGTGCTCGATCCGGTGCAATCGTATAACTTGTCATTTCCACACCCAGCGGATTGTAACCGTCCAGCTGAATCAGGCTGTAAAATGTCTGTATATTTTTCCGTCCCACAAACGGTGCAAAAAAGGACTCCAGCCGGCGATTCTGATTGACATCCCGGAAGTTTCCGTTTCCCTGGGAAAAGAATTCCGGCAGCATGGAGAAATAATTGTAATCGCGTTCGAGATCTCCATGTTTTCTGGAGTATACATGAAAAATCTTGCTGTGTCCGAGTGGAATCGGATAGCCTCCGCGCAGCAGATTATCCATATACGTGTATGCACAGTAGGCGTCAAAATCTTCATTTCCCGTGTGCGTCTGTATATCTTTGGTCAGCTCCTGCACCAGCTGCTCACACTGTTCTTTTTTTTCTGCAAAATAAGCCCCGTTTAATTCATGGCTTCCCAGAAAATCCTGTAATATCTTCTGGTTTTCTACCTGTCCGATTAGTTCATAAATACTTTTCTTTTCCCCAGATGCAATCTCTAAGGTTTTCGCAAACATGCAGCATGGAACCAGATTGGCATCGCTTTGTGTCTGTGCCTCTACTTCCGTAATTCCACCCTGCTCGTATACAACGGCACACCCTAAGGAATTGTCATAACCAAATACCGTTTCCGGATCGGTTATCGCCTCTAAACGCGTGCCATCTTCCGCAAATCCGATTCCAAAATTGCCGCCCTCAATCATGGTAACATCCGCAGTATCCTCCATACTGGCACGTACCCTGAAATACGGCACGTTTTTTTGTGCCTGCTCCACCTGCATCCACGCTTTGGCAGTCTGGATCATGTTTTTGGTACTTTCCATGCTCACTCCATAGGGAATCACCTGTGGCATTCCATCAAGCAGCTCGATTACCGCCGGATGTGCCGCCGTATTTTCTATGGTCACTTTCCGGAACAATGCTCCCACCGGTTCTTCCGGCAGAATACAGTATTCGACCCGAACATGAAGCTGCAGATCGGGAACCTCCTCCTCGATTGCCAGCGTGTTCATGCCGATATGCATCCGCTGCGTCTGTGTCTCCTGTGCAAATGCTTCCTGTGTCTTTTCTTCTTTGCGCAAAAAAGTACGAAATCCTGTACGTTTTACGTTCTGATAAGCTTTGTGCGCCGGTTCAAATTCCATAATCGCATGATCTTTATTTTCCACACCAAAACTTGCCACGCCCTGTCCGCGGTTGACGTAATAACACCAGATCGGAATGCCATGCAGCCCCGCGATACCCGGAAGAAAACTGGCAAACACCGGTTTTGTTCCATAATTTTCGATCGTATATATCTGTTTCATCTGTCCGCACTCCTTTCTGCGAGTGTCAGGTGAATCTCATGTGTTTTCGCCACATCCAGTGTCTCTAACAGCTTTCTGTCACAACGACAGTTTCCACCTGCACAGGATAATGCAACCCCATGGTCAAGCAATGCCTCTCTTACCTCATAGGTTCCTGCTTCTAAGTTCTTTGGGTTTTCGATCGTAACCTGCCACAAAATTCCCTGAAATGGAAGTGTTACCTCGGCCTTTTTTGTCTCGTCAAACTGTTCTTTCAGCAGATTCGGCGCAATGACCAGTGCCCCCTCCTCCCCACGGATTCCAAACATACAGGTGATCACGGTGAGCATATACCAGCTTGCGGCACCGGTCAGATAATGGTAGAGTCCTCTGCCATCTTTTCCGAAGTATTCCGGAATTCCCGGATAAATGCGGCTGTTTTCAAAATCCATAGCCTTATGATACAGCGCGTGCAGTGCCTTATAGCCTTCTTTTGCATAGCCCCGCTCATACAACGCATTCGCATTCATCACTGCCATATGGGAAAAAACGGCTCCGTTTTCTTTCTCGCCGTATGCAAATCCAAACATCCGGCCCATATCCGTCTTTACCTCATGAAAATCGGTGTTCAGCCGGTAGCCGCCGCAGGATGCATCAAACAGATACCGATCTGCGGCCTTTGTAATTTCCAAGATCTGTGCAGGCTCTGCGGTTCCCGCCATAATGGAAAAGACCTGACCGGTCAGCATCATCCGCACATTTCCATCTGGCTGCCTGCCCTCCACGCGTCTGCCATGATCATCATAATAACTGTTGTACCAGGCATGCCCGTCTGCTTCTATCCACTCGTTATCGCGGATATGCTGTATCATCCATTCGGCCTTATGAAGCAGACTCTTTGCCACTTTTTCTGTCGGCAGCAGAACCACTTCACCACTGAGCTGATGGCTGCAGCTTTTTATATAAGCTTTCAGCAGTTCCTTTTTTGCTTCTATGTCATCATACAGAGTCTTTTCATCCCGCAAAAGCGGTGCCATCTCCCAAAACAAAGATATAGTATCGACCCCTTTTTCTTTCTCTTTTAAAAGCAGGTGACCCAGATCCATGAGATTTTTTGCATAGGAATTGGTAAAAGCAACACTCTCTCCGCGGTGGGATGCCATATCAATGGCGTCATTCCAGTCAGCATCGCGCAGACGGATATGATTGTGCTCCCCTACTTCATAAAACGCACACAGAGCCTGCACCAGCAGGTGCTCTAAAACCGTACCTTCATAGCGGTTGTCCTGTGCATCTTTCTGCCACACTTCTCCTTCCCAGGCTTCATCGACGGCGGTTCCACGCATCACCTGTGCATCTTTAAAATACGGTACATTCTCATATAATAGCGAACTGTCTCCCGTCTGTTCGAGATACAATTTCGTTGTCATAAACGGCCAAACCCCATGATCCATCCATACACGGGTGATTCCATTTCTGTCCGCCTTAAATTCTCCCATGTGCTCTCCGATAATCGTGGCATTGGTTCCATCCACGCGCACTCCGGCAAAATTCGATACGAGCAGATTCCGCACGCTTGCCGGGTCCATCAAAAGCAGTGCCAGGCAATCCTGCCACAGATCTCTCCAGCCCCTGCCGCCTTTTCCGTAATCATGATGTGGCAGAAACGAGCATCCGTAGATTCGCCGCAATTCCGGCTGAAAATTCACCCAGTTCATAAACTGATCAAAAAGCGGATCTGCGGTGTGATAATGTACTTTATTTTTCTCTTTCCAATACTGTCTGGTTTCCTTTAAACTGCTGGATACCTTCCCGGAATCCGAAAACTGCTCTCTTATTCTGGCAATGTTTTCCTCGCCCTGAATCGCACCGATCAGCAATGTGTATTCACAGGATTCCCCTTCCTGCAGTGTCTTCTCTGCAAACCGCAGTCCTCCAAGTGTCTCCTGCCCGTCTATTTTTCTTCCGCTCTCTACCCCGGACCGGTTGCAGACGACAGCTTCCGGCCAAAGCAGCGTACCACCGCGCCCGATGAAGGCTTCCTGCTCCGGATAAAAACTCTCCGGGGCTTCTCCCTCTGCTGTCATGCCCTCCACATAATAGGTCCAGTCATTCTTCTGATGGCCACGCTCATCGAAAGACAGTGTCGGTGTCACATGCACCCCATATTCTGTTGTATATGCCCGGTGCAGCAAAGAAGTGACATGCCGGTGATCCCGGATATTGTCTGCACTGCGGCCATAAATCGGGATGGCAGCTATCGCAGTCACCGTCAGTGGTTCAGAGGTAATATTGTGCAATTTGACATGCATGATTTCTACATTCTGCTCCACCGGCACAAAACTTGTGATCTCGGCCTCTATTCCTATCTCCTTGGATCTGCGCATCGCTTTGTGCCACATATAACCAGCTTCCACGCAGGATTCTTCCTGCTGTCCGCTATAGCGCTGTGCTTCCTGTTTAGCCGACATACCGGTTGCAGACCAGACCCCCCGCTCCTTTATCATACACCAGAAATTCCGCGAGGTCCGCTTTTGTGCCAGATCCCCCACGCTCTGTGGTTCCAGCAGAAAATGATTCTGATCCAGTTTTGCATCGCCGCACAGATTCGGCGTAATGTCACTCTTTAATCCATGTTCTCCGGCAATCGGAAAATATAATTCCCGGTCATTTTCCGCACCTTTGAGCCGGAAACTTCCATCTTTATCGATAAACTCATAATTTTGCATGACCATTCCTCCTCTTTTTTCCTACTTGTATCATAAGAAAAACGGAACCCTTACATAAGGTTCCATTTATCGGATTGGTGTCATTTTTTTAGACTCTGGCGATATTCTTTCGGATTCATTCCCTTGATCCGTTTAAACACACGGGAAAAATATTTTTCATCCCGGAATCCGACCCGGTAGGCTACTTCATATGTTTTCAGTACCGTATGTGCCAGATAGGTGCATGCACGTGTAATTCTTATCTGATTCAGGTAATCCACATATTTGCACTGCAGCTGCCGCGAAAACAGGGTCGATAAGTATCCGGCAGAAATTCCCGCTTTCTCCGCCACATCGGAAAGCGAAATATCCTCCGTAAAATGCTCTGCAATGTATTCCTGCGCAATCTGCAGGGAACGATTCTCCTGTCCGGCAAATTCCTGTTCGATGGCCTCACCTTCTGTTCCGAATGCTTCATCCGTCAACTGGTTGATACAGGCAAGGATATCCGCTGCCCGCACCGGTTTTAGCAGATATTCTTTTGCCCCCAGGTGTAATGCCTGCTGCGCATACTTAAATTCATCATATCCACTCAAAATAATAGTAATCGGCTCAATTCCTGCCCGTTTTGCCTCCTGCAGCACCTCTATTCCGCTTTTTCCCGGCATCTGAACATCCAGAAGCATCACCTGCGGCTGATATTGCAGCAGAATATCCAATGCCTCCTGCCCGTTTTCAGCCTCATAGATTTTAGAAAAGCGGTCGGTGTGCAATTGCATGTATTTTGTCATTCCTCTGCGAATGGTATCCTCATCATCCGCGATCAACAATTTTAATCCCATTTATTTTTCCTCACAGGGAAGCTCCAGTATCACCGTCGTTCCCTTTCCCACTTCACTTTTGATCTCCAGTATAAAATCTTCTTTGTATCGTCGTTCCAGACGCTCACGGATATTTTTGATGGCATAACGCCCGATCCGCTGTTTGCGATAAGCATCCGGTTCTTCTTCCCAGATCTCATCAATCTGAGACTGGCTCATGCCAATTCCGGTATCTGTGATTTCAAAATGCATACGATTTTTTCTCTGCGCTGCTGTCACCGTCACTTTGCAGCATGTACTCACATTTTCAAACCCATGCACGATCGCATTTTCCACAAATGGCTGTAAAATCAGTTTCGGAATTTTTTCCTGTTTCACGGCATCCTCTACCGTCACCTCATATTGCAGACGTCTGGAAAAACGCATCTGCTGGATCTGCAGATACCGGGAGACAAGCTCCGTCTCCTGCCCCACAGTTACCTCGCGCTTTCCCTGGCTTAACACCAGACGGAAAAGCTGCGAAAGCGCCAGGATACTTTCCGCAATTTCTTCATTATCCTGCTCCATCGCCTGCCAGTACAAAGAATCCAGGGTATTATATAAAAAATGCGGATTGATCTGTGCCTGCAGGGCAGCAAGTTCACTCTCTTTTTCCTGCAGTGTGATCACATAGTTTTTGTCAATCAGTTCTTTGATGGCAAGTACCATCCGGTTAAAACATTCCGCAACTTCCCCCACCTCATCGTGGGTGAGCACTTCTACCTGCTGATCGAAATTTCCTTCCGATACATCATTGATCGCCTCATTCAGTTTCCGGAGCGGTTTGGTCACAATATTTGAAATAATCAGAAGAAGCGGTAGCAGTCCCAGCATAAAAAAGGCAAGGATGACTAACGGCATATAAGCAATATCCCACAACCGCATCTGTAAATCATAGCGTTTTACCACTTTACAGATAATACTTGCCTCCGCACTGGTCTGTGTACAGACGACTTCATAGTTTCCATAAGAAAAATGCGTATCTCTTTTTTCAAAATCCTGATGCACAAATGAAGGACCAGTCAGTGTTTTCTTTAATTTGGGATCAATTTTTCCAATCTGGCTGAGTACACTTCCGCCCGCATCTATGACCAGAATGGATTCGGATTCGTTTTTTACGACATTTTTGCACAAATTATCAAAATAATCCTGTCCGACACCAATGACGACAAAGCCCAGTGTCTTCTTTGCCCCCGGACGGACAATCTTGCGGCAGAGTACCACCTTGTCCGTGCGGCTGCTCTGGTAGAGTTCACTCGTTCCTTTCGGAATCTGCATCCAGACAATGCCATTACTGCTTTCCATCAGTTTCTGATAGATTTCTGTCTCGTGAAAATCTTTGGTCCCCGGAATATAGGCGCTGTTATCCATTCCCCGCAGATACGGGCGCAGCCCGTTTTCCGGATAAATGGCAATGGTTTTGATATGTCCTTTCAGTGCAATCATGTCCTGCACGATCCGCATCGGTGCCTCATCAAACCATACCTTTGCATTGCGGTTTAATTCTGTCACATCGGAGCGGGACAGTAAGTTTTGAATATCATTATTGATACTGATATATGTAGAAAAATCCCGGATGTCTGTCTGCATGATCTCCATGCTCTCCGCCAGCGTCTGTACGCTTGCATAATCACTTGCGTATTTTTCCTGTTGTCCGCTTCTGTAATTAAAGAAAAAGAGGACGAGACAGATCACAACCAGCACCGGGGTGATTGTCAGATAACCATAAAAAACTAACTTTTTCTTTACGCTTAAGTGATCGACCCAGTTTCTGATTTGCCGCATCTGTTTCATCCTCTTTTCTTATGTCTTTAACCTTTGACAGCTCCCATAGCGGCACCTTTTGTGATGTGTTTATTCAAAGCAATATAAACAATAACCGCCGGTGCTGCAGTAAGTGCCATAACGGCGAACTGTACCGCGTAGTTGGAAGAATACTCTCCGGTAAACTCCAATACAGAGAATGGAAGTGTTTTCCATTTTGGAGAACTCAGGTAAGTGGTTGCCATCATGAACTCGTTCCAGTTGTTGAGGAATGTCATGATTGCCACCGTTGCGATGGAAGATTTTAACATCGGGGTGATGATCTGGAATAAGATACGATAGATTCCGCATCCGTCCATCACGGCCGCCTCCTCCAGTTCCACCGGAATCGCTTCCATGAAACTGGTCATCAGAAACAGTCCCTGCGGCAGGGAGAATGCCACATAAGGAATCAGCAGCGCCCAGATCGTATCGGTCATCCCAAGCTGACTGTAAATCTTATAGTTTGGTAACAGTGTTGCATGAATCGGAATCATCATTCCCATCAGAAGCAGTGTCTTTACAAGCCCGCTCAGCTTCCAGTTCATTCTACGGCACGCAAACGCTGCCATAATAGAAATCAGAATAACCAGAACTACCGCAAGACCATTGATGAGTACACTGTTTTTTAAGTAATGGAGAAAATTACCATCCACAAATGCCTTAACATAATTGCCCCACTGGATTTTTTTCGGAATGATTAAAAGACCACTGGTAAACATTTCATTACTGCTTGCCAGAGAGAAATCCAAAAGCCAGATCAGTGGAAAAATCTGAATGATGGCAACAATGGAGAGTACAATCCAAAGTACCGGTTTTTTCTTTTTCTTTGCACTTTTTGATTTTCCTACATATTCCATTTATGCTGCCCCCTTTCTCTTTTTTGCTTTCACAGTGTCGCGATCCTCGAAAATCTTATTGAGGATGACCGTGGTAAGCAGACAGATGATAATAAATACCACACCAATGGCATTTCCATATCCATACTTGAATGCTTTAAATGCCTGCTGATACAGGTAGTTTGCTGCAAACTGTGTCTTGTTTCCAGGACCACCGTTTGTCAACAGATATACGGTTTCCATCTGTTTTAATGCCGAGATCACAGCCATTGTCACGTTTACCTGAATAACTGGTTTCATCAGTGGAAGTGTAATCTTTAAAAACGTGGTTCTCTGGTTGGCACCGTCGATTGCGGCTGCCTCGTACAATACCGGATCAATGTTTTTGATACCGGTGTAGTAGATTAACATGCCCCATCCGAACCCATGCCAGATCAGTACCACGAGCACTGCCCAGATTGCTTTGTCGGAAGAAAACCAGTTGATTCCGCCTTTTCCGCCAAACGCTTTGATGATATTGTTTAACAGACCGAAATCCGGATTGTAAATAAATTTCCACAGATATGCAATAACCGCCACGGAAATTACATTTGGAATAAAGAATACGCAGCGGAAAAAGCTTTCGCCCTTGCCACCTAACTTATCTAACACTGCTGCTGTAATCATGGCAAGCGGATGCTGGATACAGATAAAGCCGATGGCCAGCAGTAAGGAATTTCGCATGGACATCCAGAAATTTGCGTCCACAATCAGTTTTTTGTAGTTCTGCCATCCGATGAAATGTGCCTGCCCCATACCGGAATAATCCGTAAAGCCGTAATATACGCTCAGACAGATCGGTGCTAAGATTGCAAAAAAGAATAGCAGCAATCCCGGAAGCACGAGTGAAAGGATGACCCATTTATTACTGTATAATTTCTTCATACTTATTGCTCCTTCTTAGGAAAAAAGACCGCCGGAATGTGACTTCCGGCGGTCCTATGGTCTGTGATTACCAGTCGCAGGAAGAACCGATTGTCGCTAAGAAATCGTCAATGCTTGTGCTTCCGTTTGATACGTTCTGAATCTCGCTCTCGATACAGGTCTTGAATGCGGATGGTCCACAGTCGTTGATCGGAGTTCCGGATACACTTGTTGCATTGTTTACTGCGTCTACAAACTGCATCTGTAAATCAGTCTCATCGCCGGTCATATATGCGGACTGATCCTGTGCAGACATTCCTACACCATTCTCCCAGCCAATCTTAGAAAGCTGATCTGGCTGATACATATAATTTAAGAATTTGATTGCTTCGTCTTTTACAGATGATGTTGCAGAAACTGCATATCCACCACCGTTCCATGCTGCGATATCGGTTGCTGTTCCTTTGCCTCCATCAATTACCGGCATGGTAAACATACGGATGTTAGTACGAATATCTTCTGGAATATCCTCGTTGAGAGCCATGGATGCATCCCAGCTTCCCATGTAGTACATTGCTGCCTGACCATTGGTAAACAGGTTCTGTGCAGTTGCATAATCCTGGGAATCATATCCCTTCTGGAACAGTCCTGCATCTGCAGATTTCTTTAAGAGTTCTACGGCTTTTTTGATGTTCGGGTCTGAGAAATCCTTGTTTGCGATTGCATCGCTTACGGTCTGGGAATAATCAGATCCTGTCAGTTTAAAGAGAATATCGGACAGATAAACTGCCATCGGCCATCCATCGCCACCGTCCATTGCCAGTGGTGTGATTCCTGCATCGTTCATCTTTCCTGCCAGATCTAACAGCTCATCATATGTAGTCGGAACCTGCCAGCCATTCTCATCAAAAATTTTCTGGTTGTAATAGAAAGCTGCTACGTCTGTGTTTCTTGGAAGTCCATATAACTTTCCTTCTTTCTTAAATCCGTCCAAAGAGCCTGGAATAAAGTTGTAATCCGCGTAATCGCTCTCGTTTAATTCTGCAAGAACTCCTGCATCCAGAACCTCGTCTAAGAATGCCGGCTGTCCCCAGATGCTTACCACATCCGGCATGCCATCCATAGAGTATGCTTTGAATTTTGTCTTATAACTTTCTTCATCCAACGCCTCTACTTTAATCTCAACATTTGGATTTTCTTTCATATATTCATCAATAATTGTCTGCTCTACAAGACCCTGTCCTGTTTTTCTATCTGGAAGATTGGAGAATACTTTCAGTGTCACCTTTCCCCCATCGTTACCACTTTCTTCAGACTTAGAAGTGCTGCCGTTTCCATCGGCGCTTGTTCCTGTGCTGCCACATCCCATCATCATGGTTACTGCCATTGTTGCTGCAAGTACAGCTGAAATAACTTTTCGTTTCATATACCTTTTCCTCCTGGTTTTTATGACCGGCCGGATCATTTATTTGATGAACTAATGATAGCATACGGCAAGAGGGTTTTACAGTAAGCAAATTTTTAAAAAGGTGCACTTTTTTTAAATGGATGGCAAATAAAAAAAGCTGTGCACTTTTGGAATGTGCAACAGCTTCTTTGTGTTCTTTTCTATTTTAAGAATAGGATTTCTGATCCTCCAGCGCCTGATTGATCTCTTTGCTGATCTTGTTGACGTACATCATCAGTCCCAGACCTGCGGCAAAGATCAGTATCGTGACAATGATTCCGGCTGCCGAAAAGCAAAGCTGGCTTAAATATCCGATAAACGGTGTCTTTGCCACTACTTTTCCTGCGATCTGCTCATATGACACAGCCTCTCCCTCCCGGATGGCAAGTGTCTGTGCCGCAGTATCGTTCGCATCCACATAGTATACATCCACCTTGCGGCTGCTGTCACTTTCCTGTACCGCCACTATATTTCCCTCGACATAGGAATCGTTGGAGACGCCCTTAAGATATACGACGCTGCCATACTTTGAAATGTTGCCTGTCGCATCCGATCCCACGGTGTACGTGTGGTATCCGAAAATAGCCGGCAAAACCACCGGAAGAACGATCAGCAAAAATACGATCATAAGTGCATACCCTAAAACCGTAAGCGTCCTTCGTTTTCCCTTTTTTCCCTCCACCTGCGGTCTGTTTGTATCATTTCCCTGTTTTCTCATATTTTTTCCTTTCTGTTTGCAAATGTATTCTTATTATATGGTCTGCATGCCTATCCCACAATAGGGCGATAGTCCTCTTTTTTGGCCGTCAGTGCCGCATTTTTTTGCATCTGCAGCGCCTGATCGATAATCTGCGGCATCCGAAGTGCCGTGTTTAATGCCTCTGCCAGTTCCCGGTATTCTTTTTCCGGAAACGTATTGGTCGGTGCCGTATAGTAAGCATTGTGCATCGTTTCCTCAAATGCAATAATCAGCTGATTATTCAAAAACGCACGGTGCACCGCATCTACAATCTCTCCCTCGCGATTGATATCAAGGTAAATATCACATTTTTCAAACAGGTGATCCAGCACCTGCGTTTTCACGTTCGGATACAGAAACACGTTTTCATTGGCACCAACTGCCATCAGCCGGGACGACATCTCGGTAATCGCCGCCACATGAAAATGCATATCCGGTACAAGTTGTGCCAGTTCATGAAGATGTTCCACCCGGTCAGAATTGGTACAGATTAAAATTTCCGGCCGGTGTTTATTTTCCCGGACAAAACTATACATATACCCCAGCTGTTTTACCATTTCCGGGGAAGCTCCCAATGCGATAAGTCTCTCATAGGAATGTTTCCGCTGCACATAGATCTTTTCGGTTCTGGTGGCCTGATGGTTTAAAATAATCTGCATATTTCCCGGAATCTCATCTCCCACAGGTTCGTTCCAGAACAGGATATCCTTTTTCCCATTTGGCAGAAGAATCTGCGATGTAAAAAACGGATAGGAGAGCGAATTAAAGCAAAGCTGCGCATCCTGCAGCCCCGCGCACTCCAGATAAAACCGGATCAGTTCCGTCTTGGAATGTAAAATTTTATCTTTTCCCTTCCACTGTACGATGATGGCATTGGTCACAAAATTCTCCATCACCCGCTCCTGCCCCTGCGGAGAATAAAATTTCCGGAGCGCCTTCTGCCCCTTCTGGTTAAAAATCGTGCGGCAGAAAATCTCCCCGTACTTGTTGTAATGCTCACTGAGCCGGACCACACCATCGTCATCCAGCCAGTCCACGATCTTTACCAGACGGTGGTTTGTCGGCTCCGTATAAAAAATACGTGCCCGCTCCTTTGTTTTATCCATTACCTTTCCACTGGTATTTGTACTTTCGATCCTCCAGTATTCCGGCACCTGGATCTGATTAAAATATCTGGGATGTTCCTCTCTGGCAACAGCCCCCTGTGTGCAGAAATATCCATATACCGAATTCACGCCTTCCGGCAGAAATCCGTCATCCTCCACCACTGCTGCCGTAAAAGGAATTCCCACATTCGTAAAAGATTCATACAAATTTCTGCTTTCCATCGAAAAATAATCAAACAGCAGAACTATTTTAGAAGACTGATCCATCGTTTTACCACCTCCTTTGTCAGAAATGCCTGTGCTTTCTCATAGGAATGCTCAGAAAAAGCTTCCATATCATCCTCCGTCAGCATATGTACGATACGATCCGCCAGCAGAGCAATTTTTTCCTTCTGATCCATTTCATCGTGAATCGGTATGCGGTATCCATTCTCTCCATCATCGATAAAGGTCTGGTTTCCGTATCGCACATCAAACCCGATAATCGGAAGTCCCGAACCGACAGCCTCCATCAGTGTCAGTCCAAATCCTTCGCTCTGCGAAGCAGAGACATAGGCATCATACGTTTCGTATACATCATGCATTTCCACATCCTCGTCCTTTTTTTCAATAAACTGTGCAAATAACTGTTTGATTCTTTCCTGTGCCTGATCCTTCGTTGCTTCCGGCAAAAACAGAAGAAATTCATCTCCGCCCAGACGGCACGCCACAGATGGTTCCCCAACATCTTTTAAAAGTGTACCCAGACATCCGAGCGCACGATCCCCTGCCTTATGCCCATAAATGTCATTGATCTTTTTCAGATTATCCATATCGCAAAAAACCAGACATCCATCCTGTTCCATTATCAGATCCGCTATCATGGCTTCCCCACGGCTTCGCATCGGAAGTCCGGTCAGATGATCATAGTTTTCTTTTTCAATGCGTTTCTTCTGGATTTCCATATCACGGACACTCTGCACGGTCCGGACAATATTTGCAAACAAAAGTACCAGCATGCCGATGCCTGTAAAAATGCCGGAAAGCACAACCACATAATACGTGGAAACCACCTCCACCACCACTGACATCATGGCGATCAGCATACCGATCAGTGTCAGTCCGTATTCCCCTGCACGTTTCCGGAAGAAGTCTATCCCAAACGTGGTACATACCGCAAGAAATGTGATCACAAGAATCCCCTGGGAAACCGGAAGGGTCTCAATAAAATCTTTCACCCCTGCCAGATGCAGCAGCGTACAGACCACAAAATCTGCCACTGCTGCATATCCGATCGCATGGTACATACGGGTATACCTCTTTTTCTGCACACTGTCCATATAAATAAGCACCGGAACCGGGCAAAGCAGGATAACAAGAAAACATACTGCAGACAATATGCTGACATTCGGTATCCATAGCTGACGCAGTTTTGATTCCCCCAGCATCCACGCAGCACCCATCAGTATGCACCAGCCCAGATACTCCATATCAAAACGGGTATGATACGCGATTCCAAGGGCAACACTGAAAATAATCGTCACCAGTCCTACAAACAAAAGGAAAAAAGCAATGATGGTTTCCAATCCATAGTCACGGAAAATACTTGCCCAGATATCCCCTTTATCCCCACAATATACGGTATTGACAACACCGCTGTAGTTATCCGTATGTGTTGTCAGTTCTATCTGCAGCATCTTCCCCGCATCCTTTTCAGAAGTCGGACAGAACACATAACGGCTGGCAGAATTTTTGCCGTTCAGCCTCGTCTTGTCTGTATGATATTCGCTCCGCAACTCTCCATCCACATAAAACCTTACGTCCTGCAGGGAAGATCGGATCGCAAATGATGTCTGCGTGAAGTCATCCGGAAGCCGCGTGACCAGCACCATGGTCTCATCCACTCCCACCGGATATTTTCCCGGAACGGTAATCTCCTGACTGGTTCCGTCATTTTTTCCCAGGTAAATGTCCCCCTGTATGTAAGATTCTCCGGTCTGGATACTTTGATCCGTTCTGACGGATACACCGTCTCCGCCACCACAAACCAGCCAATCACCGCAATCATCAGAAGATAAAATAAAAGTACTTCCTTTTTATTCCCCATATACTTTTTCATAGTAAGCGATGAATAACATACCGTTCCAAATTTAATTGAAGATTTGGGATAATACA
>OOCW01000147.1_pt1 | contig 78811 bp, 66 predicted proteins | sample 1671201 | NCBI WGS metagenome assembly OOCW01 (sample SAMN06348132, study PRJEB24527) | human gut metagenome | biome: human gut; feature: ankylosing spondylitis patient; material: feces | host: Homo sapiens | place: China | collected 2015-10
TTCAATGGAACAAAGATATAAATTCTAGGTGAAAATTTCACAGTTCCCGGAAAATAAATATTTCATTTTTTCGCCCCATGTGATGCGCAATATTATTTGCTATGTTGATCTGTGAAGTCGCCTTTGCTTATGGCAACACGCTCTGCAAGTAAATTAGAAAGTACTTCATTAACAGTCCATTCTATTGAAGTTTCTGTAACTACAGCTTTTAAAACATTATTAACTCTTACCTTTTTTAGATTTTCAATAAATATATTCATCTTTGCTGGTGGTATTGCATTAAAAATTATAGCTCTTTCTTTTCTTCCATCTTCACATTCTGCATTTATATTATTATCTAATACATCTTTAATAACTGTATTACCATTTTTACTATTTAAAATTATTTGATCTCTAATTCCTAAAATCATGGCACAGTTTTTAACCTTTTGTAGATCCTTTCCTACTAAATTACAAACTAATATGCAAGCTCTTCCCTCTCTTGCACTGTTATCTTTTATATCTAATTTATCAAATGACATATATAATCCTCCAATTTCATTTTTCTACCTTTTCTAATAAAATTATAACCTAATTATATCATAAAATTCTCTTATTTAATATTTAAACAATAATAATTATTATTTAATATTTAAAATATATTTCATTACACAATCTTAAGTTTAATATTTAAGAACACTTGTTCGTATATTATTTTTAATATATACTTATACTAAGTGATATAAAAAATTTACTTTGTTAATGGATAGTAACTTTTACAAGGTAAATCAAAAATATTAAAGTTGGTGAATTTATATGGAAATTTCAGAAAAATTAAGAATTTTAAGTAGTGCTGCTAAATATGATGTCTCTTGTTCATCTTCTGGATCAAATAGAAATTCTAAAAAGGGAAACATTGGCTCAGTTGCAACAAGTGGCATTTGTCATAGCTTTACTCCTGATGGTAGATGTATATCACTTTTAAAAATTCTTTTAACTAATTACTGTATATATGATTGTGCTTATTGCATAAATAGAGTATCAAATGATATAGAAAGAGCTTCATTTACTGTAAATGAAATTATAGATTTAACTATTAACTTTTATAGACGAAATTATATAGAAGGATTATTTTTAAGCTCTGCCATAATAAAAAATGCTAATTTTACTATGGAGCGTTTAACAGAAATAGTTGAAAAATTAAGAAATGAATATAATTTTAGAGGATATATTCACTTAAAAGCCATCCCTGGAGCTGATGAAGGACTTATAAAAAAAGCTGGTTCTTTAGTAGATAGAATGAGTGTTAATTTAGAATTACCTTCTTCACAATCATTAAAGCTACTTGCTCCGCAAAAAAATAAAGATGAAATTTTTAAACCAATGAAACTTATTAAGAATAATATAATTGCTAATAAATATGAATATAAAAAATTTAAGAATTCTACGCTCTTTGTTCCAGGGGGTCAAAGTACACAACTTATAGTTGGAGCTACAAAGGAAAGTGATTTAAACATCCTGAATTTATCTGAAAACCTTTATAATAAATTTGATTTAAAAAGAGTTTATTATTCAGCATATGTTCCGGTTAATCAAGGTAAAAATCTACCTTCACTTAAAACTCCTCCTACTTTAAGAGAACATAGATTATATCAAGGTGATTGGTTATTGAGAGTTTATGGATTTAAAGCTTCTGAGCTATTATCTAAAGAAAAACCTAATTTAGATATTAATTTTGATCCTAAAACTAATTGGGCTTTAAATAATATTCATTTGTTTCCTGTTGAAATAAACAAAGCTCCCTATGAAATGTTAATACGAGTTCCCGGAATAGGCATTAGAGGTGCTAGAAAAATAGTTAGTGCACGTAGAATTAATTCCTTAACCTTTGTAGATTTAAAAAAGCTTGGAATAGTAATAAAAAGAGCACAATACTTTATTACTTGTGGTGGTAAGTATTTTGGCTGTGTTCCTTTAGATGATGAAAAAATTAAAAGAGCTCTTACTCCCAAAATAGACTTAAATTTATTAGAAGAAGATTCTGAACAAATAAGTTTTTTTGATAATGAAATAAATAAAATTTTATTACCTTATGGCACTACATTAGCCGATGGATTGTCTAGTAATAAGAAACTACTCTTATTAAATGATAAAATAACTTCTTATACTGGAGAAATATAGTTATGATTGAATTTTTATATGATGGATCTTTAGAAGGCTTATTTACAGCTATTTTCTATGCTTATCCTTACAAAGATGATTGTACTATAAATAAACTTGAAAATCATATACCTTCTTTATTAAACGAAATAAAAGAAATTCCTACTGAATCTGATAAATTTAAAAGAGTGTATAATAGTATAATTCAAAAACTTAATGGAAAAGTTTTAAATAATGTATACTATTTATATCTTAGTGAAATTGATGGTGTGGAAAACATAATCCTAGATTACTTGAAGCTTTGCTATAAATATGGCACTAATATAAACTTAGCTAAAAATAATGATACTATTATCCTAGTAGATAAATACTATAAAAAAGTAGCTCAAGAAGCTCATATGTTTACTGGATTTGTACGCTTTAAAGAAATTGCGCCTTTAAGCTTTTATGCTCAAATAGAGCCTGTTTATAATATTTTACCTATAATACTTAATCACTTTACTCTTAGATTTTCAGATCAAAATTTTATTATTCATGATTTAAAACGTGAAAAAGCCATTATGTATAATAAAGAAAGTTCAATAATTACAGATTTATCTAAAGATGAAGGATATCTATTATCTAATCTTAATAATGATGAAAATTTTGAAAGCTTATGGAAAACCTTTTATAAATCTGTAAATATAAAAGAACGTGAAAACTCTAAACTACGTAATCAACATATGCCTAAAAGATATTGGAACCACCTTACCGAAATTTAAAACTAGATTGCAAATTGCAATCTAGTTTCCTCCTATATTTTTATATAAATCGTCCTTATCTATATTGAATCTTATAAAATCTCTATATTCTATTTTTTGAGATATACTTGTCCACTTTATATATTCATCAAATGGATTATCACTACTATTTTCTCCTAACCAAAGCATTAAATTTTTAGGAACCTTTGTGCCCCTTGATAATACTCTACTTGTATTATAACTTAAAAGAGTTCTTCCTAATAATCTAATTGATTCTAAATCTATTATAGCGTTAGCTTTGATACTTTCATTTGTTTTGTAATTTACTATACTGCTTATTTCCTTAGGAACCCCTAAAAGAGATTTTCCTGATTCAACTGCATACCACCATCCCCCTAATAAGGCTACATAATGATTTTTAATTGATAGAAAGCAACTATCTACTGTTATTCCATTATGAGTTAATCCATTATAATTAATAAAACATACAATATTATATAATGAATTTAAAATATAGCCTATTTCATTTATTGATATCTTTCCTTTGCAATATGTCAATAAATCTCTTAATAAAATCAAATCTTCATCTTTCTTAACTACTATTCCTATCTTCCCAGATATTGTTCTAAAGCTTTCTTTTATTTGTGGTAAATATTTGTAAAATTCTTTTTTCATATCATCATTAGCATATTTTATACTATTTAATTTATTTATAGCATTAAGAGCCATTCTTTCATATTTCTCATCAATCAAATATAATATTAAATCATTACCTATATACATCTTTCCTAATTCAAATGTATGGCTAATTCTAAAATTCATTGTATAATACTTTCCATTAATACATTTTAATTTCATAAAACCTGGCTTACTCCAAACTCCTTTAATAATATTTTCTTCTGCTTGCTTATACAGACTATTTATCTTTTTAGTAATTTCAATATACTCCTTCTCTTGTCCATTTAAATCAGGATGGTATATTTTCATAAGCTCAACATACTTATTTTTTATATCTTCAATATCATCTGTAAATAATTCATAAGAATATTTAATATTTTTTATTTCATCTATAGTTAACATCTATCATCACCACCTATAAATAAATTTTAATAATTTATATTTATGATTCTATAAGAAATATTATGTAATTTTAAATAAATATATTTTCAAATTTTTTCCAATTTGTTATAATATAATATATGTTATGTAAATAACTATTCCTATGTTAGAGATTGGAGTGTTTTTAGTGGAAAAAGAATTAAAGTTCAAAATATACAATAAACTCTTAAATAAATGCTTTAAAGTAACTAGAATAGATTATATGGATGAGGTTGTTTATTACTTTGATAGAGAGAAAAATGATGAAGATATAGTTTCCTTCAAGGATTCAGTACTTTTAATGCCTACAGGAATTTATGACTGTTCTGGGCGTGAAATATTTGAGGGTGATGTTATAAGCTATCAAGAAAACAGCTTTACTTATAAAAAGACCGCTGAAATAATATATGAGAATGGTTGCTTTATTACAAAACAATTGTTTCCAAAAAATTTAGAACTTAAAGCTCAAAAAGAGAATCTTATTATTGATGACTTTAAAGATTTATTATGTGTTGCTACATCATCTATATCCAAACCAATTAAGATTATTGGTAATATTTTTACTTATAAATTAAGTAAAAATAATAGTAAAATAAAAATAGAAGTTTAATGCAACTTCTATTTTTTCACCAATAGGATATCGTATATATTTTACGATATCCTATCTTAATATTTAAATTTCCTTATTATTACTAAATTATACTTCCATAATTATTGGTACAATTATAGGTTTTCTCTTAGTCTTACTATATATGAATGAACCAACATCATTTCTAATATTATTTTTTATCTCCGACCACTTAAATATGTTTTTATCTATTGAAGTTTGTATACTATCATAAGATATTTCTTTTATTTGATTTACTAGCTCTTCTGATTCTCTTACGTATATAAATCCTCTTGTTACAATATCTGGACCTGAAATAATAGAACGAGTTTCTTTTTCTATTGCAACAATAATATTTATAATACCGTCCTTTGATAAGTTCTTTCTATCTCTTAAAACTATGTTACCAACATCTCCGATACCAATACCATCAACTAAAACATTTCCTGCTTGAACTTTACCACTTATGCAAGCCGATTTTCTATTTAAGCTTAATACATCACCATTTTCTAAAATAAATGATTTCTCTTTTTGTAAGCCTACTTCCTCTGCTATTAATATGTGCTTTCTTAAATGTTTATATTCACCATGTACTGGAACAAAATATTTAGGTTTTAAAATTGATTGTAATAATTTTAACTCCTGTTCACAAGCATGACCTGATACGTGAATTTCTTCTATTGATTTATAAATAACATTAGCACCCTTTTGTGTTAATTCATTTATAACTTTCGATACCGCTTTTTCATTTCCTGGAATAGGATTTGCAGATATAATTATCATATCATCTTTTTCTATTTGAATATTTTTATGTGTAGATGATGCCATTCTAGTAAGAGCTGACATAGGCTCTCCTTGACTTCCTGTAGTTACAATTGTTATTTGATTGCTGTTATATAACTTTAAATCTTTTAAATCAATTAATAGCCCTTCTGGCATGTCTAAATATCCAAGTCTTATTGCTACTTCTGAAATTTTTTCCATACTTCTTCCACTAAAAGCAATTTTTCTTCCATATTTAATAGATGAATTTATTATTTGTTGTAATCTATGAATATTAGATGCAAATGTTGCTACAATTATTCTGCCTTTACCCTTACTAAATAAATTATCTAAGGTTTCTCCTACTGTCTTTTCTGACATAGTATATCCTGGATGACATGCATTAGTACTATCAGCCATAAGTAATAACACACCTTGTTTACCTATCTTAGCTAATCTTTGTAAATCTATTACATTACCATCAACAGGAGTAAAATCCACTTTAATATCTCCAGTATGAACCACTATTCCTAATGGAGTATGAATAGCTAAGGCACAACTATCTGCAATACTATGGTTTGTTCTTATAAATTCTATCTTTAATTTTTCTAAAGCTATAGTGTCCCCTGGTTTAACTACATTTAAGTCTACTATATCAAGCATTTTATGCTCTTCCAACTTACTCTGAATTAACCCTATTGTTAAATTAGTAGCATAAATTGGAGCATTAATTTGATTTAGTATATACGGTATTGCCCCTATATGATCTTCATGTCCATGAGTTATAAAAAATCCTTTTACTCTATCTTTATTATTAACTAGGTATGTTACATCTGGAATTACAACATCTATTCCATACATTTCTGAATCAGGAAAAGTCATTCCGCAATCTACAACTATAATTTCCTCACCATACTCTATTACTGTTATATTCTTCCCTACTTCTCCAAGTCCACCTAATGGTATAACTTTTATCTTTTTCTTGCTTTCCATCAAAATCCTCCACATTATTTACCTTAATCTATTTTTCTCTATTTTTTGCATAAAAACAAAAGTTGTTTTAAATCAACTCATTTATAATTAAATATTATTTTATAATTCAATCCGTTCAATTCTTATAACTAAACTAACATCTCTTATAAATTTATTTACTTAACATTGCATTTACAATACTTAACATCTGATTATGTTAACTTTACTTATTGCTTAATGGTGCTAAACTTATTTAAATATAATTTTTATATAATAATTATAAAACAACTTAAATAAATACATATAAAATTTATTACATATATTCATTTAACTTTTTTTATATTTATAAGACATTATAAACAATTCCCCACTTTTTTTCAACTCTCTATCTAAATTGTTCGTTGAAGCTTGAATGTGGTGATGGCGAAAAATTGATTATATAATCTCCAGGAAGGAATATAATTTCACTAAGAATTTATATTATTATTTCCATAAAATCTGCTAAAGCTTCGAAAGTCATTTCATTCCCTCAGCTTCTTAACGCAGATTTTATTCCAATAATAATTAAATTCTAAAGTTCATTATATAATCTTCCCTCCGATAATATAATCAATTTTTCTTCTATCACTAGATTTAAGCTAAAAGTACAATTTTCTAAGTTCTTCCCCTTGAAGATAACGACTTCTGATATATTTAATCTGAAAACTTATTAACTAAAAATACTTTAACTTTGATAAAATAAAACACCTTCAAGTAAAAATATAAATTCTAGGCGAAAATTTCACAGTTCCCGGAAAATAAATATTTCATTTTTTCGCTTCCGTGTGGTGCACTCTTAAATTAATTCTAATAATTTTAAAACATGAGTTGCGATTTTTCTTTCTTTTCCTTTGTATGGATATGAATGTATGTGGATTGCTGGATTGAAGTTTAATTCTATTATTGCATAATTGGTATTTTCATCACTATAATCTTCAAGCATCATATCAACACCACAAATTTTAGCTCCTGCTGCTTTAGCTGCATTTACTGCTATATCTTTAAACTTTTGTGGGATATCATCTGTATAATCTACGCTATCTCCACCTGTACTAATATTTGAATTTTCTCTTAAATATACTATTTCATCCTTTTTAGGTACATAAGCAAAATTCTTTCCTTGTTGCTTTAAGAATAACTCAGCATTTTCTTCTAGCCTTATTTTTTCAAGAGGTGTTACATACCCCTTACCACGCAATGGATCTTGATTTTTAACTTCAACTAATTCTGTTATAGATTTTTCTCCATCACCAATAACATTAGCTGGAACTCTATGTAAAATTCCTACTACCTCATCATTTATAACTAAAAATCTATATTCTTTTCCTTTAATAAATTCTTCTATAAGAACTGTATTATCATTTTTAAATGCTATTTCAAAAGCATGAATTATATCTTCTAAATTTGTGCCCTCTGGGAAAATATTTATTCCTATACCAAAGTTAGTACTCTTTGGTTTTATTACGATAGGCTTATTAATATAGTTACGTGCTTTTATTTTTGCATCTTCTATATTGTTAAATTCCTCACCCTTTGGAACCTTAACTCCTTTTTCTGCTAAAACCTTTTTAGTTACAGTTTTATTTTCCATAATTAATACAGAAACATAAGTATCTTTAGATGTTTTAGTTGCCTGTTTTACATACTCTATTTTTTCTCCTTTTTTAAGGGATATAAAATTCTCACTTCTATCAACTACATTTACAGTAATACCTCTTTTAATAGACTCTTTCATTAAAATTTGAGTTGATAGTTCTAAATCCTCATATCCTTCTAATTTAAATCTATTTTTATATGCAGATTCTTTATACATTTTTGCTAAATTTAAAAATGTATCAATATATCCCTCTTCTTTTATTTTTTCTGTTATTTTATATGCATAAGTTAATTTACTATCTTTAACTTTAGCAATCATATTTTTAATTACATCTTCAAAACCTAAATTTAATTCATTGTTAATGCTCTTAATTTCATTAAGTATTTCTAATCCAAAATCTATTCTATTTATACATTTTCCATCATGTTTTAACTCTATATTATCAATTCCATGTACAGCTATTAATTGTTGATTTTCTAAAGCTTCTTCTTGCCAGTTTTCAAAACCACTTTCTTCTTTAATTAATAAATAAATATTAAATACTTGTAAGAATTTTAAGTCATCTAAACTTATTCCACCCTTTTCAAATGGATTAATATCTATTGTTCTATATTCTAAATATCTTATTCCATCATTAAGTAATGATTCTTTAAAGTTCTTTGTATCACTTGGCTTTAATCTTACTTGACTATATAATTCCTTATAATTTTCTATTAACTCATCTTTAATATATCTATCTATACTTTCTAAATACTCATTAACACTATTATAACTTGGGAATAAATCTACTTTATTTTTATATCCACACTTTCCATTTCTATGGGATATTGCACCTAAGCTACTATATTCACTATGATTAACTTTTTTTAATGGACATTTGCAGCTATCAATAAAACTTTCATGTACAATTGGGGCTGCTCCAAGAAGATATACTATAAGCCATCTATATCTTAAGTAATTTCTAGCAACTTTTAAATAAATACTATTTTTAAATTCCTTATAAGAAAGTTTCCTTTTACTATCTTCATATAATTTTTCAATTATAGATTCATCAAAAGAAAAATTATAATGAATTCCAGATATAAGTTGCTTTTTGCCACCATATTTAAGTAATAATTTCTCTCTATATTCTTGAGCTTCTTTACTATTATTATCAAACTTAGCTACTGGAATATCTTTATCATCTGGTATTATACATGGCATTGAATCTGGCCATAAGTATTCATCTCCAATTTCCATTGCAACTATATCATATAATGCTCTTGTAAAATCATAAGTTTCTTTTATATCTGATAATGCTGGTGTTATAACTTCTATCTGACTTTCCGAAAAATCTGTTGTAATATATGGATTATGTGCTTTATCTCCAAACTCTTCTGGATGATCACTTTTAGCTAAATATCCATTCTTATCTAATCTTAAAGCTTCTCTTTCAATACCAAAGTTTCCACTTAAAATTTCTTTACTAGAAAATAAATTTTTTATTTTATTTAACATCTTTATAATTTCTCCTTATCTTAATTAGATATATAGAATAGGCTGCTATTCCCTTTAATATACTTGAAATAGCTATACTCCACCATATCCCAGTAATTCCAAGACTCTTCATCAGTATTAAAGCCATTGGAATTCTTAAAACTGTAAACACAATACTAATTGTAGCTGGTATTTTAGGCATTCCTAAACCTGTAAAAAATCCATTAGATACCATTTCTATTGTACTAAAGCTCTGGGAAAATGCAACCGCTTGTAAATAACCACTAGCTATTAAAATGGTATTCTCCTCTCTAATAAACAATCTTATAATTGGTTCTTTAAAGACAATAAAAACTATAGACATAATCATTGAATAAATAATTCCTAATAATAATGCAGTATAATACCCTTGCTTTATTCTTTTAAATTTATTAGCACCAAAATTTTGACCTGTAAAACTTGATATTGCTCCATTTAATCCACCAATAACCATATAGGTTATTGATTCAATTTGTAAACCTATTTTTTGTGCTGCAATTGAATTTGTCCCAAATATAGCAATTATCTTAGCTAAAATTATATTAACTATTGTAAATAGTATTCTTTGAAATGCCATAGGAAAACCTAGTCTTACAATGTCTAGTATTTTTTCTTTATCAACTCCTATGCTCTTATCATAATGTAATATTCCATTTGATTTTATTTTATATAATACAAACATTACTATATTTGATATTAATGTTGCTACTGCTGCACCTAAAACCCCTAACTTAAATACATAAATAAATACTGGATCTAAAATTATATTCATTATCATTCCTATAGCATTTATCTTAAAGGAATCTCCATTATTTCCAAAACTACTAAATATTCTTGTATATAGAGAATTGAAAAATGCAAAAAATAAAATTGGTGCATTTATAGCTAAGTAATAATATGAATTTCTTTCTACAAACTCATTATTAAGACTTAAAAATGAAATAAAACTTCTTCCTAAAACTATTAAAGTTAACGTATATATTATTGCTATAATAAAATTTATTGCTATTCCTGAATTAATATATTGCTTTACTTCCTTATTATCCTTTCGTCCAATAGCATGTGAAACCTTTATTCCTGTTCCTATAACAACTAATGAATTAATGGAATATCCTAATCCAATAAAAAAGCTTGATGATCCTATGCTTGCTACAGCATCACTTCCTAATCCACCTACCCATAGCATATCTATTAAGTTATAAGTAAATTGTAATAATGAGCTACCCATAATAGGTAATGCTAAAGCTGTAAGTACATTAATAACTTTTCCTTGTGTTAAGTCAATTTTTTTCATATATTCTCCTTAAAATTATTTTTAGTTAATTAATAAAAATAATACTTATTATTTAACCACTAAATATAGATAGTTATCTATGTTTAATATAGTTTTTTATTTTTTAATTGTCAACAGTCATAGTATTATCGAAAAAAATTCCTTAATACATCTCCCATAATTTTTTTATCTTTTATAAAAATAAAAGGGCCTCATAATAATTAAATTTATTATGATAACCCTTTTGTGAATTTAACAATCACAATTCGTGCTTTCTTCAATTATTAATTCTTTATTGCTTAGCATTAATTCATTTAAAAACATTAATAACTCATTTGCATTATCTTTATTTAAGCTATAATAATTCCAAGTGCCCTCTTTTCTTAAGTTAACTAATCCGCATTCTATTAGTACCTTCATATGATGAGATAATGTTGGTTGAGTAAATTTAAAGTGTTCTAACAACCTACAAGCACATCTCTCACCTAAAGATAATATATGAATAATTTGTAATCTATTAGAATCACTTAATGCTTTTAATATTTTTGCATTATTCTCATATTTACTATCCATAACTCCTCCAATAAAACTACTTTAAATATTATTATTCCCTAAATTCTTCTCTTAAATTACTAATTATTATTTTTCTAATATCTTCAGCTAGAGTCTTTTCTTCATCTCTTGTTAATCCATCAGTTTCTATAGCCTTACAAAATGTTACATTAACAGTAGACGGCTTAAATTTATTATTCTTTTCAAATGATGTGAATGCAGCATCTATTGTTACAGGTACTATTGGCACCTTAGCTTTAATTGCTAGTTTTAAACTTCCCTTTTTAAAAGGAAGTGTTTTTCCATCTAAACTTCTAGTTCCCTCTGGGAATATCATCATTGAATAGCCATCTTTTAAATTTTTTACTCCTTCATTAATTACTCTAACAGCATCCCTTGGATTTTGCCTATCTAAAGGTATGCATTTTCCTCTTGATAACCAATAACTTAATATTGGAACCTTTAAAACCTCTTTTTTAGCTACAAATCCAACAAGCCTATCAGCTGAATAGAATATAGTTGGTATATCTAATATACTTGTATGATTTCCTATAAAAACACATGGGCCTTCTGGTATATTTTCTTTTCCGTTAATTTTAATATCCATACCTATTATATTTATTGTAAACTTTGCCCATAAGTACATGCATTGTCTAACATACTCAGTTGCTTTCTCTATACCTTCCTTTTTCTTAATATGCTCATATTTAAATCCCTTTAATCTAGCATAAACCATATAAAAAAGGTATCTTATTCCTTTTATAATCATATACTTCCCCCTCTTCATTTGATTAAATTTATTATATCATTATTTTGCTGTCAATAACAAACTATTGGTATAACAAAAAGAGTTGTTATAAAAACAACTCTTCTTATATACTTTTATACTCTAGATATTTTAAAAATTATAAAGATATTTCATATTCTAGTGGAGCCTTTTTTAATAATTCTATGCTTCTAGTATCTGGTTGAGATACTCCAACAAACAGCTTAAACTTTTTGCTATCAACTAATCTATTCCCTTCATAATCAACAACTTCAAATGCTCTTTTATTTAAACTCATTTTAATAGTTTTTGTTTCTCCACACTTTAAAGATACACGTTTAAAATTAGCTAAACTATAGTTTTTCACAGCATACTTTGACTCTAAATCTTTGATATAACATTGAACTACTTCTTCAATATCATAATTCCCTGTATTTTTAATATCAATCTCTATATTAATATTATATTTATCTTGATTATTTTTTACTTTTAAACTACTTAGTTCTACATTTGAATATGTTAATCCATACCCAAAAGAATATAAACTTTCATCCTTCATATATCTATAAGTTCTATTTTCCATTGAGTAATCTTCAAAATCTGGTAAATTTTTAGTATCCTTATAAAATGTAATTGGAAGCTTTCCACTTGGTGATACTTTTCCAAATAATATTTCTGATACTGCTTGCCCTCCATGACTTCCTGGATACCAAGCATTTAAAATTGCTGCACATCTATCATCTACATTATTAAAAGTTAATGCACTTCCTGTCCCTAAAACTACAATAACTGGTGTTCCTGTAGCAATTATACTTTCTAGTAATTCTTGTTGCTTTCCAGGTAAATTTAAATCACTCTTATCTCCAGCAGCTTCACTATTCCCAGTATCACCTTGTTCCCCCTCAATAGTTGAATCTAACCCTAAACACATTATTGCTACATCAGCTTTTTTAGCTACAGAAATAGCTTCTGATAATCTATCATTAGGTAATGATAATGCACCAACCTTTTCCTTATATAAATGGCATCCTTCAGAGTAATAAACCCTAATATCTTCACCTACTTCAGCATGTATACCTTCTAAGATAGTAGTGTACTTTGATGCTGTACCATGATAATTACCATTGAGCATTATTTTACTATCTGCATTAGGCCCAATAACTGCAATAGATTTAAGTTTTGATTTATCTAAAGGTAATATACCATTATTCTTTAATAAAACCATAGATTTTCTTGCAGCTTCTAATGATAATTGATTATTTTCTTTTGAATCATTTGACTCATAAGGTATTTCATCATATTCACAATCATCATCAAACATACCAAGCCTTATTCTAGTTGCCATTAATCTCTCAGCTGCTATAGTTATATCCTCTTCAGTTACTAACCCTTCTTTATAAGCTAACATCATTTGTAAATAAACATTACCACAGTTTAAATCACATCCATTTTTTATTGCAAGTGCTGCTGATTGCGTTGCAGTACTAGTTACTTTATGATTCATATGAAAATCTACAATTGCCCAACAATCTGAAACAACATGTCCTTTAAAACCCCATTTTCCTCTTAAAATATCAACTAATAATGTTTTACTTCCACAGCAAGGCTCTCCATTAGTTCTATTATATGCTCCCATTACAGACTCTACATCTGCTTCCTTTATGCATGCTTCAAATGCTGGTAAATATGTTTCATATAAATCTTTATTATTAGTAACAGCATTAAATTCATGCCTTACACCTTCTGGCCCACTATGCACTGCAAAATGCTTTGCGCATGCAGCAGTTTTTAGATATTTACCATCGCCCTGTAACCCTTTAACAAAAGCAACTCCTAATCTTGATGTTAAATATGGATCCTCCCCATATGTTTCTTGACCTCTTCCCCATCTTGGATCTCTAAATATATTTACATTTGGCGACCAAAGAGTTATTCCTTTATAAATATCTCTATCATCATTTTTTGAAAACTCATTATACTTTGCACGAGCTTCAGTTGAAACGACATCTGCAACCTTTTCTAAGAACTCATCATCAAATATTGCTGCAAGTCCAATTGCCTGTGGAAAAACAGTTGCTGTGCCAGCTCTTGCAACTCCATGTAACCCCTCATTCCACCAATTATATCTAGGAATATTTAACCTTTCATTAGCTGGTGCATTATATGTTAATTGTTCTGCTTTTTCTAATAATGTCATTTTTCCAACTATTTCTTTTGCTCTTTCCAAAGCCTCTTCATGTGTAATTTTTACTTTTCTATTTATCATACTCATTCTCCTTACCTTTATCAAATATACCTTAATTATTTATTTATATAAAATATTAACGATTTATTAATCCATCATTTTTACTTTTCATAATATTTGTTACATCTATTTCAGATGCTATATTAAAATCACCTTTAATAGTATGTTTTATAGCTGATGCTGCAACCGCAAACTCTAAAGAATTTTCTAAACAATACTTTCTCAATATTCCATGCAAAAATCCCGCTGCAAATTAACACTTTCTATTCCTACTAACCTAATTCCATTACTCTCAACAGTTTCTTTTAATTTAATTATTTCTTCTAACGGCCATACTTCTCCAGCTGGTATATGATGTAAAGCAGATATTACACCTTCAACTCCTGGTATTTGACGTATTTGATCTAACTTTACGCTATCTTCTTCTTGACCAAACCATCTCAAAGTCATTCTCATTTATATTTCCCCCTAATAAATCTTTCTTCCATGAATATCTTCTATCATTGATTTTCTATAAAAATATGAGTTTATAATATCTCTCCACTCTTTAGCATGATCTTTTTGGAATTCTAGTCTTTCCAATGTTCTATTGAATACTTTATTATTTATTACACCTTCTAACTCTCTCCACTTTGAAATCATAACTTCAACATCTTCAACCCCTTCAAAATGAGTATCATATATATGTTGAATTAAAGTTTTTCCATTCTTCAATATATAATCATAATTTACATAATGGAAAAATAATAATAACTCCATTGGACAAGTTTCTATATTTTCATACATTTCAGCATTTTCTTTTCTGTATTGAGTTGTATACCCTGTACCATTTCTAGTTCTATCTACTCCCATACCATAGTGATCTGCCCTATGGTATGTTCCCCATCTATCATACTCATATCCATCTACATTAGGTCCAAAATGATGATTAGGATTAACCATCCATCCTATTCCTAATGGAGAAGTATACTTTTCATATGCAGGCCAAGATTTCATTAAAATATCTTTTATATTAGAAATAACTTTTTCATTACAAGAGAAAGTTTGCTTAATCCATTCTTCAGCGATTTCTTCCGCTGATAAATCTGTATTCCATGCAATTCTTCCAAATCCATAAAGATTAGCTGCTGCTAAATCATGTCCTGTCCAATTTTTATCATTTCCTAAATTCGCTACTGCAACCATACCACATTTACTTTGATTAAAAGTTCTTCCAGATATTATATCTGCTACTGTATCTAATGAGTCATCGCAATGTGTTCTAAACTCTAATATTTCTTTAAACATAGGTATTAAGTAACAAACATGCTTTTGTTGCCCAGTATATTCTTGTGCGATTTGTACCTCAAGCATTTGATTTGTATTATTCAACCCTCCAAATAATGGTGATATTGGTTCACGTACTTGGAAATCCATAGGTCCATTTTTTATTTGTAAAATTACATTTTCATCAAAATTTCCATCTATAGGCATAAAATTATCATATCCTGCTCTAGCTCTATCAGTTTTTCTATCTCTCCAATCTTGTTGACAATTATAGACGAAGCATCTCCATATAACTGTTCCCCCATATGGTTTTATTGATTTTGCTAACATATTTGCTCCATCAGCATGAGTTCTATTATAAGTAAATGGACCTGGTCTTCCTTCTGAGTCAGCCTTAACTAAAAACCCTCCAAAGTCCGGAATATTCTTGTACACAATTTCACTTTGCTTATTCCACCAAGTTATTACATCATTATTTATTGGATCTGCAGTTTCTAACCCTCCAATATCAATTGGTGCTGCGAAGTCAACACTTAAAAACAATTTAATTCCATAACTATTAAATAAATCTGATAATTCCTTTAATGTTGGTAAATATTTTTCAGTAATAAATTCTACTGCTTCATTTTTTACATTAACATTATTAATAACAACTGCATTTATACCTATTGAAGAAATCAGCCTTGCATAATCCCTTGTTCTATCATCTAATATTATTTCTCCATTATTAAAGAAGAATGAATTACCAGAATAGCCTCTTTCTATAGACCCATCTGAGTTATCCCAATGATTTAACATACGTAATGGATTCTTAGGTATTTCTGTTATATCTAGCCTATCTAAATTCTCATCTTCTATTATCATTCTTATTAAATGAAAAACTCCATATAATATAGCAATTTCAGTCTGACCTTCAATAATTAATTTATTACCTTCACTTTTAATACAAAATCCTTCTTCTCCTAAAGTATCATTAAATATCTTTCTTAAAATTATCCCAGCTTCCAAACTATTTTCCTTAGCAACTTGTAAATTGAAATTTAAAATATCTTTTAATACTTTTTCCAATTCTTTAATAGAATTATTAATTATTTCTCCTGATAAATCTGTATATATGTTTCCTAAAAACTTTATCTCTTTATCTATTTCCTTTTCTTTATAGTTTAACCATGCCATTTCCCAACTCATAACTTTCTCCAACTAGATCCTTATTATCAAACTTAAAATAACTTTTACAGTTATTATACGAAATATCTCTTACTAAATTTCCAAGCGTTTCAATTTCATAAGGATATTCGCCACTATTAACCCATTCTCCTATAAGATTACACATAATTCTTCTAAAATAATCATGTCTTACATATGATACAAAGCTTCTTGAATCTGTTAACATCCCAATAAAATTTCCCAATAACCCCAATTCACCCAAACTTTTCATTTGATCTTCAATCCCTCTTTTATGATCATATAATCTTTGAATTTAACATCTTCAATTGCAAGTACACAATCAGGTCTCCATGTTGGCAACACTAGTGTTTTAAAGTTACCATCATTTTTAATAATTCTATGCCATTTCAAATCATCAATAGGATCATCTGTAGTGCATAATATTTCTACATTAGATTTTGATATTATTCTTTTTACTGTAAGGTTATCTCCTTTTAATTTTTTATTGCAAAATTCCCATACTGCTTTGGCATTTTTTTATTTAAAATTCCATCATAATTAAAGTAATACTTTAACTCTAAATGACTCCAATGATATAATGGATTTCCTATAGCTTTTTCTAATACACTTGCCCATTTCTCAAACTTTTCCCAATCACTTGCATTCCCAGTTATATATTTTTCATCTATTCCATTACTTCTCATTTGCCTCCATTTATAATGGTCACCTTCAAGCCAAAGCTGAGTAATATTTTCAAATTTTCTATTCATTGCAATATCTTTAGGATTAATATGACAATGATAGTCTATTATAGGTAGCTCCTCAACATAGCAATCATATAATGTTTGTGCTACATCTGAGTTCAACATAAATCTTCTATCCATGAACCTCTTCATACAATTTTCCCTTCTTTATGTGAAATTACTATTTAACCTTATGAATTAATTATATACTCCTCATTAAAATTTAACTTTTTAAATATTGCTAATAATTGCCCAAATATTGCTTTTTTTTTATTTTTATCTATTATATACTATTAATATGAAATTATATAATATATGGTAAAGGGTGAGTAATTAAATTTATGATTGAAACGTTAAATGGAATAAAAGAAACTATTAATTTTACCCCTTCTTCTCATAGTCGAATACATGATAATACAGTTTGTGAAGACTATCCTCCACATTGGCACTTGGAATTAGAGATTATTATTCCAATTGAAAACTGCTATGATGTTATTATAGAAAATAAAAATTATCACTTAGATAAACATGATATTTTATTTATAAACTCTGGTATAGTTCATTCTATAAAATCTCCTATTAGCGGAAAGAGATATATCTTACAGTTTGATTTATCTCCATTATGCCAATTTAAAGAGTTTGAAAGTGCTTTATATATTCTTCCACCAGTATTACTATTAACACACCAAAGTTCAATTTATCCAATAATACATGATTTAATTAATACTATAATAAACGAATATAAAAATAATGATGTTCTTTCAGAAGCTCTTATTTATTCAAAATTAATACAAATTTATGTAAATCTATCTCGCAATGAAGTCTATAAGAGAATTAATAGCGATACAACAATAAATAAGCAACATGAATATATAGAGAAACTACTATTTGCCTGTAATTATATAACTTCTCATTATAACGATGATTTAACTCTAGAAGATGTTGCTTCTGTAATAGGATTCAGTAAATATCATTTTTCAAGATTATTTAAGCAATTTACAAATATGACATTTTATAATTACTTAATTGCTCAAAGAATTAGTAAAGCTGAATTAATGTTGGCAAATTCCAATTTAAGAATTTCTGATATTGCTATGAATACTGGATTTAATAGTATAAGTACTTTTAATAGAATTTTTAAAAACGTTAAAGGTTGTTCTCCTAATGACTTTAGAAAAACTATTCATCGCAGTAAACCTATATTAAATAGTAAAAACATCTTTATGGAGTAAAAAAACAACCTATATAATAGAGTTTTCTATTATATAGGTTGTTTCTAATTATAAAATATTATTTAAATGGATTTTCAGTCTTATAAAGCATTCCTTTTGGTTGGTTAAACCCAACTTCTTTAACTCCTAAATAGTTAAATACATTTGTTATAGCTTTTCCAAAGTGTCCAAATGCAACTGCTCCATGGTGTGGATATCTTCCTTCTATTAATACATGTCTATAGAATCTTCCCATTTCTGGAATAGCAAATATACCAATTGATCCAAATGATCTTGTTGCGACTGGTAATACTTCACCTTCTGCAACATATGCAGTTAATTCAGCATCTGCATTACTTTGTAATCTAAAGAATGTGATTTCACCTGGAGCGATATCTCCTTCTAAAGTACCTCTAGTTATATTTGGTTCTTGATTTGGCTCTAAAGATCTAGCCATAATCATTTGATTCTTCATATTTTTAAATGATAACTTACATGCTGGAGTATTTCCACAATGGAATCCCATAAATGTATCTTTTAGTGTATAATTGAATTTATCTTTTATTTCTTCTTCATACATATCTCTTGGTACGCTATTGTTAATATCTAATAATGTAACAGCATCTTTACTTACACAAGTTCCAATATATTCACTTAATGCTCCGTAAATATCAACTTCACATGATACTGGAATTCCTCTTGATACTAATCTACTATTTACATAGCATGGTACAAATCCAAATTGAGTTTGGAATGATGGCCAGCACTTGTTAGCGAATACAACATATTCTCTAGATCCTTTATGAGCTTCCATCCAGTCTAATAATGTTAATTCATATTGAGCTAATTTAGGTAAGATACCTGGCATTTTATTACCTTCTCCAAGTTCTTTTTCCATATCAGCTATAACTTCAGGAATTCTTGGATCATTTGCATGTTCATTAAATGCTGCAAATAAATCTAATTCTGAGTTTTCTTCTATTTCAACACCTAAGTTATATAATTGTTTAATTGGTGCATTACATGCTAAGAAGTCTTGTGGTCTTGGTCCAAAAGATATAACCTTTAAGTTTTGTAACCCTAAAAGTGTAGTAGCAACCGGTTCAAATTCCTTAATCATTTCTGCAACTTCTTCATAAGTTCCTACTGGATATTCTGGAATATATGCTTTAATGTTTCTTAACGCTAAGTTATAACTAGCATTAAGCATTCCACAGTAAGCATCTCCTCTTCCTCCAACTAAGTTGTTTCCTGTTTCTTCAGCTGCAGCTACAAACATAACTGGTCCACCAAATTCTTTAGCAAGTAAAGTTTCTGCTGTTTCTGGTCCAAAGTTTCCAAGATAAACTACTAAAGCATTTACTCCTGCTTCTTTAACTTGAGCTAAAGCTTGTCTCATATGAACTTCACTTTCAACAGTTGTTGGACATTCATATATATCTCCATAAGTTTCTTTATAAGCTTTTACTACAGCTTGTCTACGTCCTGTAGATAACTCCATTGGGAAACAGTCTCTACTAACTGCAACAATTCCTAATTTTACGTCTGGTATATTTTTGAAATTCATAATAATTCTCCTCAACTTTCCTTTTATTTTTTCTAATAATTTATTTTTAATTTTTATTACTTAACTTTTTACTTATATCAAAAGCATATTAATTTCTTAATTTACTTTATTGAAATATTTTCACCCTTAAGACCAATAAATGCTCCTTGTTCTTCAAGATCTGTTTCTGGATGTCCTATAAGCCATTTATTTTTTGCAAATAATAATGCATCTTCACCTTGTTTTTCTATATTTACTTCCAATGCTGTATTAGTATTTTTATGTAGTATTACTACACATTTAAATCCATTATTATTAGCATTGCATGGTGCATAATGTAATGTAGTTCCATAAACTTCTATTGCTGTTCCTGCTGGTACAAAAATAGCCTCAATTTTTGAAGTATCATAAGAGTAATCGTCTTCAATATCTTGTTCCAAACCTAATAATAAAATTAAATCAGTAACAGCTATATTAATTTCACTAGTTCTATGATACTCAACTGCATTTAGCATATAATTATTGCCATTGCAATAACCTATTTGAATATCAAGGCCTCCAAATTCTCTATTTTTAAATTCTTTAGCCACATCTAAATTTTCTAATTCTTTTATAGAAGGTTCATATATTACCCCTTCTGGTAATGGTGTTGCTTCCATTTTATTTAAAAGCTCTTTAACATCATAATTCTTAAGTACTCTACCATACTTTTTAAACTCTATATCATTGACATTTTTTATAACCACTCAATTCATCTCCTTAATATATAAGTACAAGCTCCTTTATCTTTCTAAAATTAAACAGCAATTAATTTTAATGCTAAGTGTAAATTGAATTTAACAACTTTAGTGTGTTCGTAAAGAAGAAAATTTTAATAAGAAATACCATGTCCAATTAAAATCCTTATGTGTTCTCTTTGGTTTCTAAATCAAATATTTAGAATTTCATGACAAGAAGCTTGTATTTAATAAATTAATAGCTATATTAATTAGCTAAATAATTTCATTGTTTCATTAACAACATTTTCAACTGTAAATCCAAACTGTTCAAATAAAGTTGCTGCATTTCCTGATGCACCAAATGTATCTAGCGAAACTACTTTTCCATCTAATCCCACATATTGATACCAACCAAATGAAGTTAATGCTTCAACTGCAACTCTCTTTCTAACACTATTTGGAAGTACGCTTTCTTTATAAGCTTCATCTTGAGCATTAAATATTTCAAATGATGGAATACTTACTACTCTTGCATCTATACCTTTAACTGCTAATTCATCTGCTGCCTTAAATATAAGTTCAACTTCTGATCCTGAAGCCATTAATATTACATCTGGAGTTTCTTTCTTAGAATCTTTAAGAATGTATCCTCCTTTTAATGCTCTCTTTGCACATCCATCATATAGTGGTAACTTTTGCCTAGTTAATACTAATGAAGTTGGAGTTGTACCATTAGTTACTGCATAATACCAAGCTGCTGCAGTTTCTTTTGAATCTGCTGGTCTAAATACAGTCATATTTGGCATACTTCTAAGTGCTGCTAATTGCTCTATTGGTTGATGAGTTGGACCATCTTCCCCTACTCCAATACTATCATGAGTTAATACATAAGCTATTGGTAAATTCATTAATGAAGATAATCTCATTGCCCCTTTCATGTAATCACTAAATACAAAGAATGTTGCACAGAATACCTTTAATCCTCCATGAGCATACATACCATTTGCTATAGCAGCCATTGCATGTTCTCTTACTCCAAAGTGAAGGTTTCTTCCACTTCTATCTTCTGCTGAAAAATCACCTTTTCCAGACATGTAAGTTTTATTAGAAGGAGCTAAATCAGCTGATCCTCCAATAAAGTTTGGAATCAATTCTGCTAATCTATTTATCATAATTCCTGAAGATTCTCTTGTAGCCATTTCTTTATCAAAACTCCAAAAATCTTCATTATTTAATAAAGCCTCACTATCGATTTCTCCTGACATCCACTTAGAATATTCTGCTGCTAATTCAGGATATTCATTTTTATAAGACTCAAACAAATTATTCCAAGAGCTTTCTTTTTTAACTCCTGCATTAATATACTTATCCATATTAGAATATACTTCTGCGGGAACATAAAAATCTTCTTGTTTCCATCCTAGATTTTCTTTCATTGCTTTTATATTTTCAGCCCCTAAAGGTTCTCCATGGGCAGATGCTTTTCCTTGTTTTGCAGGGCATCCAAATCCAATTTGATTTTTAACTATTATCATTGATGGCTTAGAAGTTTCACTTTTGGCTTCTTCTATTGCTTTTTCAATAGCTTCAATATCATTTCCATCATTAACTTTAATTACTTGCCAATTATATGCTTCATATCTCTTTGCTACATCTTCTCTAAATGCTATATCAGTATCACCCTCAATAGAAATATTATTTGAATCATATAAAACAATAAGCTTTCCTAATCCTAAAGTTCCAGCAAGTGATGAAGCTTCCCCTGAAATCCCTTCCATTAGGCACCCATCACCAACAATAGCATAAGTATTATGATTAACTACTTCATAGCCTGGTTTATTAAACTTTTCAGCTAAGTGAGCTTCTGCAATTGCCATACCAACTGCATTACATATACCTTGTCCTAAAGGTCCAGTTGTTATCTCAACACCTTTAGTATGACCATATTCAGGATGTCCTGGTGTTAAACTTCCTACTTGTCTAAAATTCTTAATATCTTCAACAGTTATTCCATATCCAAATAAATGTAATAAAGAATACTCAAGCATTGATCCATGACCTGCTGATAATATAAATCTATCTCTGTTATCCCAATTAGGATTCTTTCCATTATGATTCATTTTACTCCATAATGTATATGCCATAGTTGCTGCTCCAAGTGGTAATCCCGGATGACCTGATTTTGATTTTTCTATTGCATCTGCTGAAAGTACTCTTATTGCATTTATACTTAATTTATCTAGTTCTCTACTCATCTTTAACCCCTTTTGATTATTTAAATTTATTTCTTATTTATACTATTTACCAAAAGCTGAAGCCCAATCTGCCTTAAACTTTTCAAGACCTGCATCTGTTAATGGATGCTTAACCATTTGCATTACTAAAGCATGTGGTACTGTTGCAATATGTGCACCTGCTCTAGCTGCTTCTATAACATGAATTGGATGTCTTACACTTGCAGCTATTATTTCTGTTGTTATTCCATGAACATCAAATATTTCAGCAATTGTTCTAACAAGTTCCATACCATCCATAGATATATCATCTACTCTTCCTAAAAACGGACTAACATAAGTTGCCCCTGCATTTGCTGCTAATAATGCTTGGTTAGCAGAGAATATTAATGTAACATTTGTCTTAATCCCTTCACTAGCCAATACTTTAACAGCCTTAAGACCTTCAACTGTCATTGGAATTTTAACTATCATATTTGGATGAATAGCAGCAATTTCTCTACCTTCTTTTATCATTCCTGCTGCATCTTCACTTACAACCTCACCACTAATAGGTCCATCTACTATTTCTGTTATTTCTTTTATAACTTCATTAAAGTCTCTACCTTCCTTAGCTATTAATGATGGGTTTGTAGTTACTCCACAAATAACTCCCATTTCATTAGCTTCTTTAATATGCTCTACATTTGCAGTATCTAAAAATAACTTCATTTTAAACTCCCCTTTATATTATAAATATTATTTAACAACTTTTTAAAATTAGTTTTAAAAGTTTTTTTATAAAAAGGCAGTTATAATTTCTGCCCTTTTAATTGTAGATTTTAGTTACTATATTAATTCAAAAACTCTTCTAATGGAACCATTGCTGCGCCTAAAAGATATGATTCTTTAAATTCTGTAACATCTATCTTACAATTTTCTTCATTTGTAAATAAATTGTCTTTATATACAACACTTCTTAAGAAGTCTATATTTTCTTTTAATAAACTATTTATATCTCCACCTAAAACTACACTTCTTGGATCTAATAGCATTGTTAAATTAGCTATTCCTATACCAAGCATTTTACAATACTTCTCCAAAACATCTTTTGTAGTTTTATTTCCCTTTTCAAATACTTCTATAAAATCTTCTATATCATCTACTTTTTTGCTACTCAAATTATTGAATTCTTCTAATAATGCATTAGTTGAAGTATATGATTCTAAACAACCATTAGAACCACACTTGCACTTCTTGCCCTCAATAGCAATTTTAATATGCCCCATTTCTCCTGCTGCATTATTACTTCCTCTATAAATCTTTCCATCTATTATTATTCCTAATCCTAATCCCTCAGTTATAGAAACATATAAAAGATTATTTAAAACATCCTTCTTATTTAGAAATTCATAATATGCTGAAAGATTAGCTTCATTATCTATATATATATGAGTATTAAATTCCTCAAAGTTTTCCTTTAAATTATAATTTTCTGCTCCTAATAGATAACAATTTTTTATTATTCCTTCTTCTGAATCTACTGTACCAGGAATTGAAATACCAATTCCTAATAATCTATCAATAGAAATATCATTTCGACTTAATATTTCTTTAATATTCTCTTTAGCAATAGCTACTATATTTTCAAATCCTTCATTATTATGTCTTATCCTAACAGCTTCTATAACTTCTTTTTTTAAATTTATTATAGATAATTTCACATGACGAGGGGTTAACGCTATTCCTAAAGCAAATCTACAGTTTTCATTGATTTTTAATGCCATTGCTTTTCTTCCACCAGTAGATTCTAAAGACCTAACATCACTAACAATCCCCTCTTTTTTAAGTTCTGTTATATTAGTTGAAACTGTAGTAATACTTATATCTAAACTTCTTGAAATATCTAATTTAGTTATTTCATTTTTTTCTAATAATAACTTAATTATTTTTTTTCTATTTGTTTCTTTAATTTTGCTATGATTTACTTCTATCAAATATGTCTTCCCCTCTCGAATGTCACCATCCAAGAACTTAAATATCTTTTAATCTTGGATAAAGTGAATTATATACTTTATATATCTTATCATAAAGGGCAATATTATCACAATTTGGATTTACAACATCTTGACCTTTTATAATTTTTTCACATGCCTCTTCAACAGATTCATATATTCCAACACCTACACCTGCTAATATAGCAACTCCCAATGCTGGTCCCTCTGATGCTTTTATTGTGCTTAATTTATAATTAAATATATCTGCTAAAATTTGTCTCCAAACTTCACTTTCTGCTCCACCACCACTAACTCTTACATCAGTAATTTCAACTTTCATATCCTCTATAATATCTAAACAGTTCTTTAAACTAAAGCTAACACCTTCTAAAATACTTCTAACAAAATCAGCATGCTTATTTATTAATGATACTCCGACAAATCCACCTTTTACATTTGGATCTATATGAGGAGTTCTTTCTCCCATAAGATATGGCATATAAATTACTCCATTTGCTCCTGGTTTTGAACCTGCAGCTTCTTTTGATAAATAATCATATATATTCATATTTTTTTCTTTAGCTTCATCAATTTCTTTTCTACAGAAGTTTTCCTTAAACCACTTTAAAGAAAGTCCTGCACCTTGAGTTACTCCCATAACATGCCACTTATTAGGAACTGCATGACATAAAGTATGAACTCTACCCTCTTTATCAAATCTAGGAGTATCTGTTGAAGCAAATACAACTCCTGAAGAACCTATAACAGTTGAAATTATTCCTTCACTTACTATTCCACTTCCTACTGCACCAGCAGCTTGATCTCCTGCTCCACCAGCTACTCCAGTACCAGCTACTAATCCAGTAATCTTTGCAACCTCTTCAGTAACATGTCCACTTATAACTATTGACTCATAAACATCTGCTAATATATTTTTATCTATTTCTAATGCTTGAAGTAATTCATCACTCCAATTTCTACTGTTTATATCTAACATTTGCATACCACTTGCATCTGAAACCTCAGTAGCAAATACACCTGTTAATTTAAATCTTATATAATCCTTTGGTAAAAGAACTTTATATATATTCTTATAATTTTCTGGTTCATTATCTCTTACCCATAATAGCTTTGAAAGAGTAAATCCTGTTAATGCTGGATTACCTGTTATTTCAATTAACTTTTCCTTACCTAAAACTTCTGTCATGTATTCACATTGTTTTTCAGTTCTTTGATCACACCAAATAATTGAATTTCTTATAACATTACAATCCTTGTCCACTAATACAAGTCCATGCATTTGTCCACTTAAACCTATACCTTTTATATCAGAAGCATTAACTTTGCTATTTTTAACTACATCTTTAATTCCATTAAGGCAAGCTTGCCACCAATCCTCTGGATTTTGTTCTGCCCATCCTACTTGTGGTTGAAATAAATCATAACCATAAGTTGCAGTTTCAATTGTATTTCCTAATTCATCAAACAAAGCTGTCTTTGTTCCTGATGTACCAATATCTAAACCTAATAAGTATCTCATAAACCCCTCCGAATTACTCATAAATTCTTTTTATTTCTATATTTTTAAAACTATTATTAAATAACTTTTTAAATGTTATTTCATAAGTTATTATAATACAATTTCTATACTTTTGCAACTACTTTTAAAAAGTTTTTGTATACATTTTCAATAAAAAATAAAAATAAGTCAAATTACTTTTATTAATTTTCATATAACAAAAGTAATTTACCTTTCAAAATTTATCTTACCAATTTCCTTACTACAGTTCCTGTTCCTATTCCCATCATAATAACACCAAATACTATTTCAAAACTTGCAATAATCTCTGATAAATTTATAGAAATACTTTCATTTGCTCCTACTCCACTAAATAAATTTATACTTAATATAATTCCCTCTTTTAAACAATCAAAAATCTCTCTATAATTGTATATATTATATTTCATTAAAGAGATTACAGTATTAGTATCATCAATCTCAATTCCAAAAATGGAATATAAAATTCCAAATATAATCATCATTATTAAAGAAAATACTATAGAGTTAATTGGTCTTTCACCATACCCACATGTAGCCCAATAAAAATATGATGATAACTTAGGAACAAAATCTAAAACATTTCTTTCAATTTTTTTTGCTAAATAATAATACTCACCAAAATTATTATTCAAGGAATTTTCCTTAAATTTATCAGCTATAGTTTCATATGTCATATAAATGCCCTCATATTCATCCCTATTCTTTTCTCTTAATTTTATTTGATCAAAGAAGGTTTTTTGATCAAATTTTGTTTTCATTTTATCAGTAAAATCTAAATCTATTATATATGTATCTATTATTTTAGCCCCACTTAAATCACAATCTTCAATTCTAATCCTTTTAAACTCTGAATTAATAACCATTAGACTACTCATATCACTTAAATTAAAAAAACTATTATGAATTAAGCATTTATCAAATATTAAATAACTTAATATACATCCATCAAACTTTGCATAAATATTGCACTTATAAAATTCACATGAAAAATTATCAAATCTATTAAGTGAAGGTTTCTTCTCACTTTCTTCTTAAAAAAAAGTACAGTTTTCAAATAGTACTCCCCCACTTTCAAAATTACATTCATAAAACTTACACCCTATAAAACTACATTCTTTAAATTTAATATTACCAAATGTGCAATTAGTTAATATTGAACAAATAATATCACTATTAGCAATTTCTATAAAATCATCTTCACCTAATATTTTACCTCCACCAAAATGCTTAAGATTAAATTCCTTATAACTATATTCTTTATCAAGATTATATGTATTAGGTAAATATCTACTTTTTAATAACTCATCAAATAACTTTTTATTATTACTTTGTCTATTTTGCAGCTGATTTTTTGCTTTATATTTTTCTTCTTTAAAATTTATATAGCCCATAATATCAACTCTCTTATAATATTATGGGCTATGTTTTATTACTTTATTCTTATATATCCTTTAATATTCAATAATCGTTTAATCATATATATTCAATCTTATTTTAAATTTAGCATAAATATTTTACTTATCTAAAATATATTCTAATCTCTAAATTTTTTTCTATATTGCAACGGAGTAATTCCTTTTACTTGAACAAATTTACTTATAAAATAATCTGTATTATTATATCCAACATCTTCTGCAATCTTATAAATTTTTTCATTACTTCTCTTTAACATAAGCGATGCCTTTTCAATCCTATAATCATTTAAATAGTCTTTAAAAGATTTATTATAATTCTTTTTAAATAGCTGCCCCAAATATGCAGTATTTAAATAATATTTTTCACTAAGGTACTTTAAAGTTAGTGGCTTCATGTAATTTTCATTAACCTCTTTATCAATTAAAGCTAATATACTATGCATTGAACTATTTCTTAAATCTCTTAAATATGTAGAAACCTCCACACAAAACCTTTTTAAATCACTAGCATTTCCAGTTGTTATAATCTTATTAAACAATTCAGCATTTATATATTCTAATACTTTATCTTTATTTGTACTTGAATTTAACTCCTTAATAATATTTATTAAATTACATAATAAATAATCAATATATATCTTAATAATTTTCAAATTATTAGTATCTTTATTAAAAGCCCTATAAAACATATCAATATAATTTTCTATTTTAACTACATCGCCATCTTCTATTGACTTTATTAATTTGTTTATATTTTCATTAATTAAATTGTAATCTATACTTTTTTTGTTATCTATATCATCATAATAAAATATATTTTTTTTATTAGTATTATTCTGTAAAATCTTAATCATATATAAAGAGTTATATGATATACCAATTTCATTTAGTGTTTCTACTTTCTTTCCAATAAGTAATCTACATTGGTATTCATTAGAGCTATTTAATCGCATCTTTAATTTTTCTATATACTGTTGTTCATTTAATCCTAACTCATCAGATAAGACACTACTAAATATTAATCCAACTCCCTCAAGTTTATCTTCCTTTATAATGTCATAAATTATATTATAAAAATTATTATTGCCTAACCAATCCTTTAAATTATCATAAACCTTTCTTTTATCTTCTGTTCTGCATTTCTCACTATTTTCATTTGAATAAATTTCTATGTTAATATACCTTAGATAATTTTTATATTTAAGATAACATTGTATATATTTTAAATCTTCATCATTATATTCATCACAAATTATCCTATTTAAATGTCTTTCATAAATCACTTTATTATTTTCTCTTTCCTTTTCGTATTCATCTTTAAATGATATTAGTATATTAGTCAATTCTTCTCTTTCTATTGGCTTCAAAATATATTCTTTAACACCATACTTTATTGCTTTCTTTGCATATTCAAATTCATAATAACCACTAAGCATAATACATTTAATTTTTTTATTCCATTTTTGATAAATGTTTTTTACTAAATCTAATCCATCCATTTCAGGCATTTTTATATCACTAATTATTAAATCTACTTTATTTTTTTCTATAAACTTGATAGCTTCCTTGCCATTTGACGCTTCTCCTATTATGTTATATCCATAATAATTCCAATTAATTAATATTTTTAAACCTTGTCTAATAAATGGCTCATCATCAACTATTAAAACATTAATCATCTATAAACACCTCATATTCTCAATAACTCTTAATTTTATCTTTATTGTAGTACCGTAGTTTTGATTACTTTCAATGTTAAAATCCATTGTATTATTACTATACTTTTGTAATCTCATATATGCGTTTAATACCCCTAGCCCTCTACCACCATTAATCAATTCAAAGTTACAATTATTTATTTTATGTTGTATTTCATTTAACTTTTCAACAGATATTCCTTTCCCATTATCAGCAATACATATATATAAATAATCATCCTCTATAATTATATCTATACCTACCTGCACATTGTATGTTACACCTTCCATTCCATGAATACACGAATTTTCAACAAATGTTAATATAGATAACTTTGGAATTCTAATATTATTACATTCAGATGAAATTTTCATATTAAAATCTAATCTATCTCCAAATCTATACTTTTGTATAGCTAAATAATTATTAACAAATCCTATTTCATCTGAAATCTTAATATTATCTTCACCCCAATTAATAGTTTGCCTTAATAGCTTGGCCAAATTTTCTATTATAAATGCAGTTTCCTCTTCCTCCTTAATTAGGCTTCTCATTCTAATACTTTCTAAAGTATTAAACATAAAATGTGGGTTTATTTGACTTTGAAGAGCTTTAAGCTCTGCTCTATTTTTAGCTAATTCTAATTCCTTTTGTTCAATATCTTTCTTTAAAATTACATCTATAAGCTCCTCAATTTTTGCTACCATTAAATTGAAGTTATTCATTACAGATCCTATTTCATCTTTACCAACCTCAACACCTATAGTATCAAACTCGCCATTCTTAACCTTTTTTAAATGTATAGTTAATAATGATAATCTATTAGTTATAGAATATGAAACTAATAAAATTACAATGGTTGGAATTACTAAATTTAAAATTAGTAAACAGATAATAATACCTTTAAATTTACTATTATTAAATATTCTATTGTAAATATCTTTTTCTGCAGTTACTACTATATTACATATTCCATTATAACCATATATTTCATACTCCTGTTGCAATAATATATCCTTTGGAATTATTTTGTCCAAAGTATTGCTATTATTGGTATTACTATTTAATTCATTATTTGAAAATAATATATATTTATCATTACATATATAAATATCTATTCCAAAATTACTATATTCAACAATTATATCTTGCAAAATAGAGTTATAGTTTATATCTATCTTTAGTATTTTTTCATTATCATTTGAAAAATAATCTAACTTTTTTATAAGTGAAATACTAATATTCCCATTCTTATCATAACTTGATGAAATATTAATATTTCTATCACTTTTTTTAAATTCTTTATACCACTCATTTTCTTTAATTTTTGAAGTTAATTTAACCATATCACTACTATTTAAAATAGTATCATTGTCAGTATATATGGTAATACTATATTCATTTTGTGAATTATAGTAATACCTTAAAATATTATTATCTAACATATACATATACTGATCATAAAATTCTATTGGATTTTCATATTGTGTAGATATAAAGTTATCTAAAACCTTCGATCTATATAATTGATTTGAAATCGATATCGAGTCTTGCATTACTCTATCTAAATTGTAAACAACTCTTTCAATAATTGTCTTCAATTCAGCCTCTTGCTCTTTAATAATATTATTAGTTATATTAGTATATATAATATAATTACTTGTTAGCATAGGAATTAATACAGCAAAGAAAAAAATACTAAAAAGCTTAGTTTTTATACTATAGTTATTTATCACATAAATTCCCCTTTTATAAAATACATATATATCTTCTATATATTCTTGATATATATGTATATTCTTGATATATATGTATATTATTACATATTTCTATATTCAAAGTAAAGGAAATCTGAGTAATTTTTACCTTTTATATTTTTAGTATATGCAAATAATCCTATAGTACATCCAACAAATCCACCAGCAATATCTGTACTTAAAGTTGTAGCATTTACATTACTAATTAATTCTTTATAATTCTCTCCATCTATTGAATAATAAAATGCTAAATTTTGACAATTTCCAACTATTTTTAATCTTAATAAATTTGCTTCAACCTCAGCATCAGCAACAATAGTATCTAAGCCATTAATTGTATTTATCAACCTTATTTTTAAAATTTCTGATTCCTTTGTATAAATAAACCTCATATTATGTTTGTTATCTTGAACAATTGCTAGCCCTGCACTATCACCATCATCTATTGGTAAAAATTCCATAGATGTTGCTGCTAAAAAATTGTAATCTTCTTGTCTAACACATACATATGCCGGATTATCTAATTCATCTAACCCTATATTTTTTAAATATAATCTCAAATATCCAGGTCTCTTTGTTAGTGAATATAATTCATCACTAGGATTTCTCAAAACTAAAAATTTATCACTTAACTTATTACTATCAAAATGATAACATGCTTCCTTTGCCTCAACTTTATATTCCTTCATACCTAAGTCATCATAATCTGATAGCATACCTTTTCCTTCATTAACAATAGGCCAATCATTCTCCCACTTAACCTTTGCAATAAACGTTTCTCTACCAATATTACAATAACCTTCACAATATCTACTACCCAACATAACTATAAACCACTTATCATCCCTGGTTCTAACTAAATCACCATGTCCAACATTCTTTACTTTATAATCTCTTCCTAAATGCCTATGGGTAAGTATTGGATTACATGGATTTCCTTCATATTCTCCAAATATATTTTTACTTCTTGCTATGGATATAGAATGCTCATTTGCTGTTCCACCTTCTGCAATCATTAAGTAATAATAATCATTTCTTTTATAAATGTGTGGTCCCTCTGGCCATATTACTCCATTTAGTGCACCTTTCCACAGTCTTCTACTATTTCCTATTAACTTATAACTTTCTAAATCAATTTCTTGTAGCCAAATCTCCCAATCACCATTGTATTTACAGCCATCACTATTAGGCCTTGTTCCTACATAATATGCTTTTCCATCATCATCAAAAAACAAACTCGGATCTATTCCCTCAGCACCTTCAATATAATATGGATCTGACCATGGTCCTTCTGGCACATTAGCTGTAACAATAAATGTTCCTCCTCTTGATATATTAGTTGTTATAACATAATACTTTCCATTATTATATCTAATTGTTGGTGCAAAAATCCCCTCTGAATGTTTTGTATTAGTTAAATTGAGTTGTGATTCTCTTGTCAGTACATTTCCTATCTGACTCCAATTAATTAAGTCCTTACTTTTAAATATAGGTACTCCTGGAAAATAAGAAAATGTTGAATTAACCAAATAATAATTATCATCTACCGTACATATAGATGGATCTGGATAAAAACCTTTTAAAATTGGATTAACTAGTTTAGTCATATTTATTTCTCCTTAAATAATTATTAATTCATATAACTTTATCTTTACAAACTACTTAAGATAAGCCAGTATTTTTTATACTGACTTATCTTACATACTCTACCACACTCTGTAATTACCGCTTAATGCTAGTAGAGCAAATATATAAAGACAATTATCATAGTATCTTCTTGTCCCTGTTCTTAAAGATGTATTCCAAAACTTTTCAATACACGCTTTAGAATATTTCCCATTATTAACTATCGATCCCATTGCATTAGTTGCTATAATAGCTATAGGATGAAGGGCTTTTTCATTTATTATAGTTCCATCTATTTCATATATTAAATCATCTTTTCCCTTAACTGTCTCATTGAAAAATACTTGTATTTTATTTATACATTCACATTCCCAAGGTTCTTTTTCAAACCAATAATAATCTAATGCTAAATTTCCAATAACTCTGTATGAATCACTATAGTATCTTTGACGATTATCCTTACAGTAAGGTTCACCATTATAATACGAATATTCTGGAGCTAAACCAGTAACATGATTGCAAGCCATCTTCAAATATTCTCTGCTATTATTGGCTGCCTCTCTCCAAAACTCTCTATCATCTTCATTAGCCCAAAGTGCAAACAATTCATAAAAATGTGGCAAATGATATGATGGATCTGTAATCTCTAAATTAGGTACAAACTTTATAAGCTTATTTTCTGGATTCCACATTGGTTTTCCTTCACCATCTTCACCTTTATGAATACATTCATGTAATATATCTTTTGCTTCTTTGGAATAGTTAAAAATTCCTTCTCCATCTCCCCATCTATGTGATGCAAAAAATAATGCTAAAGCAAAATATTCTTCCCCATCTGGAGCTGGTCCATCTGAATTTTTAACTCCATCTGTTGATACAGACCAAGCAAAATACCCCTTATTTATACCACTTTCCATCCACATATACTTTTTAGCCCATTTCCATAATTTATTAAACTCTTGTTTCATATCTCTTTGTACACACATCATCATTGCATATGACATACCTTCTGTCCTAACATCATTATTACCTGTATCAACAAAATATGCCATATCATTACCACATTCATGATATAACCTTTCACAATCTGTTCCATAAAATATAGTATTATATACATCATCTAGTCTATTTTCTATTTCTTCAATTGAATATCCGTATTCATTAAGTATGTTTCTATATTTTTTGTCCTCATATTTCCTCATCACTCTTTAACTCCTCCAATAGTAAGTCCAGATACAAAGTATCTTTGTAAGAATGGATATAAACATATAATAGGTACTGCAGTTACAATAGTTATAGCTGCACGAATAGATGTTGGCGTTACAATACTACCTGCATTTTTCATGACTTCTGCGCTTGCACCTTGTGTAGTAGTTGATGATAATAATTTCATAAGTTCATATTGCAATGTTGTTAATGAATTATCTGCTGAACAATAAAGCATAGAATCAAACCAAGAGTTCCATTGTCCAACAGCAACAAATAATGCAACTGTTGCAAGTACTGGTTTACAAAGTGGAAGAATTATTTGAATAAATATTCTAAAATCTCCAGCCCCATCGATCTTTGCAGATTCAATAAGACTATATGGTATACCATTAATAAATGTTCGTATTACTATCATGTTAAAAGCGCTAATTAATCCAGGTATAATATAAACCCAAAAATTATTTAAAAGGTGTAATTCCTTTATTAAAATATATGTTGGAATCATTCCACCACTTACATACATTGTTAACACATAAATAAATGATAATTGCTTCTTATACATAAATTCTTTTCTACTTAAAACATAAGCTAACATCGCTGTTAAAAATACTGATAATACTGTGCCTATTAATGTTCTAGCTACAGATATAAACGCTGCTTGTCCTAAATTTTGATTTGCAAAAACAGTTTTATAATTTTGAAGAGTAAATATTCTTGGCCATAAATGTATTCCCCCCCTTACTGAATCAATACCATCATTAAAAGATACTGCCAAAGTATTTATAATCGGATATAAAGTAATAATAACAAATATAATTAGAAAAATTGCTATAATTGTATCAAATACTATATCTTTAGTGCTTCTTTTACGTCTTCTAATTTCCATTTTAACCATCTCCTTATGCTAGAATAAACTTTCTTGACCAGCTGATTTTGCAGCTTTATTTGCAATAAAAATTAATATAATGCTAATTACACTCTTAAATATTCCTGCCGCAGTAGCTAGAGAATAGTTATTCAATCCAATACCATATTTTAATACAAAAATATCTATTGTTTGAGAAACATCTTGAATTAAACCATTACCTAATAAATACTGTATTTCAAAACCAGCATTTAAAATATTACCTATATTTATAATTAGTAAGATAAATATTGTAGGCTTTATACCTGGTAAAGTTACGTGCCATATCTTTTGTAATCTGCCTGCTCCATCAATTTCTGCTGCTTCATATAAGTCTGGATTAATAGATGTCATTGCTGCCAAATAAATAATACTTCCCCATCCTACTTCTTTCCAAACATTAGTTGCACCTACAATTCCCCAAAAATATTTTGGATCTGCAAAAAAGTTTATAGGATTGTCTACTAAATTCATATTTTGCAATATTTCATTTACAACTCCTGTAGATGGTGATAAAACTTCAGCAACAATTCCTGTTACTACTATCCAAGATAAGAAGTGTGGTAAGTATGATACTGTTTGTACAAACTTTTTTGCATGTCTATTCCTTACCTCATTAAGTATTAATGCTAATCCAATAGAGCAAATAAAACCAAGTGATAAATTTATTAAGCTCATAGCTAAAGTATTTCTAAGTACCTTCAAAAACACATCGTCTGAAAATAAAAATTTAAATTGATCAAGTCCAACCCATATTTGGTCAAATATACTCTTACCTGGTTTGTAATTTTGAAATGCCATTACCCATCCTGCAAGAGGCGCATAACAAAATATAGCTACATAAATAACAAAAGGAATAGCCATCAGAATAAGTGTTTTTTGTCTTTTCATTATTTCCCATGTACATTTTTTATTTGTATTTACATCTATTTTTTTCTCTACATTACTTATTTTTTTAGTTTTGAATTTAATCTCCATACTAATACTCCTATATTCAAATATAGGGTATCTTTCGATACCCTATATTTGAATATAGGGTATCTTTCGATACCATTTATTATTTTAATTTTCGAATTCTTCTACTCTTCTCTTAACTTCATCTGTTAAAGCTTTTTCATACGCTTCTATATTAGCCTTTGTAGTTAATTCATTCATATACTTATCCCAAGAAGCTTCAAATTCACCATCTTTAGCCATAATAACTTTAGGCAACCATTGTCTTTTTATATCATCCATTTTTTGCATTGCTATTCCAGCCTCTGAATCTGCAGATAAAAGGTTAGTGAATGAATATATTGGATACCATGGTCCTACATCTTCAAATGTTTCTCCTAAAAAATCTGGGAATTTTTCATATCCATATGCATCTAATATTTTCTTATCTATATCACTTAAAGTTTCATAATACTCTTTTGGTTGATTTCCAGGTTCAATAGCATTAATATTATCTTTTAATGTTCCTGTAAAATGCGGTAAATATGCATAATCACACATATTTTTAAGTTTCCATTCTTCATTCTTTGGATTGGCTCTTTGTTCTTCAGTTCTGTAGAATACTCCATCTTCTCCTACTTCGTAGTCAACACCTTCTTCTCCCCAAGATCTTAATTTAATAATTTCTTCATCTAATAAATCATTTAAAAATTGTAATGCTCCATCAACATCTTTACAACTTACAGAAACTCCAATACCATTTGAAACATTTAATGCTGTTACTGCTCTATATTTAGGTTGTACACTTTCATCAACAACTAAACCTAACGGAACCCAAGTTCTTTCATCTAATCCTTGTTGTATTAATGCTGTTTCAGCTGGTTGGAACTGCCAGTGTTGGTCTACCATACCAAGTACTGTTCCAGTTGAAAGCTTTGCTATATATTGATCATATGAATTAGTAAACGATTCCGGATCTAATATACCTTTATTATACATTTCATTTAATTTCTTATAATATTCCTTAGCTTCTGGAATAGTATTATAATTTTTTGCTTCTAACGTTTCTGGATCTACTATTGCAGAACCATCATTAGGATATCCAGCTATGAATTGTGGTGGATTTTCTAGACAGAAATATCTCCAGTCATGTGTTAATATTTCAAAACCTATAGTTGGATTGCCGTTTATAGTTGGATTTGCTTCTTTATATCTTTCAATCAAATCAAAATATTGATCTAAAGTTTTTATTTCAGGATAATTATCCCATTCTAATACTGCCTTTTGTATCCAAAATGCCTCATCATTAAAATTAGTTGCTGTATCTTCACCTTGTCTTACTCCAAATTGCGGTATTATATAAATATGACCATCTTCAGATCTAACTTTATCCCATTCTTTTTCACTTAAATAATTCTTAAGATTAGGATATTTATCTAAATGTTCATCTAAAGGTATTAATGCACCAGCATCAATAAGATTTTGTGTTGCATCTGCACCATCTATAAAATCTGGATATTCCCCTCCTGCTATCATAACTCCAATTCTTTCTTGAGCTGTTTGTCCTGTTAACCATTGTTCATCTACTTTTGCACCTATCTTTTCTGCAATTACATTTTTAATCCTATTATCATCTGGTAATTCCTTTCCTGGTACTGCATAAAAAGCTGTATATGTTTTTATGCCATCTTCATTCACTTGTTCTGTTCCTACATTTTCATTTGCTTTTGAACCGCCACCACAGCCAGTTAAAACTGACATAGACATTATTCCAGCAATAATAGTCGATATCACTGCTTTTGATTTTCTCATTTTCTCTCCCCCATTCTCCTCTTATATGGTTTTAATAACAACCATTGATTAAATTATACGTTTACATGCCCCCTCTCTCAACATAATAAATTATATAAAAAATACCATAAATTATATAATATAACTTTTATTTTTATATATATAAATAAAAGTTATATTATACTTTCACAATACAATAAAGGGTTATATAAATTTTAATATCTATATAACCCTCTATATATTTATTTGCTATATTCTTCTACTCTTCTTTTAACTTCATTAGTAAGAGCCTCTTCATATATATATATATCCACATTATTTCTCAATTCATAAATATAATCATTCCAATTAGATTCAAATTGATCAATTCTTCCCATTATAATTTTAGGAAGAAATTTACGTTTAATTTCTGTCATCTTTTCCTTTGCAATTCCAGCTGCTGAATCTGTAAACAAGTTATTGGAATATGAATATATTGGATACCATTCTGATATCTTATCATTTACTTTAGGTATAAATTCATTAAATGTTTCATATCCATATGCCTCTAATAGCTCTCTATCATTTGATCCTAAGTTTTCATAAAACTCCCTTGACTGCTCCCAAGGCACAACAGCATTTATTCCATCATCTAACATACCTTTGTACATAGGTAAGTATTGATAATAACACATATTATTTAATACCCACTTATTATCTAATGAATTTTCTCTTTGCTCCTCTGTTCTATAAAACTCACCATTATCATCTACCAAATAATTAGGAGTTACAGATTCATCTATTGTTAATGCTAGCGGTATCCATCTTCTATTATTAAGACCTTTTTGTAACAATTCAATATCAGAACTTTCAAACTGCCAATATTGATCTACCATCCCTAGAACTGCTCCAGTTGATAATTTCTCTAAATACTGATTATACGAAAGTGTAAAAGTTTCTGATTCTATTAACCCCTTGTTATAAACTTCATTTAGCTTTTTAAAATACATTTTTGCTTCTGGAATATCACTATATATTTTTGCTTCTAATGTATCTGGATTTACTATAGCACCTCCATCATTAGGATAGCCTGCTAAAAACTGAGGAGGATTTTCTAAACAAAACATCCTCCAATCATAAGTTAAAATTTGAAATCCAATAGTTTCTTCACCATTAATAGTTGGATGTGCATCTTTATACCTTTCTATTAAATCAAAATATTCATCAAGTGTTTTAATATTCGGATAGTTGTCCCATTTTAATACTTCTTTTTGTATCCAAAAAGCTTCTCCCTTATGGATTGTACTCTTATCTTCACCTTTAACAATCCCAAACTGCGGAATTATATAAATATGCCCATCTTTATCATATTATTTTTTGTTTAAATGATTTCATAACAAACTCCCAATTTTACTTTTTAACGTTTTCCCCTTTTTTACTTAATAATTTTATTATACCTCAATTTACTTCCAATAAAAATAGCTATAATAGCTATAATTACCATATAAATAACATTTTCATTACCTGTTTGTGGCAACTTATTGCTATTGTTATTATCTCCATTATTACTTACAATATTTTTATTAGTAACAATGACTTTTATTTCTTTTATTGCACTTGCACCCTTACTGTCTTCTACAGAATATATTACTTTATACTCTCCTATCCTTTTTGTATTTACAGTATTTTTAACAACCTTTACTTTATCAGTTATATCTCCATCTTCTTTATCTTTAGCTATAACTCTATCATACGGATTAAATTCATCACCTAAATTTAATACTATATCATCAGCTATTATTATTGGAATATTATTTTCCTCATCAGGAGCTTCAACATCTACATTTTTACTCATTATGAGATTTCCATACTCAGAACTTCTTTGCCATCCCATTCCTGACATATCACACCAGTTAGCTACAGTTACTCTCTTACCTGTAGCATCTGCATCATTAACTTGTACATCAAATCCTATTAATGAATTCTCCTTATTCTCACCAACATAAATTGCTGCTTCAATTATATATCCACCTTCAACTATTTTAGTAGCTGAATTAAAATTATCCACATTACAATTTCCATTAAAGCTAGCTTCATTTTTATAGTTTATTCTATATTGAGCATCATCTTCATCATACAATGGAGTTTTAGCATTATTTAAATCAACAAATAATTCAACTGAATCTTTTTCATGATCATATTCATTATCTGAATTTAATACATCATCAACAACTTCTGCTAATACATATAAATACTTCCCACTCCATAAAGTTCTAACTTCTGCTATTGCTCCATCTTTTCCTACTGAAAAATTATTTACATTTATAACTTCAGCCTTATCCCATGCATCATCGATTTCACCATCAATTTCAGGATTACCTTCTATTGCATTTGCAATTTTAGCTGTAGACATAAATATAATTTCTCCAAAATCTTTTTCTGTTATTTCTCCACCATTTACATCATTCCATACAGAAACTGATTTTAAATTATCATTATCATAATTATTGATTCTAACTTCAAAGCTTATAGTATCCTCAATTTCTATACTTTTATCTCCTACTGGAACTGTTGCTGTTGCAGTATATCCACTACCATCTACCTTTTCATTTACACTATTACGCTTTATTGTTATAGCTTCAGCACTGCCAACATAAAATTCAATACTATCATTTTCATTTAAAGATGTGTCAGTTATATCCGCATTTATATAAATATTTTCTTCATCCCAAATTACTCTTACATTAGCTTTTGCTCCATCATTACCTTCAATTATTTTATTTACATCAATACTATTTGATAACTTCCAAGCTAAATCATTAACTTTTTCTACTTTTTTCGCTTCAATACTCTTAGTTTTAATTTCAAGACTATTTGGATCTACTAAAGCCCAGTAAGCTGGTTTTGCTTTAAAGTTTCTATCAAATAATAATGGAGCATTTTTTCGTCCTTCAACAGGAAAATTATCAAGCCATGAATCATTATCAGTAACTCCCCAAACTAAAGTCATATCAATATTTCCTTTAGCTGTTTGCTCTTTAAATAAATCAAATAATTCTTGATATCTATAAGCTTGTTGTAATAATACTTCAGATGTTATTGGCATTTCTTTATCGCTATCACTCTTGTATATAGATAAATCTAATTCTGTAATTTGTACTGTAAAATCTGGATTATACTTTTTCAATTCTGAAAATCTCTCTATAGTAGCTTCAATACTCTTTATATCTGGATTATACATAGATATATGTGTTTGTAATCCCACTCCATCTACAGGTACTCCAGCTATAAGAAGTCTTTCTATTAAATTATATAATGCATCTTGCTTTCTACCAGCGCTTTCAGCTCCATACTCATTTATTATTAACTTAGCATTAGGGTCCGCTAATCTTGCTGCTCTAAATGCTGCTTCTATATAATCATCATCATCACCATCACCATCTAAATCACCAATTATTCTTGCCCATTTAGAGTTTTCATTATCTCTTCTTAATCCATTTTCAGACACACCATCTGCTATTACTTCATTAACAACATCCCATGCATATATTTTTCCTGCATAACGACTTGCTACTGTAGTTATGTGCTCTGTCATTCTTTCAAGTAAATCTTCACTTGAAACTTCTTTACTACTATCTTCTGAATCCTTAAAGAACCAGCTTGGCATTTGACTATGCCAAACTAAGGCATGACCTCTCATAAGCTTATTATTATCATATGCATAATTTACAAGAGTATCTGCGTCATCCCAATAATACACATCTTCACTTGGTCTCATTGGCTCAACTTTCATTACATTTTCTGCAACTATTGCATTAAAATGCTTATTAATTAGTGCTTCATACTCACTACCTTCTTCTAATTGGTCTGGTCTTACAGCTGTACCTATAACAAAATTTTGCCCTAAAGACTCAGTTAAAGCTTCATGTAATGACTTAATATCCGGTTCATGCTTATCATCTGATTTTGCAACCTTAACAAACTTTACTTCATCAATATAGAAATCCATTAAATCATAATCAGTACTTTCTGGATCACTATCAGCAATTTCTTTATATGAAGTTTCCATATAAAATGAATAACTATTTAAATCTTCAGAATTTGGAATTGTATATTCACCTTCTATTAGTGTCCATTCACCTTTTTTAACATTCTTTTCCCCAATAGTCGCATACTGAGCATCTTTATCTATAAATTCATTTGAAAATTGAACTTTAAATGTTTTTCTATCTGGTCCATCATTATATTTAACCCAAGAAGAAATCCTATATGTTTCTCCTTTTTCAAGGTAATTTGTCATATTAATTATTGGACCATCAAAAGTTTCACTTCTATTTGAAACTTTTAAAGAATAGTTACCTTCATAAGCTTCTTCATTTACTGCTTCCACTGTAGAATTTATTCTTCCAGTAAAATCATAATTCTCACCTTCAAAGTTAAATTTCACTTCATCAGTGGCTTGTTCATTATCTTCTGATTCTACATTACTTTTTTCAGAAACTGAAAAATCATCAATTACATATGCTAAATTTGCATTGTTAGATTCTATTTTTATATTTAATGCAATAAGCTCTTTATCTTTACTTGCATCCTCTAACTTATATGTTCCATTTAATGCAACAGCCTCGGTTAAATTTATTTTAGCATCAACTATATTTTTTCCTTCTAACCATCCACCTTCATAATTATCATAATACTCTTTTTTTTCACCTGTTATATTACCATTTTTGTCCAATAAATTATATTGTCTATAAATCGTTACATTAACTGAATTTTCACCTTCATCTTTAGCTCTAATTTTAAATGAAATATCGTATGTCTTTCCTTCCTTTAATAATTCTTTCAAGTCCAATGTTGCACCATTACAACCTTGTGTTCCTTCATAACATTCTAAACTATAGTCACCACTTATAGGGTTATCAGCAGTAATCTCTACCTTTCCCTCTCCACTATTGTACCATTTTCCATTACTACCATCTTCAAAGTCATAAAATACAACTTCTTTACTAATCTCACCAGCCTCTACAGCTATTGATGATAATGGATTTAATATAACTAATCCACTAAGCAATAAACTCATAATTTTTTTTTTATTTTTCATAAAATCCCCCCTTGTATACATTTACATATTTAATGTTACTATTTTTGTATTATTTTTAAATACGCTAAATTATATATTTTCTTTAAATAATTATTGTTTATAAACTTCACTATTATAAATTTGTTCTGTTTTTCTTAATTCTATTTAGAAAAAATAAATATAAAAAATTAAGTGAAGTTTCTCAAGAAAACTTCACTTAATTTTTAATAGTCTTTAAATATTCTTTTTAAAAAGTTATATAAACCATGATTCCAAACTGTAAAATCATGTCCACCCTCTATTTCATAATAAATATGATTAACATTATTTTTAACTAACGTATTATGTTGTCTTATTGCCTCATTCATTACAATACTATCATCTTTACCTTTTACAATCATAATTAAAGTTTTAAGGTCCTGCGGTATTTTAAAGTTTTCCTCAGTAAATAATCCCTCTTCAAAAACACCATTATTCAAGTATTTAAATATACCAAACGCTGGACAAAAAGCACCAATATATCCAAAAATTTTATATAATGTAAATCCAATATATAAAGCTTCTCTTCCTCCCATAGATAATCCAGCAATTGCAGTATTTTCCCTTCCTAATTTAACTGAATAATTCTTCTCTACATACGGAATTAAGTCATTTAATAAGTCATTAATAAAGTTATCAAATGCTTTAAAATGCTCTAATGTAAATATATCACCTGGATTTGCTGAATCATCTTGCCTAGCACGCACATTTGGAAAAATAATTATCATTTCGCTTGCATTTTTTGTTGCCATTAAATTTCCAATAATATACTGTGCTCCTCCATTTAACCATTCATTTTCATCTCCACCAATCCCATGTAAAAGATATAAAACAGGGTATTTTTTATTCTCATTATAATTAGTAGGTAGCCATATATTAAACTTTCTTTTTGTTTTTATATTTTTTGAATAGTATTCAACTTTACTTATCGTTCCATAATCAACACTTTCTATTAACTTATCGTACCCAATAGGAGGTACATATTGATTAACTTCACTTTTCATCCATTAATACCTCTCTTTAACTTTATATCAGCCTTAATGATACTAAAATTAGTAACCTACTTCTAAATAATAATTAAATATTTTGTTCTATTCTAAAATAATCAAAATCAACATATCCTCCTATTTCTTTTGTTGCATAATTAAACAATCCAAAACGATATCCAACAAAATGTGGTATTGTATATTCTAATTTTAGTTTATTTCCAATCTTATTCCATACATACCCACTTAAGCTATAATAAAAATATGCACTATCTGATAAATTTTCATAGTCAAAATCTATTTTAAAATACACTTCATTTTGACTTATAGGAATATTACCCATTTCTTTATCACATCCAGAACTACCACTAATCATAACGATATATTTAATGCCATTTTCCATCTTAATACCAACAAATCCATACTTTTGTTGAAATGCTGCTAATCCTGCATAGTCACCATTTTTCATATTACTTACATCAATTTTAATACTCCCTGAACATTTAGGCCCAACTGTTCTTTGAGTAAGTATATTAACTGCATCCAAAATATTGATATTCTTTCTTCCATTCCTTAATCTTAAACATCCTGGCCGTTCAGTTAAAGACCAATTATTATTATCTGGATTATGATTCCATTGCCATACTAATTTTAGTTCATTTTTATTTTCATCAAATTCATCTGAATCAACAAAACTATACTTAATTTTTTCACTAATAATTCCAGTATCATATACATCATCAAATATAGGCCAATCTTCTTTCCATATAATAGGTATAACATATGGTATTCTACCTACAGCTCCATGGTCTTCAAATAACATTCCATACCATTTTCCTTCAGGTGTATCAATAATTCCACCTTGTGCTATACCTCCAACAATACTTTGCTTTAATACTATTCTGCCCTCATAGGGACCTTCTAACTTATCAGATCTATGAACTATTTCTGTTCTAATCCCACCTTTTGGCCATACAATATTAAATATATAATAATTCCCATTAATTTTTTGTATATGAGAACCTTCCGCAACAAGACCATCTCCAATATCCCCAACAACTTTAGTAGCATTTTCAATAATAACCTTATTAAATCCATCTTTTTTAATTGCCGTTACGTCTGAAGTTAATTCTGTTGCCCATATCTCTCCTCCACCATATATAAGGTATACACGTCCATCATCGTCAAACAATAATGATGCATCTCTGTAAACTCCCTTTAAGTCATAACGTTTCCATGGTCCATTTTCTATATCATCTGTCTGATAAATATATGTTGTATTAGTGTCATATGCTCCAAAAGATACATAGTACTTTCCATTATTATATCTAAGGGTACTTGCCCATGAGCCTTGACCATATGCACTTTCTCCATTTTTTAGAGTTTGTTTATCACTATCATCAAGTATGTCATAAACGTAGTTAACTATATTCCAATTTACTAAATCATATGATTTCATAATTGGTACACCTGGACTCATATGCATTGTAGTACTAACCATATAATAAATATCATTTACTCTTATTACATCTGGATCTGGAACATCTGACCATATAACAGGGTTTTTAACTGTATAAACCTGATAATCACTTTTATTTGTATCGTTTAAAGTAAATTCATCTTCATACACAAGCTTAACCTCCACTCTTCATTGATTTTATTTTAATTTTTACAGATAATTTATTTCAGTTGTAAAAGGAGATATCGGTAACCCTTCTCTATTATATAAATTTATATCATGAGGTGAGTTTTTCCATGCGTATCTTACATTAACTGGATTACTAACTTTATTACTCCAAACTTCTATTAAATTTCCTTTTATTTGGGCATTAGCCTTATAAAAACGTCCATATTCATCACTAATTTCGAAATTATTTAAATTACCTTTTATACTTATTAATCCACTTTCACTATTAGAAAAATGAATAACTATCTTATTTCCTTCTATATTCATTTTTTTATACATAGGTGTTACTGAAATATTTTTTTCATTATATACTTTATCTTGAGCTAATAAAGCTAATCTTCTTCCAACTTCTTTCTTATTAAGTGGGTGAAGATCATTATATTCACCAATATCAACTGAAACTGCCATTCCAGTATTTTTTATTCTTAATCCCCTTCTTTGTGCTTCTCTTAACTTCGCCCAATTATCTAATAATGGACTATCTTCTGGTGCTAAATAGTTTGCAAGCTGTACATATAAAAATGGTAAATATTCATTATTCCAATTTTCTCTCCATCTATTTATTAACGTTTCAAATAACTCTTCATAATCATTAGGGTAACCTGTATTAGATTCACCTTGATACCACAACACACCTGCTATAGCATACTTCCTTAATGGATGAATTATTGAATTATAAAAGCCTATAGGTTTAAATTGAAAGAAAGTTCTATCATAATTAAAATCCATTCTATGTCCTATTTTATATTTCCATCCCCCTGATAAATCTATCTCTTCATTTTCAAATGCCAATTTATACTGCTTATCTTTTATAAATCCGCCTATTCCTGTATTACTCATAACACGTATTGTTATTATATTTCTTCCCACTTTAAGTATCTCATTATCTACTTTGTAAATTCTAGGAGGATACCTATACTCTGTTTTCCCAACCAAAACACCATTTACATATACTTCATCACTATCTATGATACTCCCTAAATAAAGTTTAGCATTATAACTAGCTGCTTCATCTGATAAAAATATCTCTTTTCTAAACCAAACAGATCCATTAACTTTATCTAAACATGTATCCTTCCACATTCCTGGTATAACAAATTCACCCCAATCACTATCATCAAACTCTTCTAAGTTCCACAAATTTATTAAACCTTCATCATTTAAATTTAACTCTTCATACCAATTATTAATTCTATTATCATCTTGTTCTTGAACTCTAGATACATACTCAGAATCCTTACATTTTCTAATTATTTCTTCAAATCTATTAAACTTCTTCAAATCCGCTTCATTTATCCATGATTCAATAGGAGTTCCTCCAACCGCTGTAGCAATTATTCCTATTGGAACTTTATATTTCTCATATATTTCTTTTGCAAAAAAATAACCAACAGCAGTAAACTCAAGCGAATTATCTTGATTTAAAACTTTCCAGCTCCCCTCATCCAAATCATCTTTTGGACCATTAAAAACATAGTTTTTACTTGCACAAAATTGTCGTATATTACTATTATTGTAATTTAAAATTTCATCTTCATATAATTCCATAACTCTTTCTATTGGTAACTCCATATTAGATTGTCCACTACATAGCCATACATCCCCAATTAAAATATCTTTAATTGTTATCTCTTCCGCTCCTTTTATAACCATTTCATATGGACCACCAGCTTCTAGCTTATTTAATAAAATGCTCCATTTTCCTTTATCATTAGAAACTGTTTCATATTTTTCACCTAAAAACCAAACTTCTATTTTAGAATTTTCTACTGTAGTTCCAAATATTTTTGTTTTATCTCCTCGTTGAAGAACCATTCCGTCACTAAATATACTAGATAACTTATTCTTTTCCATACTCATAACCCCTCTATTATTCCCGTCCAAATCAATCTATATTAAAGTTTAGTAACCTTTCATATACTACTAATCACCTAATATCTTACATCTTTAAATTTTAATTTTATACCTACTTTTTATATATTTTCCTTTGATTATTTTACATTTATTATTTATACATGTTTAAGTTTAATCAATATAAAAAACAGTAGATTAATTATACATAAATCAATCTACTGTTACTTTTCTTCTAACATTTTATTTATACTATTTTATTAACTTCTTTCAATCTTAACCTTACTTCCACCAAGTCCAGCCTCTGCAGGTGTAACTAAAAGCTTAACATGAACTCTATTTTTAATAGATTCAACGTGGCTAATTATTCCTATCTTTAATTTATCATTATGAATTCTTTCAAGCGAGCTCATAACAACCTCTAAAAGATTATCATCTAAAGTACCAAACCCTTCATCTAAGAAGAATAATTCAAGTGGAGCAGTTCCCTTAAGTTGAATTTCTGCTGATAATGCAAGTGCTAAAGCAAGTGATGCTAAGAAGGTTTCTCCCCCTGAAAGTGTAGAAGCATCTCTTTCAGCTCCACCATTTTTATAATCTCTAATTATAAATCTTCCATCCTCATCTACTTCTAACCCATAGTTTCCATTAGTTATTTCCTTTAACTTTTTACTAGCTTCTAGCGAAACATATTTAAGTCTAGTAGCTGCAACAAATTCAACAAACTTTTTCCCCTTAAATAATTTATCTAAATCATTTAATAATGCAAGCTTATGGTCTAACTCTTCCTTTTGCTTCAATAACCCCTTTAGCTCTATCATCTTGTCTTCTATTATCTTAAGTTCTTCTTGAAGTTTAATTTTTATTTCATTATATTCCTTAACTTTAACTTCTTTTTCTTCTTTTTCCTCTTGTATAGCAATCCATTGCTCCTCACTTAATTCTCTATTTCCAATTTTTTTAGAAATACTTTCAATTGCTCCTTTAATCTTTGCTAAACTATCATTATAATTATCAATTTTAACTTTTAAAACTTCTATTTCACTTTTTTCTAAAACATTATTCTTAACTTCTTCTATACTTAAAAACTTTTCTTCCTTTAAAGCCTCATCAAGCTTTTGTTTTTCTTCATCTTTTCTTTTATACAGCTCTCTACCTTTTGAAGCAATACTAATTAGCTTAGAATTACATTCTTCATAATTCTTATCAGATTCTTCTTTCGCTTTTTCTGCAAGTATATAATTCTCTTCAACTCTCTTTATTTCACTCTGAATATTTTTTAATATTTCTTCAATATTATCTATATCCTTAACTTTACTTTTTATCTTTATTAAACTTTCATCTTTAATTTTTATTTTTTCTTCTAATGTTGTATTAATCTTTGCTAACTCTTGATTAGTATCATTTAAGTCTTTTATTGCATCTTCTCTATTTTTACTTAATTCCTCTAATCTATTTCTATAGCTTTTAATGGTTTTTTCAACCTCTTCTCTTTCATTCTCAATTTTATTTATTTCATCATTCTTAGCTATAAAATCTTTAACATTAGTCTTTACCTTAAGTGAATTTAATTCTCTTTCAATCTCTTGTAACTTTTCTTCTTCCTTTTTCTTATCTTCTAATAGTTCTTTTATTGTATTTTCATCACTATTAATTTTAGTTTCTAATTGTGCATATTTAAGTTTTAAATTATTACTTTCCTCTTTTAAAGTCTTATTTATATTTTCATATTCTTCTTTTTTAACATTATACTCATTTAGTTTAACTCTTAAATCACTTATCTTTAATTGAAGCTTAGATACCTCTTCTTCATTAAAATCATCACCTAAATTTTTAATTACCTCTTCACTCTTCTCTACAGTTTCTTTAAAAAGGGTTAACTTAGCTTCTATATCCCTTATATTATTAGATAATTCATTAAAATATTTTTCTTTTAAAGCCATGCTATTTTCAAGACTATTAATATCTCTAATTTCTATATGTCTAATATTTTCTTTATGATGTTCTATAGAACCACAAACCGGACAAATATCTCCAGATTTTAATTCTTCTCTCAATTTATGAGCTAAATTTTCTCTTTCTATTTCAAGAATATCTACTCTTAGCTTCTTAATTTCATTATCTAAATTGATATACTCTTCTTTTTTAGGCTTTAATTCTTTAGTTAATTCTTCAATTGCATTTTTATTTTTTAATATCTCTTCTTTTTCTCTTTTAAATATATCTAATTTACCCTTAAGATCAGAATATTTTTCTTGCATATCAAATAAATCATTTTGATTTCCCGGGCAATTCTTTACTAAGTTTTCTAAACCACTTTCATTTTCTATTAATAAATTATTCGTCCTATCTAACTCAAGTTTTAAAATATTTTTTTCTTCTACAGATTTTTTTATCCCTTCATTATTAGATTCTAATTTTACTTTATAATCTTCAACTTTCTTAAAGAAATTATTATAATCTCTAGTAACAACTACTCCTTGTTGAACATTTTCTTTTAATTCTCTATCAATATTTAAAGTATCTCTATATACTTCCTTTTCTTTTAATAGATTATTTCCTTTATTTAATCTATTTTCAGAATCAATTAATTTATCTTCATTTTCTTTCTTCTTTTTAAGTAAATCCTCTACAACTTTATTAATTTCTTTTATTTCACTTTCTAAAGTCACTAAAGCTTTTTTATCTTCTATTGCCTCTTTTATTTTCTCTTCTTGTATTTTATATTTAGGAAGCTCATTATCCTTATTTATTCTAGCTTTACTCCAGTTTTCTTCACATTTATCTTTTTTCTCTTTAAGTTCTTCACATTTTACTTTAACTTCACTTAATTCTTTTTCTGTAAAATTAATATTCTTTAATGTTTCTTCATAAGCTATTACAAATGGATTGATCTTACTTGCAGCCTCAGCAGTTTTAACTCTTTCTTTAAATGAATTTATTTCATCTGCTTTTTCAATAAGCTCATTTTCTCTTTCTTTATAGTCTTTAACTTCAAGTTGCATTTTCCATAGTTCTGAATTTTCTTTAAAAGATTTTTCAATTTCCTTAAGCTCTTTATTAGCTTTTTCTAAATTTTCAATACTTATATTTAACTCTTCTTCTTTCTCTTTTTTCTTATCTTCGCTTATATCTTCATAGCCCATAAGCTGTCCTAATAAAACACTATTTTCTGTTTTTTCCTTATTAATTTCTTTAGATAATTTGCTTGAAAGTTTATCACCATATTCTCCTAAATTAAAAAGTCTTTCTAACATTTCTCTTCTTGGTTTTCCTTCAAGCTTTAAAAACTCTGAAAACTTTCCCTGTGGCAAAACAACAGTCCTTGTAAAATCCTCTAAACTTAATCCAATTACTTCCTTACACTTATCAGTTACAGTTTTAACTTTATCAGCTAAAACCTCTTCTCCATTGGTTATATCAACTATTTTACACTTACCAGACACAGGATTTCCTGATTTTTTATCTCTTTTAAACTCTCTATTAACTAAATATCTTTTAGTTTCTGCTCCTGATATTTGAAATTCAAAGCTAACATTTAATCTGTCACAATTTGTATTTATATAATTAGAACTTTTTCTTGAAACATCACCATATAGTGCTAACGTTATACCATCTAAAATTGTAGATTTACCACTTCCTGTTGGACCAAATATTCCAAATAATCCACAATCAGTTAACTTTTCAAAATCTATAGTTTGTTCTTCTATAAAACTATTTAATCCTTTTATCTTAAGCTTAATTGGTCTCATTTTCATCCCCCTCTTCATTTATTAATTTTAAAAGTAAACTTACAATTTCATCATCAGCTTCTACATTTCTTTCTTTTTTATAAAAATCTCTAAATATTTCTTCAAAAGATTTCTCTTGAATAGAAATATCATTTTCAACATCATCTTGAGAATTTTGAAGCTTTGGTATTATTTCTAAAATATCCTTTTTAATTTCCTTCATTTTCTTTATTTCATCTTCTCTTATATATCTATCACATTTAATCTCTAAATAAACCCAGCAATCTCTATCTTTATTTTCTTCGCATCTTTCTATTGCATCATCAATACTTTCACACTTCCAAATTTCTATAGGTTTATATACCTTAAATTCTACTTCACTTATTTTACATTCCTCTTTTGGTTCTACATCAATAATAAAACATTTCTTATTAATATTTATTTCCTTTTTATTATAATGAAGAGGAGAACCTGAATACCTTGCCTTCTTATTGGTACCTGGTACAACCTGTGGTTTATGGACATGTCCTAAAGCTATATACTGTGCTTCTTCTGGTAAACATGACCCATTAACAATATAGCTTCCACCAAGTTGAATACTTCTTTCTGAGCCACCTTCTTCACTTCCCATAGCAAATAAATGTGATACTGCTAAATTAATAGTATCTTCTCTATAGTTTTTCCTTAAAGAATCAAATAAAGATTTTATTCTTTCTCCATAAGTTTTTAATCTATCTTCATCACTATCCATCTCTCCATAAAGAACTTCATTTAATCTCTTTTCACTTGGATATGGTACTGTTAATATTACTGCTTTTTCATTATTAATTTCTATTTCAATAAATCCTTCTCCTGAGTTAATAACCTTATGCTGTCCATATTCACCACATTGTACAATAGTTTTAGGTGTCCCAACCATTATTATTCCATGCTCCATAGCAAGTGGCCCTGCTGCAACTAATCTTTCTGGATTATCATGATTTCCTGCAATAACTAAAGTTAATCTTTCTCCATTTTTAGAAAGTTTTTTTAATGTATTATAAAACATTTTTTCAGCTCTTGCTGGTGGATTACTACTATCATAAACATCTCCTGCAATTATAACTAAATCAACTTTATTTTCTTCAACTATATCTATAAAATCTTTTAAGAATAATTCTTGCTCATCCATTCTACTTTGGCCTTCTAAGTTCTTTCCTAAATGCCAATCTCCAGTATGTAATATTCTCAAAAATATTACCTCCTTTTTTATTCCACTGTATAAATTTTATCTATTTTTAATTATACAATTAAGTACTATATGTAATCAAACGTAAGTGAGATTCCTTCTAAACAAAAAAGATGATACATTTCTGTATCACCCTCTTTCCTATTATCTATTTAACTTCTTTACACCAACTTGAAGAAATTCTTGAATTATCTATATATCCTAAATAGCTATGTGCAACTTGTACTTCTAAACCATCATATTTATTTATTTGCTCATTATTTAATTTCTCTACTCTCTCATCACTTGCTAAATAAACGTCCTTACTAAAAATATACTTCTTTCCTTTACAAAATATCATAGTTACCACCTCATGTATTTTATTTATATAAATATTATACACCTATTTGCATTTATACCCATTTAAGTTTTAATTTTCAATATTTTGCATAATTTTATTCATAAATTTGCCAATTATTCAATTTACAGAAAATAAAAAATAATTGAAATTAAACTAATTTAACTTCAATTATTTTAATCAATTATATTATTCTATTTTAATAAAAACTCTCTTATTACTTTTACTTTTAATATTATATACGCAATTATACTTCCTACAATAGAACTTAATGAAAATGGAGCAATATAAACAAATAATGCAACTTCCTTTCCTAATAAAATTGCTGCTATCGGATAGGCAAGTAAGGCACCTATTATCCCTGTGCCAATAACTTCACCAACTACTGCTACCTCTATCTTTTTAAATTTCCTATATAAAATTGATGCTAAAAACACTCCCACCATACTACCTGGAAAGGCTAATAAGCTTCCAGTACCTAAAATATTTCTAAGTAACGATGATATAAATGCACAAGAAACTCCATAAACTGGACCTAAAGTTATTCCAGCAATAACATTAACAAAATGCTGTACTGGCGATGCCTTTGCTCCTAATACTGGTATAGAAAATGTTCCTAGAACTGTTGCTATAGCAATTAATATCCCACTTAATACTATTTTTTGTGTAGTTTTATCTTTATTTTTAGCTATCTCCATATTTCCTCCTTTAATATCATTAATTAAAATAAGATTATTATTTTATATTTTCTCAATCCATTTTTCACATTCTAATTTTATGTTCTCAGCTCCAAGTATTGCAGATACAACTGCATACCCATCTACATTACACTCTTTTAATTTATCAATATTACTTAGTGATAATCCTCCAATAGCTACTACTGGTAATTTAATCAATTCTTTTATTTCTTTTAATTTTTCTATAGATACAGATTTTGCATCAAGCTTAGTTCTTGTTGTAAACATAGCTCCGACACCAAGATAATCAGCCCCATTTTCTTTAGCTGTTAAAGCCTCTTCTACTGTTCTTGCTGATACTCCCACTATCTTATCTTCTCCTATAAGCTCTCTAACTTTATTGGCTGGTATATCACTTTGTCCAACATGAACACCATCAGCATCACAAAGCATTGCAATATCTACCCTATCATTAATAATAAACTTCACATTATATTTTTTAGTTAATTCTCTAAGCTTAATTGCCTTCTCTAAAAACTCTTTTCCACTGGCATTTTTTTCTCTTAGTTGAAGCATAGTTACTCCACCTTTTAATGCTTCTTCAATACTATTGTAAAAATCTCTACCTCTTAAAATATCTGAATCTGTTACTAAATAAAATTTTAATTCTTTCATTTTTATTCCCTCTTAACTTCAATATTTTATGCTGCAGTATCTTTTATACTAACTTCTTTTTTAAATCGCTTTAAAGGAATTATTGATATAAGAACTGTACATAAAATTCCTTCAACACCTGCACTTGTAAAATTATATAAGAATGAATAAAGATAAGGATTCATTCCCTCTGGTGCAAATTGTGCAAAAAATACTACCCCTGATACAAAATAGGAAAATACACTTAAAGTAACTGCAAATAATGATCCTAAAATTATTTTATATTTTTTATCACTTCCAAAAATACATGTAAATCCTAATGCCATTGGTCCAAATAAACAATCTAAGAAAAATTGTATTGGATGTATTACATAGGCTCCATTTAATAAAGATAAAAGTCCCCATATTAATCCACCTGTAACCCCAGCAGTTCTACCATATAATAATGAAAGAACCATTATTGGTAACATAGAAAATAGTGCTATTCCTCCACCTTGAGGATATTTTACAAATTGGATTAACCCAAGCATAAATGATAATCCACTCATCATTGCAATTACTATCATTTTCTTAGTTGTTATAGGATTTTTTTTCAAATCTCTAAAATATAATGCAAATATTATTACTGATATTACCCCAATAAAAATTACCATATCAATCATTCTCCACCTTAACAATTAATTTATTTATTTGCCATATTCCAAAAATCCATCTCATAAAGACTGGATTTTATAAAAATATCTTTTAATCTTTCTTTTTCCACTTCTGATACGTTTTTGCATATTTCATCAATATAATTAATCCATTCTTCAGTACATTGTCTAAATTCTTCTGAAGCATACTCCTTTATCCATGGAGCATAAAAGTTTTCTTCTAATCTATCCTTATATGTTTCATATAGATATTTTCCGATATAATAATAACTCCATGTACACGGCATTATTGTCATTGCAATATCCTTTGAATCACCTTTTAATGCAATTCCAAGCATATAATTTGTATAACTTGCAGTTGTTAACTCAACTTTATACTTTTCTACCTCATCTGTACTTAACCCAAATCCTTTTAAATAATTAACATGAACTGCAGTTTCATCATCTAAAACACCTTTTATTGATTCATGATAAAACTTCATTTCTTTCATAGTTCTAGCCTTAACTAATCCCATTGCAAAAACTTTAGCATAATCTTTTAAATATAAATAATCTTGAATTAAATAATTCTTAAACTTCTCTTTATCTAAAGTTCCTTCACCTATTCCTTTTACAAAAGGATGTTTTAAATATTCATCCCAAATCTCTTTAACTTCATCAAATAACTCTTCTGAAAACTTCATACTATTCAATCCTTCCATACTCTTTTAGTTTATCAATATTCATTTCATAAACATTATTCATAAGTTCTTCTTTAAAAGTTCCTATTGCTATATTATCTTTATCTGCTAACTCTCCACTTACTGCCATAGTAAGAACTCCCATAGCAACTGCTTCTAGCTTTTTGAAATTATCTCTTTTCCTACCTTCCAGACTGTTATATGCTCCTAAATAACTACCTATTAAACTTCCTGTCATACAGCCAGTACCTGTTATACTTTTTAACTTTGAAGTTCCATTAAATATCTTTATAACTGTATTACCATCACTAATAAAATCAACTTTTCCAGTAGCTACTACTATACATCCAAGCTTTTTAGCTACCTTTTTAATAACTTCTGATATATCTTCTCCATCATCAAAGGAATCAACACCTTGTCCTCTTACATCTAAACCACCAATAAACTTTATTTCTGCTATATTTCCCTTAACAACATCAAACTTAATTTCATTTAAAAGTTTATTTGTAAAATCAGTTCTAGTTTTCGTAGCAAAAACTCCTACTGGATCTAAAATAACAGGTTTATTAAATTTATTAGCTGCTTTCCCTGCTTTAACAAATAAATCTAATCTATTTGAATTCATAGTTCCTATATTAATAACTACAGAACTTGCAATACTTACAATTTCTTCAACCTCTTCATTTGAATAGCTCATTAATGGGCTTGCTCCTAATGCAAGAGTAATATTAGCACAATCATTTATAGTAACTTCATTGGTATAATGAAGCACTAATGGATTTATTTTTTTTACTTTATTAATTAATTCAAACATCTTAACTAGTCCTTTCTTATTTTAAATCTTTAAATTTATAAAAATGATTTACTGGACCTACACCTTTTCCAATATCAAAACTTTCTCTTATTGCTTCAGTTATATATTCTTTACTTAACTTTACTGCTTCAACTATGTTATATCCTAAAGCTAAGTGAGAAGTTATTGCTGATGATAAGGTGCATCCTGTTCCATGAGTGTTTTTTCTATCTAATCTTTCTTGTTTATAAACCTCAAAAGTATCCTTACCTATTAATACATCAACAGCATCACCTTCAAGATGACCACCTTTCATTAATACATACTTAGGTCCTAACTCTAATATTTTTTTACCAGCTTCTCTCATATTATCTACATTATTTATTTTTATTCCTGTAATCTCCTCTGCCTCTGGTGTATTTGGAGTAATTATATATGCCATAGGTATAAGTTCTTCAATTAAAGTTTTCTTTGCTTCTGGTTTTAATAGTGAATATCCACTTTTAGATATCATAACTGGATCTACTACTAAATATTTAGGAGTATATTTTTTTAATTGATTTACAATTGTATAAATAATTTCTGGACTAGATACCATTCCTATTTTTACTGCTGCAGGCTCTATATCTTCAAATACAACTTCTATTTGCTTTTCAATTATTTCTTTACTTAAATCTTCTACAAGAAATACTCCCTGTGTATTTTGAGCTGTTATTGCAGTTATTACACTCATTCCATAAGTTCCAATTGCACTAAATGTTTTTAAATCGGCTTGTACACCTGCCCCTCCTGATGAATCTGAACCAGCTATTGTTAATGTTGGTATTTTATAATTTCTCATTTTTTCTTCTCCTTTAAAATCTTAAATTTAAATATATAAATAAAAAAACAGCTATACTCCACTGGAATATAGCTGCATGATTACAAATAATATATAAACTTTTCTACAATATATAATATAAAATACTTGTATATAACAAAATTTCACAATAAAATTGTAGGTTTATTTTAAGTATACATTAATAAGCTTTCCTACGCTGGTATTATCCAGATCAGGTACAAGGGTTAATAATAATTTATTTCTCAGCCTTATGGCACCCCTAGCATTTTTATTTAATTATTACATTTTAATTATATTACTTTGTATTTTATTGTCAATATTTTCTAATATTTTTCTTTTATTTCTTTTATTTTGTTTGCACTTTATTAACTTATTTATTATTATATATATTAATATTTGCATATACTAATAAAAAAATAAGGAGGTTTTTTAATGTCAAGAAGAGCTGCATTTTTTGATATAGACGGAACAATATATAGAGAAGGACTTATTACTGAAGTATTTAAAAAAATAATTAAATATGATTTAGTTGATGAAAATAAGTGGTTTAAAGAAGTAAAACCTGCTTATATTAATTGGGATAAAAGACAAGGTGATTATGATACTTATCTTTTAAAAATGGTTGATGTATATACCGAAGCAATTAAAGGATTAGATAAATACCATATAGATTATATTGCTAAAAAAGTTATTGAACAAAAAGGTGACAGAGTTTATACATTCTCAAGAGAAAGAATTAAATGGCACAAAGATAATGGAGATATTGTTATTGCTATTTCAGGTTCTCCTATAGAGCTAGTTAGAGAAATGTCCTTAAAATATCATATGGATGACTATAGAGGTACAATCTATGAATTAGATAAAGATAATAAATATAATGGATATATTACTCCTATGTGGGATTCTGAAAGCAAAAAGAAAGCTATTAAGGAATTATGTGAAAAATATAATATAGATTTAAGTGAAAGCTATGCTTACGGTGATACTGCTGGTGATTTTACAATGTTTAAGTCTGTTGGAATACCTTATGCTATGAATCCAACAAGGGAACTTATAACAAAAATTATGGATGATGAAGATTTAAAAAAGAAAATTAATATCATTGTTGAAAGAAAAGATGTTACTTATAAACTTGATGTAAACTGTCTAAATATTTTATAAAATTTAATTAGGAACTCATTATTGAGTTCCTAAAAATATATTCTATTTACTTCTATTATGTAAACTTTATTTTATCTTTTTATTAGAGTATTATCTAACATACTAATCTGCATTTCCCTTAACTTCATAAAATAATTAATTACTAAACTAGATATAACTAGTATAATAAATGTAAATTTGAAGTTAATTAATAGCATATAAATCAATATTAACCATATAATTTGCGACATTTCCTTTGATTTAACCTTTAATGATACTCCTTTAATAACAAATGAAAGCGAATCTTTTAATATAAAATATATAACTACTACTCTTATTGCCATTACAACAATTTTAAAATATACAAAATTAAATTCAAATCCTGTAGCATTTAATATTTCATATAAAATCAAATATACAATACCAAATATATATGTTTTTTTACTGCAACATATATATGCTCCATACTTTTTAAAGTTACTAATAATCATATACTTTTCATTAGTACTTTCATTTAATATATTAAGCTTTTTACCGATAAATAAAGCTCCTATATAAGCTATCAATATTGTACTTATAGGAATTGTAGCAACGAATATACTAAATATAATAGACATATACTCTTCATTTAAAGGAAATAAAGCTCTATATCCATCAAATTCTTTCATAAAACTATATCCTGTTAACTTTGAAAAATAGATATCAATTAACACCATAACAAAGCATCCTAGAATTGATGAATAAAGTAAGTCATCAAATATAGTTCCTTTTTTCCTTATAAAATATCCACATATTAATCCCATTATTATTCCTTGGCTCATCCAAATAGCAGATGCTATATCTCCTACTGCTAATATTACAATAAGCAATGAAGTTGTTGATGATAATAAAGTATATCTGCTTCCTAACCTCATATATATTACACAAATAAAAAGAGGAACAATCATATCAAGATATAATGTATATGCTATACCTGTATAAATTGCCATTATGCTAGTTACCACAAACATTGCAGATAACATTGCTGCTTCCGTTAATTTTCTTGTGTTCAATTTTAATTCACCACACTTATCTTTTTTAGAAAACTCTTTAAAATCAAAAAGGTTATTCTATATCTTAAGTTCTTTAATCAATTATACTACTTTCTTTTAAAGTTAAAAGTAAAATTTATTTTAATTTTCTTTTATTAAAGTCTTTTCTTTATAATAATTCCTCAATCCTTCAAAAGTTGGATCAATACCTAATTTAAAACATTCCTCTACATAAGCTTTTAAAACATAAATACTCATTTATTTAACACCTCTTTTTAAGACTTTTTTATTAATTTATGTTTTAATATATGTAATAAGAGTTATGTAAATTACTAAAAATAATAAAAATAATAAAAAAATTTAATTTGTAGGTGAAAAATGAACTATATAATTTTTGATTTAGAATACAATCAACAACATCCTGATGATATTAATGCCTCAGAACCTAAACCACCATTATTATTTGAGATAATTCAAATTGGAGCAATAAAAATGTCTAAAGACTTAAAGCAAATTTCTATATTTAATTCTTTAGTTAAACCTAATATACACATAAAACTTCATCCTTATGTAGAGAACTTAACTAAAATTAATATTGAAGATTTAAATAACTCTTCGGACTTTAAATCTGTTTATAGTGATTTTATTAATTTTATAGGAAAAGAAGAAAATATTCTTGTAGTATGGGGAAGCTCTGATATAAAAGAATTAATTAAAAATATAGAATTTTACAATCTTGATTCCTCCAAAATCTCAAATAAATATATAGATATTCAAAGTTATGCTAGCAAATTATTTAAGCTACCTAAAGGACAAAAGATAAGTTTAAAAAATGCCGTGGAAGCTCTTAATATTCCTGTTGAAGGTGACTTCCATGATGCTTTTTTCGATGCTCACTATACTACTGAAGTGTTTAAAGCTATCTATACAAATAAACTATCTCCAAGTACCTTCATTAAAAGTACTGAAAAAAGACCTAAGGTAAAAAAAGAAAAACTTGATTCTGAAGCTTTAATAAAAGAATTTGAAAAAATCTATAACAGAAAAATGTCTAAAGAAGAAGTTAAGATGATTCGATTGGCATATTTTATGGGTAAAACTAAACAATTTATTTTAAAAGATGAATAATTTTCCAAAAAGTAGGTAACCTAATACTAAAGGAGGCTACGTCAATGTTGCTTGTTTTAGTAAATATTATTTGGATACTTATAAAATTAATATTTTATACGCTATTTTCTTTAATTAAAGCAATATTTAAAATATTTGTTTTTATTTTTAAAAAACCATTATTAAGATTTCCATTTTTACTTATTAATATTGGTTACTTACTTAAAATTAATTTTAATATTCTAGCAACTATATATTTTATTTACTTAATGCATTTATCTGCAATAAAATTTAACATTTATAATAAAATTTATGCTGATTTAAACTATATCTATAATAAAATACGTAATTCTTATAAAGTTTCAAATTGTTTAAAATCACTTAAAAATGATGGTATTATATTAAATAACATATATTTAGAAAATAATGATGATGATTCTTGCTCTATAGATGAGTTAGTAATTACTAATGGTGGTGTTTTTGCTATTAAAACATTAAATTATCCTTATAATAATTATACTGAATTTGATAAACCTAGTATACTTTCTTTAAATGGTGTTAAATATAAAAATGATACAATAATAGATTTTAACTTAATAAATTCTATATCAGAAGAATGTTTAAAGTGCTATAACATTTTACAAGACATATTATCTTATGATATACCAATAACTAATATTATTGCTATTCCCCAAGAAAATTGTGTTGTAGAAGAAAACTCTTCATTAGAAACTCCAATTGTAACAGCTAAAGATTTGCCTTATTATATAAAAAATAAAATAAATAAAACTGTTAATTATTCACCATTATTAATAAAAGAAAGTTTATTAGAAAATAAGATTTGGACTTTTGATATAGTTATTTCAAGGCTTCAAAGCTTTCTTAATCATAGTAAAACCACTATATTATTTTTTATTATATTTCTAGGTATATATTATATATATATAACTTTTATATCTTATATATTTTTTAAACTAATTACATTATAAATTATATAAAAAAGTAACTAACTATTTATCATTAAAGATATATAAGTTAGTTACTTTTATTTTATAGTTAAACTATCCTAACATTTCATATTTATCCATATTAGTTTGTTTTACAATCTTATTGTAAACAACCTTTATATCATCTGCATTATTATCAAAAGCTAACGCTTCTACTAATGCATCTAAAATAATAATTACTTCCTTCTCATCTAATTTTATATCCACAAAATCCCCTCCATTCCTTAAATATTATTTACTAAGTTCTATAAACTCATCTATATCTTCCTCTATAGTTTTTAATGAGTTTCTCCAGAACTCTTTATTATGAATATCTATTCCAACTTCTTTTGTTATATCTGCAATTTTATTTTTTCCTGTAATTGATAAAAGTCTTTCATATTCACTTGTAAAGCTTTCACCCTTCTTTAAATATTCAGCATATAATCCCTTTGCAAATAATAACCCAAAAGCATAAGGGAAATTATAATAGTTATAATCTGCATCATAATAATGTGGCTTCCAAGCCCACATATATGGGTGTAAATATTCTGGATCTAAGCCATCACCATAAGCCTCTTTTTGCGCTTCTAACATTAATTCTTTAATTTGCTCTACTGTTAATGCACTTTCTTTTCTTGCTTCAAAGACTGATTTTTCGAATAAAAACCTTGAATAAATGTCTACTATTACTTGTGTACAATCACATATCTCAGCTTCTAATATAGCTAATGCTTCATCTTTATTTGCTTCCTTAATTGCAGCTTTTTTTATTATTGTTTCACAAAATGTAGATGCTGTCTCTGCTATAGGCATTGGATATTCTGAATTTAATATTGCTTCATTTTTTAAGCATTCTCCATGGAATCCATGACCAAGCTCATGTGCCATAGTAACTACATCACCAAAGCTACCACCATAATTTAATAAAATTCTACTTTCTCCTATAAAGTGAAGTCCAGCACAAAATGCTCCTCCAACCTTCCCTTCTCTAGGCTCTACATCTATCCAATCATTATCTATAGCTTTTTGAGCAAAATCTCCTAAATTATCACTAAATGTTCTAAAATTTTTAACTACAAATTTTGATCCTTCTTCATATGTAAACTTCATATCAGCATTTGATATTGGAGCATATAAATCATAAAATGGTAACCCATTTTTATGTCCTAACATTTCTGCTTTTCTTCTTAGATACTTTCTAAAAACAGGCAAACTTTCTTTCATAGCTTCTAACATGGCATTTAATGACTCTTCATCCATTCTTGAATCTATTAAAGTTTTTTCTAAAGGTGAGTTATATCCTCTAAAATCACAAACTGTTAATACTTCTCCCTTTATTCCATTAAGAGCAGCTGCAACCCCTTCTTCAACTTTCTTATAAGATGCTATTTCCGCCTCATAAGCTCTCTTTCTTACTTCTTCTGATTTATCCTCCGCCATATTTAATACTACTGTCAATGGATACTCTTTCACTTCATCATTTTCTTTAATTTCTACCATCAATGATGATATTAAATTATCCTTAAGCTTACTCCATGCATTAGAACCTGTATTTTTCATATTGGCGATAATACTTTCTTCTTTATCACTTAATAAATACTTGCTTTGTTCTACAATACTTTTTAATACATATTCATGTGCCTTAAGTAATTCTGATTTTTCAATTATACAATCAATATTCTCAATATTACTTATATATCTTTCTACCTTAGTTGAAGCTTCCACTATATGAGTTAACTTTTTTTCAAATATATCAGAATATCTTAATGCTTCTGCATCCTTTGTATTAACACTAATACTTAATTGTATAAATGAACCTATTTTACTAATTAATTCAGTTAATTTTGAATATTTCTTTATATAATCTTCTAACTTTATTAATATGTCATTATTATCTTTTACAATCTCATTAGCCCATTCATTAACTTCGTTAATTTTACTTGTAAGTCTATCCATATCAATTTTAAATTCTTGACTTTCAAATGATGGATATAACTCTTTTAAGCTCCAATTTAAACTCATTTCTAATCCTCCTATTATTTTAAAAAATTCTTATTATAATTATATACTGTTAATGAAAATAATTCCAACTAACATATAAAAAAAGTAAAATAAATTACAAAATTCACAATTTATTTTACTTTTATTAAATTTCTATTTTCTAACTCTAACTTGAAGTTTTTCTATCCAACCTTTATTATACTTCAATGAAATATAACCTATTATACTAATAATTAATGCTCCAACTGCATCCACAAATAAATCTACCATAGTATCTGTTAAAGCAGCTCTTCCTATTAATTGTGTACCGTTTTCTAAAGCAAACTTTTGCATGTTAAGACCTAGTAAACCATCAAAAGTAAATTCATAGAATTCCCAAACTACTCCTAAAGTTACTGCAAAACAAAATGAAAATAAGGCTACAAATAAAGGACTTAAATTCATTGGAACTTCCTCAGTTTTATTTAATAAAGTTACAATTGAAAAACCTAATGCTCCTATCATTGCCCCACTAAATGTGTGTAAAATATTATCCCAATTTGAAACATTATAATAAAAACTCTTTACTTCTCCTAAATATATTGCAGAATATAAGAATATAGTATACAAAATTAACATATTTGATGGTATTTCAATTCTCAACTTATGTTCTAACATTCCTGGTAGCAACATTGCAATAACTCCTAAAATACATTGCGACAGCATTAAGGCATAATCACTTTTTATACGAATAAATGGCTCATTAGGATCTGCAGTTGTGGGCGCCTTATTAATTGCAAAGACTAAAAATACAATTGTAGAAACTAATGTTATTAATACAAAATAAGTTAAAATTTTCTGCCAACTAATTTTATTTTTTTTCATATGCTCACTCTCCTTTATTTAAAAATTTTAGAATTATAATTTATATTAGTTCAAATTATAATTCTATAATAAATATTACTAAAAGTAAAATATTATGTGAAATTTATCTGCATTTTTTATGTATTTACTTATTTTTTTGCTTTTTATATATTTACATCCACAATATTTTGTTATATTATTAATAATAATATTAATATCATAAAATACTTAATAGGCATTGATGGAAAGAGTAATTTAAATGATATCTTTAAGCGAGTAAGGGATGGTGTAAGCCTTATAAGATTAGTTTTAATGAAAAACATTCCTGAGCCTCTAACCGAACAGTTGAGATTTTCTTCACTTAGTAGACTTAGACGGGACCCTACCGTTAAAATGGGACAGTCTTAAATTTATATTTAAATTTAGCACTGATAAAGAGGCTTTATGCAAATTAGGTGGTACCGCGGAATTTACCTTTCGTCCTATATTTTAGGATGAAAGGTTTTTTTATATTATTTAGGGGGTTATTTTTATGACAAAAAAATTAAAATCTAAAGTTTTCATACCTGAAAACTACAAATCTAACTTATCTTTAATAGAAACAGAAATAGCAATAAAAAAAGTTAAAGACTTCTTTGAAGCTAAGCTTGCTGAAACTTTAAACCTAACAAGAGTTTCTGCTCCATTATTTCTTGAAAATGGTTCAGGTTTAAATGATAATTTAAATGGAGTAGAAAGGCCAGTAAGCTTTGATATGTTAGCAATTGAAGATAGTAATATAGAAATTGTTCATTCATTAGCAAAATGGAAAAGATTTGCGCTTCATAGATATAAATTTGAGGCTGGCTCTGGTTTATATACAGATATGAATGCAATTAGAAGAGATGAAGAGTTAGATAATCTTCACTCTATTTATGTTGACCAATGGGATTGGGAAAAGGTAATTACTAAAGAAGATAGGAATATAGATACTTTAAAGGATACAGTTAGAAAAATATTTTCTGTATTTAAAGCAACAGAAGATTTTGTTGCTAGGGAATATCCATCTATTGAAAAGATTCTACCTGAGGATATTACTTTTATTACTTCACAAGAATTAGAAGATATGTATCCTGAGCTTACATCTAAAGAAAGAGAAAATGCTATTACTAAAGAACATAAAGCTGTATTTATACTTGGTATTGGAGACACTTTAAAATCTGGCGAAAAACATGATGGAAGAAGTCCTGACTATGATGACTGGAAGCTTAACGGAGATATTTTATTCTACGATCCATTATTTGATTCAGCTATAGAACTGTCTTCTATGGGAATTAGAGTTGATAAAGCCGCATTAGAATATCAATTGCAAAAATCAGGATGTGAAGATAGACGTAATCTTCCATTCCATAAAGCATTATTAGAAGATAAACTACCTTTAACTATGGGTGGTGGAATTGGACAATCAAGAATTTGTATGTTCTTTTTAAGAAAAGCTCACATAGGTGAAGTACAAGCTTCTATTTGGGATGAATATACTCATAAACAATGCGAAGCTGCAAATATTGAACTATTATAAAATCTATATAAATTTTTTAATACAAAAAAACCACAATAATTATAATAAATTATTGTGGTTTTTTGTTTATTAATTATATTTTAAGCAACCTTCACCATATACACCTAAAAAAAATTATTCCAAGAAAATATTGACATTTTTTATTTGAAATTGTAAAATTAATCTTGTATTAGTAATAGTTAACTATAAATTTAGTATTACTAAACTTTTTGAATATTTTTTATAGGAGGTTTTATGAACACCGCATTTTTATTAAGAAAATACTTATCCGTTGGATGGATGTAAATCAAATTATTGGAGGTTTTTATTATGAATATTGAACAATTAGGAAGACACATTTTAGTGGAGTATTACAACTGTGACAAAGAATTATTAAAGGATCATGAGGCTATTGAAAAACATATGAATCAAGCTGCTTTAGAAGCAAATGCAACTATAGTAACTAGCTGTTTTCATAAATTCAATCCTTGGGGAGTAAGTGGTGCAGTTATAATACAAGAATCACATCTTACAATACACACATGGCCAGAATATGGTTATGCATCAGTAGATTTATTTACCTGTGGTGATAGCGTCAATCCTTGGAAAGGATTTAAATACCTTGAAAAGGCATTAAGTGCAGATAGAAGTGAATCTACAGAAGTTTCTAGAGGGCTAGTTGATAAAATTAGAACCTTTGGCAATGGTGAATATAATAATTTAACAATAACTCATAAGATGGAGGTTTAAAGAGATGAATATGGAATTATGGTATACTGAAAATCAAACAGAGAATGTTAACTTTTCAATGAAAGTAAAAAATCATCTTTATTCTGCTAAAAGTGATTTTCAAAAAATAGACATAATAGATACCTACGAATTTGGTAGAGTATTAGTTATTGATAATTGGACAATGGTTACTGAAAAAGATGAGTTCATTTATCATGAAATGATAACACATGTGGCGTTAGCTACAAACCCAAATATAAAAAATGTCCTTGTAATTGGTGCTGGTGATGGCGGTACCGTTAGAGAATTAACTAGATATAATAATATTGTTAATATAGATATGGTAGAGATAGACAAGCTAGTTGTTGAAGCTTCTATTGAGTATCTACCTTTTACATCATGTAAATTAAATGATCCTAGAGTTAACTTATATTTTGAAGATGGAATTAAATTTGTTAAAGACAAAAAGAACTTATACGATTTAATCATAGTTGATTCAACAGATCCTATTGGTCCTGGTGAAGGTCTATTTACAACTGAATTTTATACTAATTGCTTTAATGCATTAACTGAAAAAGGTATATTAATTAATCAATGTGAAAGTCCTTATTATGATAATAATGCCTACGAGATGAAAAGATCTTATGGCAAATTAAATAAATTATTTGATATTTGCAAAGCATATCAATACCATATGCCAACCTATCCATCTGGTCATATGATATTCTGTTTTGCTTCAAAAGTATTAGATCCTGTGGCTGATTTAAACTCTGAATTATGGAACTCTTTAGGATTAGATACAAAATACTACAATACAGATATACATAAAGGGGCATTTGCTTTGCCTAATTATGTTATAAAAATGCTTAACGATACTTTAGAATAATAAATTGAAGAAAAAGTAAAAAAAATCATAGCTAAAAATAGCTATGATTTTTTTACTTATATTATACCAGCAATAATTCCTCCACCAACAACTTTGTTTCCTTGATAGAAAACAACAGATTGGCCTTTTGTTATTGCTCTTTGTTTTTCTTTAAAGCTAACTTTAACTTTTCCATCTCTTAAAGGTGAAATAACTGCTTCTGCAGGTTTTCCTGAATATCTAACCTTTGCTTCAACTGTTATTGGTTCTTCAAGCTTATCAAATGGAATAAAGTTAACATCCTTAGCAACTAAATCAGTCTTAAATATATCCTCTTCAGGACCTAATACAACTTCATTATTTCTAGGATTTATATCAGTTACAAATACAGGTCTTCCAAGAGCTATTCCTAAGCCTTTTCTTTGACCTATAGTATAGTAAACTATTCCTTTATGTTGCCCTAATACATTTCCATTTTTATCAACAAAATTTCCTGGAACAACTTCTAATGGTCTAGCTTCACTTATGTATCTACCATGATTATTATCAGGTATAAAGCAAATTTCTTCACTATCCTTTTTATTATATACTGATAGCCCTATTTCCTTAGCAATTTCTCTTATTCTATCCTTAGTGTATTCTCCACAAGGCATAAGAGTATGTGCTAATTGCTCTTGAGTAAAATTATATAATGCATATGTTTGGTCTTTTCTATCATCGTCTGAACGAATTAAAAGATATCTTCCATTTTCATCTTGTTCAATTTTAGCATAGTGACCTGTTGCAACATAATCAGCACCTATTCCTTGAGCTTTTCTTAATAACTCATCAAATTTTAAATGCTTATTACATGCTATACATGGATTTGGTGTTTTTCCATCTATATATTCTTGAACGAAATAATCAATAACCTTTTCTTTAAAGCTATCTCTAAAGTTCATTACATAAAAAGGAATGCCAATTTTATTAGCAACTCTTCTTGCATCATCTACAGCTGAAAGTGAACAACATCCACCTTCTCTTTCTGTATAATCTTTATCTTCTTGCCATATTTGCATTGTAACACCAATAACATCATAGCCTTGTTCTTTTAAAAGGTAAGCAGCAACGGAGCTATCAACTCCGCCACTCATACCTATAACTACTTTTTTCTTCTTTTCCATCAAATCACACCTTAAGTTTTTTATTCGTGTCCGTGTACTGCGTCATGTAATTCATCATGATCTGTTTCTTCGAATTCCCATCCTTCAGTGCTTAATCCAGCATTTTTTCTGTAGTCATTGATTGCTTTGTGTATAGCTTCTTCAGCTAATACTGAACAATGCATTTTTACTGGTGGAAGTCCATCTAAAGCTTCAGCAACAGCTTTATTTGATAATTCCCAAGCTTCTTCTAAAGTTTTTCCTTTAATCATTTCTGTAGCCATTGAAGATGAAGCTATAGCTGATCCACATCCAAAAGTTTGGAATTTAACATCTTTAATAATGTTATCTTCTACTTTTAAATAAACTCTCATTATATCTCCGCATTTAGCATTTCCAACTTCTCCAATACCATTTGCGTCTTCAATTTCTCCTACATTTCTTGGATTTCTAAAATGGTCCATAACTTTATCTGTATATATCATAATTATTTTTCTCCCTTCTTAACAAAATCACTCCATAATGGTGACATATTTCTTATTCTTTGTATAATTCCAGGTAATACTTCTAAAACATAATCAACATCTTCTTCAGTTGATCCATCACCTAATGTTAATCTTAATGATCCATGAGCTAATTCATGTGGTAAACCTATTGCTAAAAGTACATGTGATGGGTCTAATGATCCTGATGTACATGCACTTCCACTTGATGCACATATTCCTTCAAAATCTAATGATAATAAAATTGATTCACCTTCTATATAAGTAAATCTTACATTTACATTACCAGGTAATCTCTTATCACCTCTTGGTCCATTTAAATATGAGTATGGAACTTTTTCTAATATTCCATCTATAAGCTTATCTCTAAGAGCTGAAAGTCTTTCCATATGAGACTCGATATCTTTTGTAGCTAACTCTATAGCCTTACCTAATCCAACAACAGCTGCAATATTTTCAGTTCCTGCTCTTCTAGCTCTCTCTTGACCACCACCGTGAATTAAGTTGTCTATTCTTACACCTTTTCTTATGTATAAAGCACCTATTCCTTTAGGCCCATATATTTTATGACCTGCTAAAGATAAAAGGTCAATATTCATTTCTTTTACATCTATTGGAACATTTCCTACAGCTTGAACTGCATCTGTATGGAATAAAACTTTTCTTTCTCTACAAATTGCACCAATTTCTTTTACAGGTTGAATAGTTCCTATTTCATTATTTGCAAACATAATTGATACTAAAATAGTCTTATCTGTTATTGCATTTTTTAATTCTTCTAAATCAACAAATCCTTCTTCATTAACATCTAAGTAAGTTACTTCAAACCCATTTTTCTCTAAATATTCACAAGTATGAAGAACTGCGTGATGTTCTATTTTAGTAGTTATTATATGATTTCCTTTTTTTCTATGTGCTGATGCAATACCTTTAATTGCCCAGTTATCTGACTCAGATCCACCCCCTGTGAAGTAAACCTCACTCATATCACAATTTAAAGCATTAGCAACTTGACCTCTTGCTTTATCTATTGCCATTTTTGTTTCTCTTGATATTCCATAAAAAGATGATGGATTACCAAACTTTTCTGTAAAATATGGTAGCATTTCTTCTAAAACTTCTGGCTTTACATAAGTAGTAGCCGCATAATCCATATATACTGTTTTCATATATTATTCACTCCTCTGCAACGTTAATGCCTCATTTTTTTCTTTAATTTCATTGTAATCATCTACTATATCTTGTAACGTTATGCCCTCCATAACCTCGTCTATACTATTTTTTATTTTTGTCCATAAAAGTCTAGTTGCACAACAATCTATATTATTACAAGCAACTCCTTCAATACAATCAGCAATCTCTATAGGACCTTCAAGTACATACATTATATCTGAAACCTTAATATCCTTTGGTTCTCTACCTAATATATATCCCCCTTGAGCACCTCGTATACTATTTATAAGCTTTGCTTTCCTAAGTGGAGAAAATAACTGTTCTAAATAATATTCAGATATTCCTTGCCTTTGCGAAATAGTTTTTATTGATAGAGGAGAATCTCCATAATGTATTGCTAATTCAACCATGGCTTTTACTCCATATCTTCCTTTAGTTGATAATTTCATTTTCTCACTCCTTATTCAGACTTTTTTGCTCTGCTTTATGTTTATATCATACTAAATTACTCTGCTTTTGTCAACTATGATTTAATGTGATTGTAATTAAAAAATAATCTTCATTCATGTTATTAAATTGTTATTCTATTTCTTAACTCTGTCCCAATAATCCTTTGTAGCTTTTTCAAACTTATTATCTCCATATTGATAATAAGTTTTATTTTTTATATTATCAGGTAAATATTGTTGTGATATATAATGATTAGGATAATTATGAGAATATTTATATTCAACTCCTCTTCCCATTTTACAAGCACCACTATAATGTGCATCCTTTAAATGATTAGGAATATCGCCTACTGTCATATTTTCTAAATCATTCAATGCAGAATCTATTGCTAAATATGCCGAATTTGATTTTGGACTTGTTGCTAAAAGTATTGTCGCTTCTGCAAGTGGAATCCTAGCCTCTGGAAAACCTAATTCTCTAGCAGAATCTACTAATGATTTAACTATTAAACTAGCTTGTGGATATGCTAATCCAATATCCTCTGCAGCAATTACTTGAAGTCTTCTACAAATAGAAATTAAATCACCAGCTTTAACAAGTCTAGCTAAATAATGAATTGCAGCATCAGCATCACTGCCGCGAATTGATTTTTGAAATGCGCTAAGTATATCATAATGTGCATCACCATCATTATCGTAAGCAATTACCTTACTTTGAGTTGAATCCTTAATAACACTTAAATCAATGACTACAACCTTATCACTATTAGGCTTAGTTGAATTTAATGCAATTTCTAATCCGTTAATAGCTTTTCTCACATCTCCATTACAATAAGAAGCCAAATAATCTATAGCCTCTTCTTTAACATCTAATTTTATTTCATTATATCCTTTACTTTTAATAGCTATAGCTCTATTAAGAGCCTTCTTTACATCTTCTTCATCTATAGGCTTAAATTCAAATATAGTTGACCTAGAAAGCAAAGCCTTAAAAATATAAAAATATGGATTTTCTGTGGTTGATGCAATTAAAGTTATTCTACCATCTTCTATGTATTCTAAAAGAGATTGTTGTTGCTTTTTATTAAAATTTTGAATCTCATCTAAATAAAGCACTACACCATTAACACCTAAAAATGTATCTAATTCCTTTGTTATCTCTTGAATATCTTTTAATGAAGCATTAGTTGCATTAAGCTTATAAAACCTTTTCCCAGCCTTTTCAGCAATAATATTTGCTACTGTAGTTTTTCCTACTCCAGGTGGCCCATAAAATATCATATTTGAAATTCTACCACTTTTTACTATTCTATCCAAAATTTTATTTTCTCCTAATATATGTTGTTGACCACATACTTCACTTAATTGTGTAGGCCTAATTAAATCTGCTAATGGTTTCATTTTTTCACCTCAAAGTAATTTTATTATTTAAAGTATAACATAACATTAAAAAAGTTATAAATTTTATTTATAGCAAAAAGAGCTTGTTCACTTTTTCACAATGAACAAACTCTTTACAGTATTATTATTTTATATTGTTATTTATACTACTATCTATAAAACTCTTGAGTAGCATATACTTTATTTCCTATTTTATATACTCCAACTCCTATACTTGAGAATTTAGTAGATAATATATTTTCCCTATGACCTGATGAGTTCATCCAGTTAGTCATAAATTGTTGCGCTAAAGTATCTGCACTTACATTACCACCAATATAAGCTATATTTTCTCCCCAAGCTTTATAAGAAACTCCATCCTTTTTCATTTGAGTTGTTATAAGATTTCCATTTAAATCTTCATGACTAAAATACTTTTTATCACCCATATCTTGAGATTTAATTCTAGCATACTTTTGCATTACAGTATTATATGTTAATGCTGGAACTCCAGCTTTAGCTCTTTCCTCATTTACCTTGTTATATATAGCTGTTTCTACAGCTGCCATAAAGTTTGTATCTGCATTAGTTGAGTTATCCTCTGTTGAATTATCCGGAGTCTCATCAACTACTGGTGTATCTGGAGTACTTGGTGTCTCCTCTGGAACGCTTGGTGTCTGTTCTGGAACACTTGGCGTTTCATCTACTGTTGGTGTATCTGGTGTGCTAGGAGTTTCTGTATCTCCTGTTGGTGGAACAACTGTATCTCCTGGCGTTTCATCTATACTTGGATTATTAGGAACATTTGGTGTTTCCGTATCTCCTGTTGGTGGAACAACAGTATTATTATCATTATTGTTACTATTATTATTGTTATTTCCATTATGATTAGGCTTGTCCACTGTGCCTCCAATAATTATTATTCCTCCTGAACAATTACCCCACCATATTTTTTTAAAAGTTACTCCTTGAAGTAAACTTCCTGATATACTACACTTATTTGACTTTTCTAGAGAAGCTTCCTTAGTAGCTGCAAAAGTTGGCGTAACAGCTCCCCCTACTACAGTTAATGCAACTATACTAGCAATTAGTTTATTTTTCATCTGTACCACTCCTTTTTATTTTTTCGAGCAGTTTAATTCCGCTCAATATCTTATTAGTTCAAAGTACTTTTTACTTTCACTAACGCTGCCAGTTACAGTTATACCATAGCTTGTCTATTTTTATTATAGTAGATTACCTCCTTATATACCTTATCTTTTATTGCTAAGATTTTATTTCCTTTTTCACCACTAATATTACAGCAAAATTTCCGCATATTTTCTTACTTTTTGGCACCTTAGAAATATGCCCCATGTAATATATTACTAGTCAATTTTTATTTATTTTTTATAAAATTTTTGTTCTCATTTTGTGCAATTTCTAAACTATCATACTCTTTAACACTTTCAATATGAAATTTTCCTTCCTTTTTTGTCAGTACAACTTCTACGGGAACATCATTTCCTTCTGCTGTATCATAACCTTGCTCTATACCATCACTTTCTAAAGTTGTTGCTTTGGCCTCCATATCTATCAATAAACATAAATTATATTTACCATCCTCTTTCGTAACTCCCATAACTTCACTTTCATATTTATTTAAAACTATATGGCCTATATAATAACTATAAAAAATTACATAATTAGATTCATTAAAAGTTTCACTATCTATATAATCACTAACTTCATCATCGTAATCACCATCATATGATAATACCTTATCAACAACCTCTTTCATTTCATTTATATCCTTTTGTGATATATTTTTACTACACATAACCATTGTTAGGTTAAACATAATCATCACTATTACCATTATATTTGAAATAAACTTTCTCATAACTTCTCCTACCCTTCATCTATTAATTTCTATATTATTCTTATGTAGCGTTGTTTAGTTATATGAATCTTATATGATAAAACTTAGTTAGTTAAGAGGTAAGAGTGAAGAGTGAAAAGTTAAGGTTGAAACTGCTACCGCAGTTTCTTAAAATATATATTTTTTAAAACTCCCTAAGGAGTTTTTTCCATAACTCTTCACTCTTGTCTCTTAACTAAAAAAGCAGCAATGTATCTTAATGATACATCACTGCCTTTTTTTATTAAGTATTTGGATACTTAATTCCGCTCCAGTATATGTTATTTTTTAATATAGCTTTATCTGAAAGAGTAACTCCGTCTAATGCCCACTTCTTAAACTCTTCAAATCCTGTTCTATCTACTATATAACCAATGTGTTCTTTACCACCTGGTGCATTTTTATCTATATATTCAGTAACATACTTATAAGTATTTTGAATTACTTTAATTATGCTAGCTTCATCTACCCAAATTATAAAATCTTCCGCTAATCTTGGGTTTTTCTTACCTGTTCTACCCATTATAGCTAATCTATAATACTTTTCTTTGCTTCTAGTCCATGCTCCTGTAGGACAGTTAATTACACATTCACCACATCCGATACATTTGCTATGATCTCTTACTGGCGTATAATTTTCAGCATGTAAAGCTGCTGTAGATTTTTTAGTACATGCTCTAACACAAGCTCCACAAGATATACATTTACTTTCATCTAATTGTGGCTCAGTCATTCCTATAATACCAAAATCGTGCATTCTAACTTTCATACAGTCATTAGGACATCCTGTTAATGCAACTTTAAAATGTAAGTCATGTGGGAATATTGCCTTTTCTATTTTCTTTGCAAAATTAGTTGTATTGTAGTTTGCAAATGGACAAACATTATTTCCTATACATGCAGATATATTTCTTGTACCAGCTGAAGTATACCCTTTACCTGGAATCTCTTGATTAATTTCTAATCCTTCAATGATTGGTTGAAGTAATTCATTAACCTTATCCATGTTTTTCATATCTATTCCTGGAACTTCGAAACCTTGTCTTGTAGTTAAATGAACTGTTCCATTACCATACTTTTCAGCAATTTCTTGAATAAGACCTAAATATTTAGCATTTAAGTGTCCACCAGGTACTCTTATTCTTGAAGCTGTAAGTCCTCTATGCTTTGTAACTCTAAAAGCATTCTTTTTAAGCTTTTTAGTATTGATATCCATTAATTACTTCCTCCTAATCGATTAAAGATTTTCCTACTGTATAATTAAATACTGGACCATCTAGACAAATATAAGTATCATCTATTTTACAGTGTCCACATTTACCTATTCCACAGCACATTTTTCTTTCTTGAGAAATCCAAATATTTTCTTCTTTTATTCCAAGTTTTAAGAATTCTAAAACTGTAAACTTCATCATCATTGGAGGTCCAACAACAACTACTTGTACATTTTCCATATCTTTAATTTCTAGTTCAGGAACATATTTAGTAACTAAACCTACTTTACCTTCATAACCTTCTTTAGCAGTATCAACTGTTAAAATAAGATTCATTGTCTTTTCCCATTCTTTCATGTCTTCTTTAAATAAAACATCTTCTGGAGACTTAAATCCTGATATTAAAGTCATACCTTTGCAATCTTGGCTATTTCTTGAGAAATATTCTACTATTCCTCTTACTGGTGAAAGACCTGTTCCCCCAGCAACTACTATAACTTCTTTATTCTTATAGTTTTCTATATCAAAGCCATTTCCATAAGGTCCTCTTAAGAATAACTTATCTCCTACATAGTTCTTAAATATTTCATTAGTAACTTTTCCAACTCTTCTTATTGTTAAGTCTACATATCCTTCACCAATTCCACTTACTGATATTGGAGCTTCACCATACTTTGGAAGAGATACTTCAAAGAACTGACCTGGTTTAACATCTCCCTTGTAAGCCATTCTAAAAGTATATTCTATTGGAGTATGCTCAATTACCTCTAAAATTTCTGATCTAAATGGTATGTATTCATTCTTAGTCATTATTCTTCACCTCGTTCATAGCATCTTCTAACTTGTTTATTATAGTAGAAAAACTGATATATTCTGGACAGATATCATCACATCTACCACATCCAACACACATGTGATATCCCCATTTTTTCTTATAATCATAAACTTTATGAAGAGTCTTAAATCTCATCTTTTGTCCTTTTTCTTTTCTAAAGCTATGTCCACCAGCCATATCTGTATATCCATCTACATGGCAAGAAGCCCAAACTCTTCTTCTTTCACCTGCATTTTTATTATCTTTATATGTTATATCTTGCATAGTGAAACATGTACATGTTGGACAGACAAAGTTACATCTACCACAAGTTATACATCTTTCATTATATTCATTCCACATTGTAGATTTCATAACTTCTAAACCTAGATTTTCTGGAATGTTAACCTTAACTGGATTTTCTGTAACAAAATCTGGTGTAACTTCCTTTTCTTCTTTTTCTATAGAAGCTATTATATTTGCAATTTCTTCATCTTTAATATCTAAATATACATCTTGTCCATCAACTTTAATATATGCATTGTACTCATCAGTTTTATTTGATCCCATGCTAACACAGAAACAATTATCAAAGCTCTTTTCACAGCCAATTAAGATGAATTTTGCTTTTTCTCTCATCTTCTTATAGTAAATATCTTCAAATCCGTTTCTTAAATAGATATCATCTATTCTCTTTAAAGAATGAATTTCACAACTTCTTAAGAATATTAAAGATGGTCTTTCATCTACCTCAGCTTCTTTACATTCATCATCTGTAAAGAAAAATAAAGTTTGTCTTGTAGGTAAAATTGTTTCTTTATATGAATAACTTGATTTTTGATCAAATTCAATTTCCTCTATAGTTGAAATTTCCCCATATCTCACTCTATCAGTATCTGAAAAAGTTCCTGCACCTTCAAAAACTTTTGGAGCATAGATTTTATATGTTTTCTTTAACTCATTTAAAGCTAAATTCATATTTTCTAAGTTAAGTTTATATCCCATGTAAAACACCTCTTAGCTTATTTTTTCACACTCTTGTTAATCAATTAACAAGGTTTCATAAAGTTATTATATTTTTTTTGAAAAAAAAAAGATGTGACATTTATCACATCTTATTAATTTTCTTTAATAAGTAATTTTTAGCAACACATTTAATTCTCTTTAAAAAATTTCACTAACTTATCTCTATCTGGAACTATGATTTTTTTGCTTTTATTAATAATTAATCCTTCATTATTTAAAATCTTTAAAGCTCTTGATATTGTTTCTCTAGGTGCTCCAAACATATCCGCTAAATATGTAATCGTTATATTTAAATCAATTAATGTACCTTCTTCTATTTCTATTCCGTAATCTCTTGATAACTTCCACAATTTAGCTGCAACTCTTTTTTCTACTTTTATAGGAATTGAGTTTTTACCTTGCCTATATAGTCTTCTAACCTTTATTGCTAATGAATTAATTATTATCTTTGAAAGCTCAAAATCCTCCTTCATAATCTCTAGAAATTTAATTCTATCAAAACATAAAATTTCTGTATTTTCAAAAGCTTCACAATTAATTGAGGCTGGTAAATCATCAATTATTACTTCATTTATTACGGTATCTTTTCCTAAAATAAATATTACTTTCTTTTGGGCTGATTCGCTTTGCTTATATAGAGCAACCTTTCCACTTTTAACTATATATATACTCTTTATAACTTCCTTATCTCTAAATAAATGCTCTCCTTTTTTTAATTCTTTTACAAAACAAATCTCATTTAATTTACAAATCGTACTCTTAGTTACTTGAGAAAATAGTGAATTTTGATCTAATTTTAAACTGCTCTTTTCCAAAATTTTATCTCCTAGTATTATTATTGTGAATATTATAGCACAACTATATAGAAATATATCTTTTTTCTTTTATAAATATTATAGATATATAATTACTAATATATAGTTATAATCGATAATTTAGCCCTATAATATAGAAAAAATATAATTATTAGGATAAAAAGAGCATATATCTCAATGATACACTTCTCTTTTTTAACTCATATGTTAATTATATACTTTTATTTCTCCAATACCTACACTTAAATTAAATTCATATTTTTTTCTGAAGAAGTTACTGTATTTATATTAGTATTTCCAATTCCAGAAGTAGTATTAAAATATACTGGTGAGTTTTCCAGCTCCACCCTCAATATTTAAAACATTAAATTCAATATTTTTATTTCATTTTCCCTAGCACCATATTTGTAATATAAATCTCCATTAAAAGAATAGTTTTCTTAAAATCAACTAAAAAAAAGCCCTAGCTTTCGCTAGGACTTTCCTAAATATATATTATTGATTATTTATTTTTCTTTTCTTTTTTAGCTGTAGCTTCTACTGCTGCTTCTTTAACAGCTTCTACTTTTTCACCGTAGTAGCTAGTGATATACATTTCTTTTAATTCTTTCATTAATGGATATCTTGGGTTAGCTCCTGTACATTGGTCATCAAATGCTTGCTCAACCATTTCATCTAATGTTTCGAAGAATTTAACTTCGCTTACACCAGCATCTTTAATTGTCTTAGGCATATTTACTTTGTTTTGTAACTCATCTATAGCCTTTAATAATAATTCAACTTTTTCAGCTTCAGTGTTTCCACCTAATCCTAAGTGATCTGCTATCTTAGCATATCTCCATGCTGCATTTGGATATTTGTATTGAGCAAATGCTG